>Ga0196971_1000650_pt1 | contig 22907 bp, 17 predicted proteins | sample S1v_1013CmetaG_FD_148660 | JGI IMG/M metagenome (GOLD analysis project Ga0196971, IMG submission 148660) | Soil microbial communities from Anza Borrego desert, Southern California, United States - S1+v_10-13C | ecosystem: Environmental > Terrestrial > Soil > Desert | place: USA: California...
CGTGATCCGCATGCATGCCATCGGCATGGACTTCTCGCATACCCTCGAATTGCCGGAGCAGGTACGGCGCGAGAGGCGCCTGTTTTTTTACCCCGGGTCCTCCATCGGCAACTTCACGCCCGTGGAAGCGGCCGCCTTGCTCGGGCGCATACGCGATGCCTGCGGACGCGACGGCAGCCTGCTGATCGGCGTTGACCTGATCAAGGACAAGTCCATACTCGATAACGCCTACGATGACGCGATCGGGGTCACCGCGGCATTCAACCTCAACATGCTGCGTCACGTGAATGCGCTGCTTGGCGCCGATTTCGACGTGCGCCAGTGGCGGCATGCCGGCAGCTTCAACGAAGGCCTGGGGCGTGTCGAGATGCATCTCGAGGCGCGTGGCGAAGTGGTCGTGCGCTGGAACGGCGGAGAGCGGCATTTCCGGCAGGGGGAGCGCATCCATACCGAAAACAGTTACAAGTACGCGCGCCACGATTTCCTGCAACTGCTCGAACGCGCCGGCTTCGGCAGCGTGCGCACCTGGACCGATGAGCGCGAGTGGTTCATGGTGTGCCATGCGCGCGCCATGTGATGGAGACGGAACATGAATGTCGATACGATCGCGGCGCGCTTTCTCGAAGTCCGCAAGCGCACCATGGCGCTGGCCGACCCGCTGTCCGACGAAGACTGCTGCGTGCAATCGATGCCGGATGCGAGCCCGGTCAAATGGCACATGGCGCATACCACATGGTTCTTCGAAACCTTTGTCCTCGAACGCTTCGAGCCCGGTTTCAAACCCTTCCATCCGGCGTTCCGCGTCCTGTTCAATTCCTATTACAACGGCGTGGGCGACAAGCATCCGCGCCCGCAGCGCGGCATGCTCACCCGTCCCGCCTTGCGCGAGGTTGTCGCTTACCGCCACGCGGTTGACGAGCGCATCTCCACCTTGCTCTCGGAACAGACCCTGACGGCGGAACTGCTCGGCCTGGTGGAAACCGGTGTGCAGCACGAGCAACAGCACCAGGAGTTGATGCTGACCGACGTCAAGCACATGCTCTCGCTCAATCCTTTGTGGCCGGCTTATTCGGCTGCCGGATACCGGCCATCGCCGCCCGCGGCGCCGCTGAAATGGGTGGAGCAGGAAGCGGCGCTGGTCGGGATCGGGCATGCGGACGACGGATTCTGCTTCGATAACGAAACCCCGCGCCATCGGCAGTTCGTCGAGCCGTACGCAATCGCGACGCGCCTCGTGAACAACCGCGAGTACCACCAGTTCGTGGAAGAGGGCGGATATGCCGATTCGTCGCTCTGGCTGTCCGAGGGCTGGGACTGGGTGCAGGCGAACCGCCTCAGCCATCCGCTCTATTGGCACAAGGATGGCGCGGGATGGAAGGAATTCACGCTATACGGGCTGTGCGCGCTCGATCCGCACCGGCCGGCCACCCACCTGTCCTTTTTCGAGGCCGACGCCTATGCGCGCTGGGCCGGCGCGCGCCTGCCGTCGGAGGCGGAGTGGGAGCATGCGGCGAGCAGCGCCGCTTCCTTCGGCATGCATGGGCTCCATCCCCAGCCCTCGCAGCGCGAGCAGTCGAACGGCCTTTCCGAATTGTTCGGCGCCTGCTGGCAGTGGACGCTCAGCAGTTACGCGCCTTACCCCGGCTATAACCCGGCGGCAGGCGCGATCGGCGAATACAACGGCAAGTTCATGTCCAACCAGTACGTATTGCGCGGCTCCTCATGCGCTACGCCGCCCGGCCATTCCAGGGTGACGTACCGCAATTTCTTCCCGTCGTCGGCACGCTGGCAGTTCGCCGGCATACGGCTTGCAAAGTCCCTGTAACCATCCGTATCCGGGCAGTATCCTTTCGCCATTGGCTTTTGCATCGCCGCCATCGATAATGGATAAGCAGGAAACCCGACGACGACAACAATGAATTTTTCCTTTCGCACCGCCACGCCCAATGAAATTGCCGGTGCCTTGCAGGATGCGCGCGAATACACGCTGGACCTTGTCGAATGCTACGTGGCCGAGGGGCTGGAAGCGGCGGGCAGGATGCCCGAGCTGCCGCATGTCAATCCGCCTCTTTGGGAGCTCGGGCATATCGCCTGGTTCGCCGAATGGTTCATCCTGCGCGAGGCAATATCGAGCCCGCCGTCGAATCCGCAGCGCGCATCGCTGCTGACCAGGGGCGACGACTGGTTCGATCCCCGCGCCGTACCGCACGACGCGCGCCGCGTGCTCGCCCTGCCGAGCAAGGGCGCGCTGAAAACCTATTGCCATGAAGTGCTGGACCGCGTGCTCGACAAGCTCGGCCGGGCCAGGAACGATGACGCCGCCCTCTATCCGTACCGGCTCACCCTTGCCTACGAGGACATGCGGGCCGAAGCGATGGCGCAGGGCCTGCAGACCCTGAACATCGCCGCCCCGCAGCAGCTTGCGCAGCGCCCGATGCCGTCGTGGGCCCAGGGCGAGATCCGTTTTCCGGGCGGGACGATCGAACTCGGCAGCAAGCCCGGCAGCGGCTTCGTGTTCGACAACGAGAAATGGGCACATCCCGTCCACGTACCCACGTTCGAGATGGATTCGACGCTGGTGTCGAATGCGCAGTTCGGCGAGTTCGTGGACGACGGCGGCTACCAGAATCCGCAATTCTGGAGCGACGCCGGCCGCGCCTGGCTGATGGCGATGGACCGTTCCGCGCCGCGCGACTGGATACGAGACAGCCGCCGCTGGCGCGGCATGCGCTTCGGCACGCAAGTCACATTGGCGCCGGACGAGCCGGTGCGCCACCTCAGCCTGTACGAAGCGCAGGCCTATTGCATGTGGGCGGGGCGGCGTCTGCCGACCGAAACGGAATGGGAGTATGCCGTGCAGTCCGGGCATCCCGCCTTGCGCTGGGGCGACCTGTGGGAGTGGACTTGCACGCCGTTCGAACCCTACCCGGGCTTTGCTCCGGATGCCTTGCGCGAGTATTCGCAATCCGCCTTCACCAGCCACCAGTCGGTGCGCGGCGCCTCCTTCGCGACACGCCTGCGCCTGCGTTCACCGAAGTTCCGCAATTTCTGCCTGCCCGGGCGCGAGGACATGTTCATCGGGTTCCGTACCTGCGCGCTGTAAAAAAAAAAACGGCCGCGCGAGGCGGCCGTTTCTTCACGGGCGGGAGCGATCAGCGATCGCCGTAGGAACGGCGTCCGCCGCCATTGTCGCCGAAGTGCGAACCCTTGTTGTAGCCGCCGCCGTCCTTGCGCGGTGCGCCCGGCTTGCTGAAGGTGCGCTGGGCCGGCTTGCCGCCGCGGTTGTCGCCCGGCTTCCAGCCGCTCGGCTTGCGGTTGCTGCGCGGCGCCGATGCGGCACGCTTCGGTTCAAAGCCTTCGATCACATCGACCGGGATCGTCTGCTTGGTGAAGCGTTCGATGCGCTTGATGTTCATGTTCTCGCTGTGGTTGACCAGCGAGATCGCGAGACCGTTGCGGCCGGCACGGCCGGTGCGGCCGATGCGGTGCACGTAGTCTTCCGGGAACTTCGGCAGGTCGTAGTTCACCACGTGCGTGATGCCCGGCACGTCGATGCCGCGCGCGGCAACGTCGGTCGCCACCAGCACGCGGACATGGCCGCGGCGCAGCGCGTCCAGTGTGCGGTTGCGGGCGCCCTGGTGCATGTCGCCATGCAGGGCGGCGGCGGCGAAACCGGCGATGTTCAGGCGGTCGGCAATGGTGTCGGCGTCACGCTTGGTGGCGGTGAACACTACGGCCTGTGCGAGCGACGCATCGCGCAGCAGGTGGTCGAGCAGGCGGTTCTTGTGCGACAGATCGTCGACGAAGTGCACGCGCTGCTGGATGTTCTCGTGACGGTTGCCGGCACTGGCAATCTGGATCACCAGCGGATCGCGCGTGATGCGCTTGGCCATGCTGCCCACCACGCCGTCGAGCGTTGCCGAGAACAGCATGGTCTGGCGCGTTTCCGGCGTTGCTTCCACGATCTTCTCGATATCTTCGATGAAGCCCATGTCGAGCATGCGGTCGGCCTCGTCCAGCACCAGCATCTGCAGCTGGGAGAAGTCGATCTTGCCCGACTCCATGTGGTCGATCAGGCGGCCCGGCGTCGCGACCAGGATTTCCGGATTCTTCGCCAGCAATTGCATCTGCTTCGGATACGGCATGCCGCCGAGGATCGACACCGTGCGCACGCGGCGCAGGTAGGTGCCGTACTTGGTTGTTGCGTTGGTCACCTGCAGCGCGAGTTCGCGCGTCGGGGTCAGCACCAGCATCTTCGGCTGTGCCGGCTGGTAGCGGGGACGGTCGCCGCGAGCACGAGCCGACTGGCGTTCCTGGTTCGGCGTCTTCTGGCCGGGCTGGACGGATTGTTCTTCGGATGCGAGACGGTTCAGCGCCGGCAGCATGAAGGCTGCGGTCTTGCCGGAACCGGTTTGCGAGGAAACCATCAGGTCGCGGGCTTGCAGCGCCGCGGGAACCGCCTGCTCCTGGACGGGAGTCGGTTTGCTGTAGCCGGCTTCCGTCAGTGCTTTCACGATATTCGGATTCAGGCCAAGTGTTTCAAATGTCATTGTGTTTCTTTCTTGAGTAGCAACGCCGCGACTACGTTCATCACGCGTGCGCGAACGGTATCAAACAGTACGATAAGGTACGAAAAGGCAACGCCAACCAACGAAACAACTGAGAATTTTTCTGAGAAATTTCGGCACAAAGCTTTGCGCCGGGACGGTGTCTTTATGAAGGCGACACCAAAAGGCGGGAGGGCTTTATCGACAACTACTGGGTAAGCGATGCTGCGAAGTACACTGCATGTTGCAATGCACAGCGGCGCATTATACAGACTTTTGACTCCGGCGTCGGCTTATTTTCCGGAAAGGGGCGGACCGCGGTCCGCCCCGCAGGCATTACTCTTCCGGCGCGTACATGACGTGCGAGAAGCCGCCGTCGACGTAGGTGATTTCGCTGGTGATGCCGCCGGCGAGGTCCGACAGCAGGAAGGCTGCGGTGTTGCCCACATCCTCGATCGTGATGTTACGGCGCAGCGGCGCATGTGCGGCGACGATGCCGAGCAGCTTGCTGAAGTCCTTGATGCCGCTTGCGGCCAGGGTCTTGATCGGGCCCGCGGAAATGCCGTTCACACGGATACCCTTCGGGCCGAGCGATTCCGCCAGGTAACGCACGCTGGCTTCCAGCGATGCCTTCGCCAGGCCCATCGTGTTGTAGTTAGGGGTGGCGCGGATCGAGCCCATGTAGGTCAGGGTCAGCAGCGAGGAATTCGGGCGCAGCAGCGGCAGCGCAGCCTTGGCCATCGCCGGGAAGCTGTAGGCGGAGATATCATGTGCGATACGGAACGATTCCCGCGACAAACCATCTAGGAAATCTCCGGTAATCGCTTCGCGCGGGGCGAAGCCGATCGAGTGCACGAGGCCGTCGAGGTGATCCCAGGACTTGCCGAGATCCGCGAACGTCGCGTTGATTTGGTCATCGCTGGAGACGTCGCAGTCGAACACCAGTTCGCTGTCGAACTCCTTGGCGAATTCGGTGATGCGCTCCTTGAAGCGCTCGCCCACATAGGTGAACGCCAGTTCCGCGCCTTCACGCTTGCACGCCTGGGCAATGCCGTAGGCGATGGATCGGTTGGACAGGAGACCGGTGATCAGAATTTTTTTGCCTTGCAGGAATGCCATGAACGACTCCAGAAAATTTGGTGCGCATTGTATCGCGTGTATCGCGACATGGGACTAGGCCTTGCCGCAGCCGGGAATCACCGGAAAAGCGCCTGTTTTCGCGGTTCTCGGGGCTTTTTTTCAAACAGGGCACGATTGTAGGGTGGCTTGGCACGAACGGCAACCTTTTGCGCAATTGGGCAAGATCAACGGTGTTGCCGGAATGGCATGTTAAAACGCTCATTCACGATTACCAGAAGGCAAGGAAGAGGCGGCCGTCCGGCCTTTCCCTTTCTGTACAATAGCCGATCCCCAGGCTGGATTGCTTCTATATATAAGGCGAATGCGTAAGACTCTCATCCCCTTGCTGCTCGTCGGCCTGCTTCAGTTCTCCGGCAACGCCCTGGCCGCCCATGCGTTTTCGCTGTACGGCACGCCCAAGTATCCGGAAGGCTTCAAGCATTTCGACTACGTCAACCCGGATGCGCCGCGCGGCGGAAGCCTGTACCTGGCCAACCCCGACCGGCGTACCAGCTTTGACAAGTTCAATCCGTTTTCGCTCAAGGGCGTTTCGGCCGCCGGGGTGTCGAACCTCATGTTCGAAACGCTTGCCAGCATCTCCGCCGATGAGATTGCCACCATGTACGGCTTGCTCGCCGAACACATGGAGCTGGCGCCCGACCGGATGTCCATGACCTTCCGCCTCCATCCGAAGGCGAGGTTCAACAACGGCGACGCGGTCACCGCCGCCGACGTCAAGCATTCCTTTGACAGCCTGGTGGCGAAAGGTGCGCCGCAATTCAAGATCCAGTATGCCGAGGTCAAGCAATGCGTCGTCGTCGACGAGCGCACGGTGCGCTTCGACTTCAAGACGCTCAACCACGAGCTCCCGCTGATCGTCGGCACGGTGCCGGTCTTTTCCCGCAAATGGGGGGCGAACACCGCCTTCGACCGCATCCAGCTCGAAGCGCCGATCTCGACCGGCCCCTACCTGATCGACCAGTACAGCCTCGGCCGTTCGATCAGCTACCGCCGCAACCCCAATTACTGGGGCAACGACATTCCGTCGCGGCGCGGCATGTTCAATTTCGAGCGCATCATCTACCAGTTCTACAAGGACGACACCGCGCGCCTGGAAGCGTTCAAGGCCGGCGAGTTCGATGTCGTGGTCGAGAACGTGGCCAAGCACTGGGCGCGCGCCTACATCGGGCCGAAGTTCGAGAGCGGCGAAATCATCAAGCGCGAACTGAAACACTCCAACGGCGCCGGCATGCAGGGCTTCATGATGAACCTGCGCCGTCCGCAGTTCCAGGACCTGCGGGTGCGCAAGGCGCTCACCCTGGCCCTCGATTTCGAATGGATGAACCGCCAGTTGTTCTACGGCCAGTACAAGCGCATCTATTCCTTCTTCAACAACAGCGACCTCGCCGCGACCGGCCTGCCGTCGGCCGACGAGCTGAAGCTGCTGGAACCCCTGCGCGACAAGCTCAACCCGGCCGTGTTCGGCCCCGCGCCCGTGCCGCCGACGACGGAAGCGCCGTCCTCGCTGCGGGCGAACCTGGTCAAGGCAAAGGAACTGCTCCAGGAGGCGGGGTGGGAGTACCGCGACGGCGTGCTGCGCAATGCCAAGGGCGAGCCGTTGACGATCGAGATCATCGACGACCAGGGCTCGATGTCGCGCATCATCAGCGTCTACGTGCGCAACCTGCAGAAGCTCGGCATCCAGGTGAACCAGCGCACCGCCGACTTTGCCCTGATCCAGCGCCGGATGCAGGAATTCGACTTCGAGATGACCACCTCCAACCTCGGCGCCTTCACCAGCCCCGGCAACGAACTGTTCGACATGTACAGCTCCGCGGCCGCCGACGAAAATGGATCGAGCAACATGTGGGGCCTCAAGGACCCGGCGGTCGACAAGCTGGTCGCCGCAGTGGTTGCCGCCACCAGCTGGAAGGATCTGGTGGCCGCCTCGCGCGCGCTCGACCGCGTGCTGCTGCACAAGTACATCGCCGTCCCGCACTGGTATTCGGGGACGCACCGCGTGGCCTACCGCAACCGTTTCGGCATCCCGGACGTCGTCCCCAAGTATTACCAGGCGGACGGCTACGTGATCTCGACATGGTGGGAAACCAAGCCGCGCTAGGCATAGAACATGAGGGGTGAACCATGAACCTGTGGGCTTATATCGCCAAACGCCTGCTGCTGATGCTGCCGACGCTGCTCGGCGTCATCGCCATCACGTTTGCCGTGATCCAGTTCGTGCCCGGCGGGCCGGTGGAGCAGATGCTGTCCGAGCTGCGGGGGCAGGGCGCGGCCGGCGAGGTGTCCACGCGCGGCCCGTCCGAATACCGCGGACGGCAGGGCATCGATGCCGAGCGCGTGAAGGAAATCCAGGCCCTGTACGGCTTCGACAAGCCGCCGGTGGAGCGCTTCTGGCAAATGCTCAAGGGCTTCGCGACCTTCGACCTCGGCCAGAGCTTTTACCACCACAAGGATGTGTGGGGACTGGTCAAATCCAAGCTGCCGGTCTCGATCAGCCTCGGCCTGTGGACCTTCTTCCTGACCTACCTCATCTCCCTGCCGCTAGGCATCGCCAAGGCGGTGCGCGAAGGCAGCCGCTTCGACGTGGCGACCACGATTGTCGTCCTGGTCGGGTATTCGATTCCCGGCTTCGTGCTCGGCGTTTTCCTGCTGGTGATGTTCGGCGGCGGCAGTTTCCTGCAGTGGTTCCCGCTGCGCGGCCTGACATCGGACAACTGGGATCAGCTGACCCTGTTCGGCAAGGTCGTCGATTACCTCTGGCACATCGCGTTGCCGGTCACGGCATCGGTCGCCGGTTCGTTCGCGGTGATGACCATGCTCACCAAAAACACCTTCCTGGAAGAGATACGCAAGCAATACGTGCTGACCGCCAGAGCCAAGGGCCTGGGCGAAAAGACGGTGCTCTACAAGCATGTCTTCCGCAATGCGCTCATTCCCCTGGTCACCGGTTTCCCGGCGGCCTTCATCGGCGCCTTCTTTGCCGGCAGCCTGCTGATCGAGACACTGTTCTCCCTCGACGGCCTCGGCCTGCTGTCCTACGAGTCGGTGGTCCGCCGCGACTATCCGGTCGTCATGGGAACGCTGTACCTGTTTACGCTGATCGGCCTGGTGGTCAAGCTGCTGGGCGACCTGTGCTACGTGTGGGCCGACCCGCGCGTGCAGTTTGAAAGCCTGAACCGATGAATACAAGCACAACATCCATTTCACCGGGCCGGCGCATCTGGCTGCGCTTCAAGCAGAACCGCCGCGGCTACTGGAGCCTGATCCTGTTCAGCGTGCTGTTCGCCATCAGCATGGCGGCGGACGTCGTGTCCAACGACAAGCCGCTCGCGGTGCGCTACAACGGGCAGATCATGTTCCCGATCTTCCAGACCTATTCCGAGAAAGTGTTCGGCGGCGACTTCGACACGCCTGCGGATTACCTCGATCCCTTCATCCAGGACCAGTTCAAGCGCGATGGCAACTGGGCAATCTATCCGATCAACCGCTACCGCTATGACACGCTGAACTATTTCGCCAAGTCGCCCAACCCGGCGCCGCCTTCGGCCGACAACTGGCTGGGCACCGACGACCGCGGCCGCGACGTGTTCGCCCGCCTGCTGTACGGCTTCCGCGTCTCGGTCCTGTTCGGGCTCGCGCTGACGATCACCGGCGTCATCCTCGGCGTCGTCACCGGCGCCATCCAGGGCTATTTCGCCGGCAGAACGGACCTGTTCTTCCAGCGCTTCATGGAGATCTGGGGATCGATGCCCGAGCTCTACCTGCTGATCATTTTCGCCTCCATTTTCGAGCCGGGATTCGGACTGCTGCTCATCCTGCTGTCGCTGTTCGGCTGGATGGGCCTGTCCGACTACGTGCGCGCCGATTTCCTGCGCAACCGCAACCTGGAGTATGTGCAGGCCGCGCGTGCCATCGGCTTGTCCAACCGCCAGATCATCTGGCGCCACGTGCTGCCCAACAGCCTGACGCCGGTCGTGACCTTCCTGCCGTTCCGCATGAGCGCGGCCATCCTCGCATTGACCAGCCTGGACTTCCTCGGCCTGGGCGTGCCGCCGCCCACGCCCAGCCTGGGCGAGCTCCTCGCGCAGGGCAAGAACAACCTCGATGCGTGGTGGATCGCGACATCGACCTTTGTCGCGCTGACCATGATGCTGCTGCTCCTGACCAATATCGGCGATGCCTTGCGCAACGCGCTCGACGTGCGGAGGAAGGCATGAGCCTGCTCGATGTACAGAACCTGAAGGTCGCCTTCGGCTCGTCGACGGTGGTCAGCGATGTCAGTTTTTCCATTGCGGCCGGCGAGAAGTTCGCGCTGGTCGGCGAGTCGGGCTCCGGCAAGACGGTCACCTCGCTGTCCATCCTGCGGCTGAACCACGACGCGCAATACGGCGGGCGCATTCTGTTCGAAGGCGAAGACCTGCTGAAAAAAACGGAAGCGGCGATGCGCGGCGTGCGCGGCAAGGATGTCGCGATGATCTTCCAGGAGCCGATGACCGCGCTCAACCCGCTGTTCACCATCGGCAACCAGATCGCCGAGGTGTTGATGCTGCATGAAGGAATCAGCGCGAAGGCGGCGGCGCTGCGCGCGGTCGAACTGCTCGACAAGACCGGCATTCCCGAACCGGCGCGCCGGGCGCTGGCTTTCCCGCACCAGCTCTCCGGCGGCCAGCGCCAGCGGGCGATGATCGCAATGGCCCTGGCCTGCCGGCCCAAGCTCCTGATCGCCGACGAACCGACCACCGCGCTGGATGTGACCATCCAGGTGCAGATCCTCGAACTGCTGAACCAGCTGCAGCGCGAGGAAAACATGGCCGTGCTGATGATCACGCACGACCTCAACCTGGTGCGGCATTTCGCCGACCGCGTGGGCGTGATGGAAAAGGGCAGGCTGGTCGAAACAGCCACCACCCACGACCTGTTCGTCCAGCCGCGCGAACCCTATACCCGCAAGCTGCTGGCAAGCCGCCCGCAGCGTGTGGTGAGCACCGTCGAGGAAAACGCCGCGCCCTTGCTCACGGCGGAAAAAATGCGCTGCACCTTCACCCTCAAGCAGGGCTGGTTCAAGAAGACGCACTTCGTTGCCGTCGACAACGTGGACGTGCAGCTGAAACCTCATGAAACGCTGGGCATCGTCGGCGAATCGGGTTCGGGCAAGTCGACGCTGGGCATGGCGCTGCTGCGCCTGTCCTCGGCCGAGGTGCATGGCAGGATCGCCTTCGTCGGCAAGCCGATCAGCGAGATGCCGAGCGCCGCCTTGCGCCCCTTGCGCGCCCGCATGCAGGTGGTTTTCCAGGACCCCTTCGCCTCGCTGTCGCCGCGCCGCACGATCGAGCAGATCGTCGGCGAGGGCCTGGAGCTGCACCAGCCGCAGCTCGGGCGCGTGGGCTTGCGCAGGGAAGTGGCCAATGCCTTGTCCGAGGTGGGGCTGGCGCCGGAAATGATGTCGCGCTATCCGCATGAATTCTCCGGCGGCCAGCGCCAACGCATCGCGATTGCGCGCGCCCTGGTGCTCAAGCCCGACCTGATCCTGCTCGACGAGCCCACGTCTTCGCTCGACGTCTCGGTCCAGCAGCAGGTCTTGCTGCTGCTTGCCGAGCTGCAGCGCAAGTACGGCATGGCCTACCTCTTCATCAGCCACGACCTCGCGGTGATCCGCGCCATGGCGCACCGCGTGATGGTGATGAAGGACGGGAAAGTGGTGGAGTCGGGGAAGACGGAGGATGTGCTGTCGAATCCGTCGCAGGTCTACACCCAGCGCCTGTTGGCGGCGGCAACGTATTCCACCTTGAGCAAGACAGGCGCGAGGATGAGCCAGGCCGGCGTTGCGCCGGCCTGAGGCGCGTCAGGAGCGCTTCTTCGTGTTCTTGCTGTTGGCAGCGGTGGCCCTGGTCTTGCGCACCGGGGCAGGCGCCGCCTTGCGGTTCGAAGACGTGTTCTTCGCGACCTGCCGCGCAGGGGCCGTCTTGCCGGCCGCTGCCTTGTTCGGCACATTGAGCTCCAGGCGCGTGCCGGCCGCAACCTTGTCCTGTTTCAGGTCGTTCCATGACTTGATCTGCGCGACACTCACCTTGTGGCGTTGCGCGATGGCCGCCAGGCTGTCCTTCTTGCCCACCTTTACGTAGATCTTGCGGGTCTCCGGCACGTCCGGTGCCGTGACCAGCTTCGCGGTTTCGACCAGTTCCGGCGCGATGTCCTTTTCCGGCGCGCTGTCGGTGCGCGGCACGAGGACCGTCGAACCGGCCTTCACCACCATCTTCGGCGGGATGTTGTTGGCTTCGCGGATGACTTCCGGCGTGGTGCCGAACCGCTTCGCGATGCTAGCAATGCTCTCTCGCGCGCTGGTGACCTTGTGTGCCGTCCAGGAGGAGAGGGCGCGGCCCCAGCGGCCGAGGTTGGACTTGAACTTCTCTGCGTTGCTCTGCGGTAGCAGGATCTGCGTACCCGAGCCGGCCGGGATGACCGGGCGGTTGAACTGCGGATTGAGCGCCTTGAATTCGTCGACCGACAATTCAGCCAGCTGCGCCGCCACCTTGACGTCGATGTCGCGCGTCTTGCCGATGGTGACAAAGTAGGGCTGGTTGTCCACCTTCGGCAGCGCGATGCCGTATTCGCCGGGCGTTGCAATGATGTTCTTCACCGCCTGCAGCTTCGGCACGTAATTGCGCGTTTCCGCCGGCATGAACTGCGACAGGCCGTTGAAGTCGGTCGCCACGCCGGCTGCACGCGCCTTGTTGATCGCGCGCTGCACCGAACCTTCGCCCCAGTTATAGGCGGCCAGCGCGAGCTGCCAGTCGCCGAACATGCCGTACAGCCGCTGCAGATAGGTCAGGGCGGCGTCGGTCGAGGCCAGCACGTTGCGGCGCTCGTCCTTGAACATGCTCTGGGTCAGGTTGTAGTCGCGCCCGGTGGACGGGATGAACTGCCACATCCCGGCCGCGTGCGCGCTGGAATATGCCTGCGGGTTGAACGCCGATTCGATGAAGGGCAGCAGCGCGAGCTCGGTCGGCATGTTGCGCTTTTCGAGCTCCTGCACCACATGGAACAGGTAGCGCGAAGCGCGCGTCGTAGTGCGCTGGATGTAATCCGGGCGGGAGGTGTACCAGTCCACGTGGTTGGCCACCAGCGGGTTGTCCAGGTCGGGAATCGCGAAACCCTTGCGGATGCGCGCCCACACGTCCACCTCCTCCATGGACAGCACCTGCGCGAGCGGGTCGTTCGGGTCGTACGGCCGTTCCAGCGCGGAAACCTGGGACCAGGTGTGGAGGGGGAGGGAAAGGTCCGCTGCCTGCGCGGCGAGCGGTGTGCCGAGGATGACTATCGCTGTAAATGGGAGAGTTCTTCTTTTCAGCGGCTGCATGTGTCCTCGCTTGCTGTTATTGGTGCCCGGCGATCGTCGGCGCCGGGTTGAATCGGATGAGTTTACGTAATGGTGTTTTCCTGCGTCAAGAATTATTGCTTTTCTTACAAAAACGGCAACGCCTTAACGGTAGGAATTCTTCCACTCGCGTAAGGCAGCAAAAACAGCAATTGGTTCCCCCGTGGAAATGATTCCACGCTGCATGAGCCGCTCGGCAACGTCCGGCTCGCGGAACCTCAGAAACGGGTTGGTGGCCTTTTCCAGGCCGATTGTCGAGGGCACGGTCGGCGTGCCCTGATCGCGCTTGGATTGTTCGTGCCGGATGCGCGATTTCAACTGAATATTATCCGGCTCGATCTCGTTAGCAAAGCGTAAATTGGCAAGAGTATATTCATGCGCGCAGAAGATTTGCGTTTGCTCAGGAAGCGTTGCGAGTTTGTCGAGCGAATTCACCATCTGTTCCGGGGTGCCCTCGAACAGGCGGCCGCAGCCCCCGGCAAAGAGCGTGTCGCCGCAGAATAGCCAGTGGTTTTCCGGGCTGTAGTAGGCGATATGGCCGCGGGTATGGCCCGGGACGTCGATCACCTGCATGGCGAGCCCGAGCTCAGGTATCCGCGCCGTATCGCCTTCGCCCAGCGGGACGGTGACCTGCGCAATGCCGTCGCCGCGGGGGCCGAATACCGGCACCGGAAAGCGCGCCAGCAGCGCGGGCACGCCGCCGACATGGTCAGCATGGTGATGAGTCAGTAGAATAGCGGCCAAGGCAAGGCCGTTATCCGCGAGCGCCGCAAGTATCGGCGCGGCATCGCCGGGATCGACAACGGCGGCGCGCGCGCCATCGTGAATCAGCCACAGGTAATTGTCCTGGAACGCCGGAACAGTCAACACATTCAGCATACGATGGATCGTCCTCCTGTCGAAAAATCCATTATAGCCCTCGGCCCCTGGCTCGATACGCCGGCCGGGAGCTATATCCGTGCCTGGCAGCAGGCGCGGCTGGACATGCTGACGGCGGACATCTTCGGCTTCAATGCCATGCAGATCGGCTTGCCGCAGGTGAATGCGCTGCAGGCCAACCGCATGCCCAACAAGTGGCTGACCGACGTCAACCTGCCGGCGGAAAGCGGAGAGGGGGATCGGTCGCCGATTGTCGTCGTGCACGATTTCGCCGAACTGCCCTTCGCATCGCAGAGCCTGGACCTCATCGTCCTGCCGCACGTGCTCGAATTCGCCGCCGAACCGCACCAGGTGCTGCGCGAAGTCGAGCGCGTCCTGCGCCCGGAAGGGCAAGTCATCATCGTCGGGTTCAACCCGGCAAGCATGTGGGGGCTGCGCCATCTGGCCGGCCGTCTGACGGGCGCGCATTTCCTGCCGCCAGAAGGAGAATTCATCAGCGTGCCGCGTCTCAAGGACTGGCTCAAGCTGCTCAACATGGAAGTCAGCCGCGGCCATTTCGGCTGCTACGCGCCGCCATGCATGACGGAGAAATGGCTGAGCCGCTTCACCTTCATGGAGGGCGCCGGTGACCGGTGGTGGCCTTATCTCGGCGCCGTCTACATCGTTCACGCCATCAAGCGCATCCGCGGCATGCGCCTCATCGGCCCGGTCTGGGCCAAGAAGGCCGCGCACGCCACACAAGGCGTGCCGGCCACCAATCGCATACAGAAACACAAATAAGCATGGATAAAGTGGAAATATTTACCGACGGGGCATGCAAGGGAAATCCTGGCCCCGGCGGGTGGGGAGCCTTGATGATTGCCGGCGCACACAAGAAAGAGATGTACGGCGGCGAATTGAACACCACCAACAACCGCATGGAACTGCGCGCGGTGATCGAAGCGCTCACAGCATTGAAACGCCCGTGCGAAGTCATTGTCCATACCGATAGCCAGTATGTGCAGAAGGGCATCAGCGAATGGATCCACGGGTGGAAGGCGCGCGGCTGGAAGACAGCCGCGAAAGAGCCGGTAAAGAACGCCGACCTGTGGCAGGAACTGGATGCCGCACAGGCACGGCACAAGATCGAATGGCGCTGGGTCAAGGGCCACGCGGGGCACGACGGCAACGAGCGTGCCGACGCGCTTGCCAACCTCGGCGTAGCCTCTGTGTCGTGATCTCTCCGATATGCTACATTCGCTCGTTGGCAACAGAGATTGCCACTGACGATACTAAAACGCAGAAGAGCACATGAACACCCGGAGACTCCTGTACCCCGCCATCGCCGCCATCGGCATTTCTGCACTCGGCGCCTACGCTTATTTTGTCCAGAGACAACCGCAGGGGCCGACCGAACAGACTGCCTTGCCCCAGGGAGGCGCCCTCAAGGCCGGCAGTGGCACCGCCGCAACGGTCTCCGTCGATGCTGCCCAAGTGACGACAGCCCACCTCGTCGACGACGTCAACGCAACCGGCACCATCCGCTCCAACGAAGCGGTGGTCATCCGGCCGGAAGTGTCGGGCCGCATCGCGAAGCTGAATTTCAATGATGGCCAGCAGGTGAAGAAGGGGCAGCTGCTCATCGCTTTCGATTCCACAGTCAATCAGGCCGAAGTGCAGCAGGCGAAGGCGGAGCTGGGCATCGCCAGGGCCAACTTCGAGCGCACTGTCGATCTCGCCAAACAGAAGTTCATTTCCGAGCGCGCGCGCGACGAGTCGCAGGCCAATGTGCAGGTGCTCGAGGCAAAGCTGGCGCTGGCCGAGGCGCGGCTGTCCAAGCTGGAGATCCGCGCACCGTTTTCGGGCATCGTCGGCATCCGCAACGTCAGCGTGGGCGACTATGTGAAAGACGGCACCGACCTCGTCAACCTGGAAGACATTTCCAGCGTCAAGGTCGATTTCCGCGTGCCCGAACGCTACCTGGACCTGGTGCAGCGGGGGCAGGGCATGGAGGTCATCGTCGACGCATTGCCCGCCAAGCCTTTCCGTGCGCGGGTGGACGCCATCGATCCGCAGGTCGACAGTTCCGGCCGTTCCGCACTGCTGCGCGGGCGCATTGAAAATCCCGAAGGCCGGCTCAAGCCCGGCATGTTCGCGCGCGTGAGGCTCATCCTCGCCGAGCGCGAGAATGCGATGGTGATTCCGGAGGAGGCCATTGTCCCGCAGGGCAACAAGGTCATGGTCTGGAAGGTGGTCGACGGCAAGGCGCAGCGTACCGAGGTCAAGACCGGCCTGCGCCGCGCGGCCCGCGTGGAAATCGTGCAAGGGCTGCAGCTTGGCGATATCGTCATCACCGCCGGACAGATCCGCCTGTCCAAGGATGGAACCCCCGTGCGCATCGCCCAGATGTTCGGACCGGACGGCAAGCCCGCCACGGTATCCGCCGCGCCCGCACCGAAGAGCTAACCGGAGCGCATCATGGTCTTATCCGACATCTGTATCCGCCGTCCCGTGTTTGCGACGGTGATGTCGCTCATCATCGTGCTGATCGGTCTTGTGTCCTACAACCGCCTTGCCGTGCGCGAATACCCGAAGATCGATGAGCCGGTGGTGACGGTGGAAACCCGCTATCCCGGCGCGAGTGCGGAAATCGTCGAGTCGGCCGTGACCAAGCCGATGGAGGACTCGATCGCCGGCATCGACGGCATCGACGTGCTGACCTCGATCTCGCGCGCCGAGCAAAGCCAGATCACGGTGCGCTTCCGCCTTGAAAAGGACCCCGACTCCGGCGCCAACGACGTGCGCGACCGAGTCTCGCGCGTGCGCTCCAAGCTGCCGCAGACCATCGAAGAACCCGTCATCGCCAAGGTCGAGGCCGACGCCAACCCCATCATCTGGCTGTCGTTCTCGAGCGACAACATGTCGCAGCTCGATCTCACCGACATCGCCAACCGCATCGTCAAGCCACGCCTGCAACTGCTGCCCGGCGCGGCCGACGTGCGCATCGGCGGCGAGCGCAAGTACGCCATGCGCGTCTGGCTCAACCGCGACAAGCTGGCCGCCTACCGCCTCACACCCGCGGACGTGGAAGACGCGGTGCGCCGCCAGAACGTCGAGGTGCCGGCGGGGCGCATCGAATCCCGCCAGCGTGAATTCTCGGTCGTGTCGCAGACCGACCTGACGACGCCGGCTGAATTCGAAGACATCGTCGTGCGCACCGTCAACGGCTACGCGGTGCGCATCAAGGACGTGGCCAGCGTGGAACTGGGCCCGGCGGCCGAGCGTACCTCGGTGCGCTTCAACGGACAGGGCGCTGTATCGCTCGGCGTGATCCGGCAGGCGACCGCCAATCCGCTGGAACTGGCCGCCTACGTGAAGGCCGAGGTGCCGAAACTCAACGAGGAACTGGCGCCGCAGGGTGTGAAGATCGCCATCTCGGTCGACAACACCTTGTTCATCGAGCGCTCGATCAAGTCCGTCTACACCACCATCGGCGAAGCCGTCGTGCTGGTGGCGCTGGTGATCTTCGTGTTCCTGCGCTCGCTGCGCGCATCGATCATTCCGCTGGTCACCATCCCGGTCTCCCTGATCGGCTCGTTCGCACTGATGTCGCTGGCCGGCTTCACCATCAACACCCTGACCCTGCTCGCGCTGGTGCTCGCCATCGGCCTCGTGGTGGACGACGCCATCGTGGTGCTGGAAAACATTTACCGCCACATCGAGGAGGGCATGAAACCCTTCGAGGCCGCCCTGAAGGGCGCCAAGGAAATCGGTTTCGCGGTGATCGCCATGACCCTCACGCTGGCCGCCGTGTACGCACCTGTCGCCTTCACGCCAGGACGCACCGGCCGCCTGTTCGTGGAATTCGCGCTCACGCTGGCCGGCGCGGTGATCGTCTCCGGCTTCGTCGCGCTGACGCTGTCGCCCATGATGTGCTCGGTCATGCTCAAGCACCAGGAAAAGCACGGCCCCGTCTACCGCGCGATCGAAAACACGCTCAATGCCATCACCTCCGGCTATCGCCGCATCCTGGCGATGACACTTTCCGCGCGCTGGCTGGTGCTGCTCGTCTACCTGCTCGTCATCGGTGCACTGGTTTGGCTGGTCTCGGGCATGAAAAAGGAACTCGCCCCGATCGAAGACCGCGGCACCATCTTCACCGCGCTCACCGGTCCCGACGGCGCCTCCCTCGAATACACCGAGAAATATGCGCGCCGCCTCGAACAGATCGCCGCCGAGGCCAAGGAAATCGATCGCGTGTTCATCATCGCCGGCAACCCCACCGTGGAACGCGGCGTCGCCTTCTTCCGTACCGTCGACTGGAGCGAGCGCGAGCGCAGCACGCTCGACATCATCAAGGACATGCAGCCGAAGATGGCCGGCGTGCCCGGCGTGCTGGCCTTCCCGAACGCACCGCCGTCGCTTGGCCAGTCCATCCGCGAACGCCCCGTCAACCTCGTCGTGCTGACCAATGCCTCGTACGGCGAACTGCAAGAGGTGGTGCAGCAGATCGTCACCGAGGCCAGCAAGAACCCCGGCCTCGCCAACATCGACACCGACCTGCGCCTGAACAAGCCGCAGGTCAACGTCGAGGTCGACCGCGACAAGGCAGCAGACGCCGGCGTGCAGATCGAAACCGTCGGCCGCACCCTGGAGACCATGCTCGGGGGGCGCAACGTGACGCGCTTCAAGAAGGGCGGCGACCAGTACGACGTCGTCGTGCAGATCCGCAACGGCGAACGCGACGCGCCGGACGACATCAACAACATCTTCGTGCGCGCCACCGGCAAGAACGGCGCGCCGGACCAGATGCTGCCGCTGTCTAGCCTGCTCAAGGTCCGCGAGACCGTCGCCCCGCGCGAGCTGAACCATTTCGGCCAGCGCCGCGCCGCCGTCATCACCGCCAACCTTGCCAACGGCTACACGCAGGGCGAAGCGATCGAGTTCATGGAAGACACCGCCAAGCGCATCATCAAGCCCGGCTACGCGACCGACCTTTCCGGCTCCTCGCGCGAATACCGGGCATCGAGCGGCAGCCTGGCGCTGACCTTCATCCTCGCGCTCGCCTTCATCTACCTCGTGCTGGCCGCGCAGTTCGAAAGCTTCGTCGACCCCTTCATCATCATGCTCACCGTGCCCCTGTCGATGGCGGGTGCGCTGGCGGCATTGAAATGGAGCGGCGGCACGCTCAACGTGTACAGCCAGATCGGCCTGATCACGCTGGTCGGCCTCATCACCAAGCACGGCATCCTGATCGTCGAATTCACGAACCAGTTGCGCGAGGAAGGCAAATCCATGCGCGACGCAGTGGTCGAAGCCGCGATCCTGCGCCTGCGCCCGATCCTGATGACCACCGGCGCGATGGTGCTGGGCGCGGTTCCGCTGGCGCTTGCCACCGGTGCCGGCGCCGAATCGCGCATCCAGATCGGTTGGGTCATCGTCGGCGGCATGACCTTCGGCACGCTGCTCACCCTGTTCGTCGTCCCGACGTTCTATACTTTCCTGGCCCGCAAGAAGCTGCACGGCGAACCTGCCGCTGTTCCTGCCGGCCAGACACCCGCAACCGTACACCAAGCATGAGACAAATCGTCCTCGATACCGAAACCACCGGCCTGAACCCGCGCTCCGGCGACCGCATCATTGAAGTCGGCTGCGTGGAAATCGTGAACCGCCGGCTCACCGGCAACAATTTTCACAGCTACATCAACCCCGAGCGCGATTCGGAAGAGGGTGCGCTCGCGGTGCACGGCCTGACCACCGAATTCCTGAGCGACAAGCCCAAGTTCGCGGAAATCGCGAACGAGCTCCGGGACTACGTGCGCGACGCCGAAATCATCATCCACAACGCCCCCTTCGACCTCGCCTTCCTCGACGCCGAATTCGAACGGCTCGGCTTCCCGCGTTTCGCCGAGCATGTCCACTGCATCACCGACACGCTCGTCCAGGCCAAGGAAATGCATCCCGGCAAGCGCAATTCACTGGACGCGCTGTGCGACCGCTACGGCATCTCCAACGCCCACCGCGCCCTGCACGGCGCGCTGCTGGACGCCGAACTGCTGGCCGAGGTCTACCTCGCGATGACCCGCGGCCAGAACAGCCTCACCATCGACCTTGCCGCGCCCGAAACCGGCATCGCGCAAGAGCAGGTGGTCGAAGTGGTATCGCTGGCCGAGATCGTCATCCTGCGGGCGAGCGAAGAAGAACTCACCGAGCACGAAGCCCTGCTGGACCGCCTCGACAAGGAGGTAAAAGGGAAGTGTCTCTGGCGCGTGGAGCCGGAAACAGCAACGAATTGATTCCGCGCACGGTTTGTGCCATAATGCGCAGCTTCCCGGACAGTTAGCTCAGGGGTAGAGCACCGCCTTCACACGGCGGGGGTCACTGGTTCAATCCCAGTACTGTCCACCAGTTTTACTAGGCTTTCAGCCGTAGCGCTCACTAACATTTCGATGCGCTGACCCACTCGGTTGGGTCACAGTTGGGTCAAAAATAGCCTGCTTTGTGCAGGCTTTTTTCATTGTATTCCATTGATCCAATATTGGCAGTCCGCATTGCCAAGCAATATGGACTTTGCGCACTTCAGAGTTGGTCTCAAGCAAGACCGCAGACCTTCCGGAACCCGCCTCCCCCGACATTTCCAGAACTGTATTAGTCACACTTCCCCACATTGATATTCTGTGCAGGGCTGCTACCGTGGTGTTTTGCGTTCTATCGCTACCATGGCAACTTTCCGACTCAGGCCCTCTGGTCGCTTTCAGGTAATCATCAGGAAAGCAGGTCTTCCAGAACTTTCAAAGACATTCGACACTTACCTTGAGGCTGATGTTTGGGCAAGGGAAGCCGAGAATACGTATGAAATTCGTGAGACAGAGCCAATCAGGTCTCGCAGGATATCCAGGACTCCCACATTGGGCGATGCGCTTGGTCTGTACGCCCAACGAGTTACACCCTTGAAGAAGGGTGCTCGCCAAGAGAAGACCTTAATCCAAAGACTGCAGCACCATCCGATATCCGGACTCCAACTCGATAAGATTAGGAGCATGCATTTATCCAGTTATCGGGACAGGCGTTTGACTTCAGGTATCAGTGGCAATACGGTGCGCATTGAACTTGCCTTGATATCTCATCTGTTTTCCATCGCCGTTACTGACTGGGGTTTCGATGGGCTGAAGAACCCGGTCAAGACCATGCGGAAGCCAAAGATTCCACGAGGGAGAGACAGGAGATTCAAGGCCGGTGAAGAGGAGCGGCTACTTGCCTGTTGCGAAGATCATGGGAAGCGGTGGCTCAAGCTAACCATTATCGTTGCGGTAGAGACTGCGATGAGGCGAGGTGAGTTGGTGAGCCTGAGGTGGCAGGATGTAGACCTCAATGAGCGAATGGTATATCTGGGAGATACAAAGAACGGCGACTCCCGAGTAGTTCCCCTCTCAAAGAAGGCCGTAGCGGCCCTAAGAACAATTAAAGAGAACCCAGATATATTCCCCTGGACTAGGCCCGGGCTGCAGCCACTCCCAAGAACCTACCGGTCTCCCAAAGAGTACGTCTTTGCAGTCTTCCGAGACACAATCTCCAACCAGTTCCTCGATATGTGCCGGAAGTGTGGCATCGTTGGGCTTCGCTTCCATGACCTACGGCACGAGGCTACTTCACGACTGTTTGAGAAGGGGTTCAAGGAGATGGAGGCGTCTACAATTACGGGGCACAAGAGCCTGGCGATGCTGAAGCGCTATACGCACCTAAACCCATCTAGGTTTCTTGATCGCCTGGACGCTGAACTTATCCATGACCGTCCCAGGGACGAGCAGAACACTAACCCGAATCAGTAGGGAAGACGCGTTCAGCCAACAAGTAGGCGGCTTTAGGCGTGGTCAAGGGAAAGGCCGCTACGGCGTCGTGTCACAGTTTAGAAAGTAGGGGGATGGCCCCTTAAAGGCCGTATCCCCCTGTAGTATTGCCGGTACTCAGTCATCCCATGGGGCTTTCTCGCCGGGTGATTCCGTTCCCTTCAAGCCCCCTAAGAAAGATTGCATTGGGTCTGGAGGGAGCTTCGGCTCTCCAAGACTCCTCGGCCATCCTAAATGATAGGCGAACGAATAGCCATGCTCTGAATAATGGTTGCTAGAGGTGCCGACGATAATCCACCCAAGGGAAAGGTACGCATTCACTGTTTCAGCGGATTGCGTTTCGGCTACCCTTCCGATGTCTTGCGGTTCAATCCTCGTTGACTTGGCTGCGGTCATGGTTGGCCTTTCTCGTTATTGATCTTTAATTTTATCCGCTGGTGGCCGTAGAAACCATCAAATGGCCCTCCAGTGCATTTACCGCCCAGCCCTTGGTCAACTCTGATGGAGCTGCAAAAAGCTGTCCAAGAGCCTCTGCGGCGGTGCTGGCAGGGGTGCTGCCTTGTCCCTGAGCCAACACCTCGCCCAAGTACGGTTCCACCCACCGTTGGTACATGCTAATAAACTCGTTTATCGCGTCGATCGCCGCACGTTTCGTTTCCTCCGTGGGGGCGTCTAGGAAGGGTTGAACAGCAGCCTCACAGGCCAATTGGTAGCGCTTTAGGGCCATTCGTGCGTCTGCTTTATTGATGCCATTTGAGGTCTGTCGCCTGCACCAAGCGCTAATCTTTGGTTTTGCCATATCTATTCCTTTGAATTGAAAAAGTAAGGGGAGAACGCAGTCTCCCCTTGGATGTGAAAGTGCCGATCTGAATGGTGGATTACGGGTAGCTGTGCCACTGCTGATTCACCGGGAACTGGCTGCTCACATAGTCCTGAATGTTCCGCATACCATAGGTATTGCCAAACGGGAGGAGAGAGAACAGGTCCCGCACTTCCTGCTTCGTCGTAACGGTCTCGGACCATGGGTTAAGGACCCCGGCAAGGGTCTTTGGAGCGTTGTAGAGGTCAGTCAAGAGCATTCCCGATGGGGTCTTGATGAGGTCCCGATTGTTGGTATTTGCCGTGCCGGTATGCCCGAAC
>Ga0196971_1000651_pt1 | contig 22858 bp, 17 predicted proteins | sample S1v_1013CmetaG_FD_148660 | JGI IMG/M metagenome (GOLD analysis project Ga0196971, IMG submission 148660) | Soil microbial communities from Anza Borrego desert, Southern California, United States - S1+v_10-13C | ecosystem: Environmental > Terrestrial > Soil > Desert | place: USA: California...
TTCGCTCCCCTCCAGAACGACACCTTCCTGCGCGCGCTGCTGCGCCAGCCGACCGACTACACGCCGCTGTGGCTGATGCGCCAGGCCGGGCGCTACCTGCCGGAATACTGCGCCACCCGCAAGCGCGCCGGCTCCTTCCTCGGCCTGGCCAAGAATCCGGACTTCGCCACCGAAGTCACGCTGCAGCCGCTGGAGCGCTATGCGCTGGACGCGGCGATCCTGTTTTCCGACATCCTCACCGTGCCCGATGCGATGGGCCTGGGGCTGTACTTCGCCGAAGGCGAGGGCCCCAAGTTCGAGCGCCCGCTGCGCGACGAAAAGGCGGTGATGGCGCTGGCGGCGCCGGCGCCGGGCGAACTGCAGTACGTGTTCGACGCGGTCACCCAGATCCGCACCGAACTGAACGGCCGGGTGCCGCTGATCGGCTTTTCCGGCAGCCCCTGGACGCTGGCCTGCTATATGGTCGAAGGCGGCGGCTCGGACGACTTCCGCACCGTCAAGAGCATGCTGTACAACCGGCCGGACCTGATGCATCACATCTTGAAGACCAATGCGGCGGCGGTGGCGTCCTACCTGAATGCGCAGATCGATGCCGGCGCGCAGGCGGTGATGATTTTCGATACCTGGGGCGGCGCGCTGGCCGACGGCGTGTACCAGCAGTTCTCGCTGGCCTACATGCGCGAGGTGGTGGCGCAACTCAAGCGCGAGCATGACGGCGTGCCGATCCCGGCGATCGTGTTCACCAAGGGCGGCGGGCTGTGGCTGGAACAGATTGCCGGCATCGGCGCCGACGCGGTGGGGCTGGACTGGACGGTGAACCTGGGCCAGGCGCGGCAGCGGGTGGGGCAGCAGGTGGCGCTGCAGGGCAACCTGGACCCGAACGTGCTGTTTGCCGGGCCGCAGCAGATCCGCGCCGAGGTGCGCAAGCTGCTGCAAAGCTATGGCAAGCCGGCCGCCGGCCACGGCCATGTATTCAACCTCGGGCACGGCATCTCGCAATTCACGCCGCCGGAATCGGTGTCGGTGCTGGTGGAGGCGGTGCATGAGATGAGCCGCGAGATGCGCGAAGACAAGTAAGCGTCGCAGGCAAGACCTTGTCCGTCTGTCAGCACCAAATGAGACACTGCCGGACCGGTTTTGCGTCGCTTATTCACAAAATCCGATTTGTGCAAAGCAGCATAAAAATTTATGGAAAATAATTTTTCCTGCAAACATTCCTTTTGCAAGTCTTTGATTTTTAAGTCACTTTTTTTTGCTTTTCAATTTAGCATTTTGTTGGAACCCGCATGAATTCAGGCTTCCGGGGCTGTCAAGAGGCGGTTCTCCACAAAGTTATCCACAGACTTTGTGGATAGCAAAAAAACCTCTTACGAATCGGGCATTTAGAACGATTCTTTAAGATTTACATTAGGTATTGCATAACAGGTGACGATCGAAGAATCTTGACAGCAGATAAAAGCCTGGTCCTTTAATGCCGGGGGTCCAGTACCGGCGTAGCCTGACCAGTAAACACGTCGACCGGGGCTTGTAAGTCAAAATGGAAGTAGTTGACTGCCGGTTTTTCGGACTTATTCACAGAAACAAGTTGCCGGAATTCTTGTGAGGTATGTCAAGTATTTCTTATCAGAAATATTTTTAGTCAAGAATATGGCGTTTCAACGTACTGATTTTTAAGCAGTTTTTTTCTGCTTTTCAAATGAGCAATGTAAGAAAATCCGCATGAAATCGCGCTTTTCCGTGGATCAATGGTAGCTTCTCCACAAAGTTATCCACAGACTTTGTGGATTTCTCAAAAAGTCGTTACGAATCGGGGATTTAGAAGTCTTTTTCAAGAATTACATGAGGAGCGTTGGAGATCATGCTAGCCTGCGAGCCGGTTTTGGCGCGCTTGCCGCGCCGGCTGCGCAAGGCCCTCACTGCAGCCGGCCGCGCATCCTCTCTAACCCGCACCTGATCCTGTGACCACGCTCTACCTGACCATCGCCCTCGATACGCCGCTCGACACCTGCTTCGACTATCGCTGGATCGGTGCGCCTGCGGACCCGGTGCCGGTGCCCGGACAGCTTGCGCTGGTGCCGTTCGGACGGCGCCAGGCAATCGGGCTGATCGTCGCTGTCGGCGACAGCACCGCCGTCCCGGCCGACAAGCTCAAGGATGTACTCTCGGTACGCACCCAGCTGGCGCCACTGAGCGCGCAATGGATGGCGCTGTGCGCATTCGCGGCCGACTATTACCAGCGCCCGCTTGGCGAAGTCGCCGTCCCGGGCCTGCCGAAGAACCTGCGCGCGGAAAAGCCGGTCTCGCTCGACCGCGCGTTGAAAAAGCTTGCGAAGATCGAGCATGCGCATGACCCTTCACCGGCGGACGCGCCGCCGCTCAATCCGGCCCAGCAGCAGGCGGCCGATGCGATTGCCGCGGCCGATGGCTTTGCGCCGACATTGCTGTACGGCGTGACCGGCAGCGGCAAGACCGAGGTGTACCTGCAGGCCGCCGCGCAGATCCTCGCACGCAGCGACAACGCCCAGGTGCTGATCCTGATCCCGGAGATCAACCTCACGCCCCAGCTCGAAGGAAACATCCGCGCGCGCTTTCCCGGCGTGCGGGTGGCTACCCTGCACAGCGGGCTCGCCGAAGGCGAGCGCGTGACGAACTGGCTGGCGGCACACCTCGGCCAGGCGCGCATCATACTCGGCACCCGGCTGGCGATCCTGGCATCGCTGCCGAACCTCAGGCTGATCATCATCGACGAAGAGCACGACCCGTCGTACAAGCAGCAGGAAGGTCTGCGTTATTCGGCGCGCGACCTGGCGGTCTGGCGTGCGCGCCAGCTGCAGATCCCGATCGTGCTCGGTTCGGCCACGCCGTCGCTGGAAACCTGGCAGCATGTGCAGTCCGGGCGCTACCGCAAGCTCGAGCTGCGCGAGCGCGCTTCCAAGGATGCGGTGCTGCCCCGGGTGCGGCTGATCGACATGGAGCGCGACAAGCCGGGCGAAGGGCTGACCTCGACCCTGGTGTCGGCGATCAAGCTGCGCCTGGAGCGCGGCGAGCAATCGCTGCTGTTCCTGAACCGCCGCGGCTACGCGCCGGTGCTGGCCTGCGACGCCTGCGGCTGGATCGGCAATTGTCCGCGCTGTACCGCGTTCATGGTGCTGCACAAGCCGGAGCACCGGCTGCGCTGCCACCACTGCAGCCTGGAGCTGCGCATTCCGAAATCCTGCCCGACCTGCGGCAACGTCGACCTGCAGCCGCTTGGCCGCGGCACGCAGCGGGTCGAGGAGGGCTTGCAGCAGATCTTCCCGCAGGCGCGCATCATGCGCATCGATGCCGATTCGACACGCCTGAAAGGCAGCGCGCAGGCCGCATTCGACCGGGTGCACGGCGGCGAAGTCGACATCCTGATCGGCACCCAGATGGTCGCCAAGGGCCATGACTTCCGCCTGCTCACGCTGGTCGGCGTGCTCAATCCCGATACCGCGCTGTTCTCGCATGACTATCGCGCCAGCGAACGGCTGTTCGCGCAGCTGATGCAGGTCGCGGGCCGGGCCGGCAGGGCGGGGCGCAAGGAGGGCGGCAGTCCGAGCGAAGTGCTGATCCAGACCCGCTACCCGCAGCATCCGCTGTACGGCGCGGTGATGGCGCACGACTACGACCGCTTCGCCGGCCAGGTGCTGGAAGAACGGCAGCAGGCAGGCCTGCCGCCTTTCATGTACCAGGCGCTGCTGCGTGCCGAGGCACGCGAGCTGCAGACCGCGCTCGATTTCCTGCAGCACGCGGCGGTGTGTGTCGAGCATCCCGGCATCACCATTCACGATCCGATCCCGATGACGGTGACCCGGGTAGCCAACGTCGAGCGCGCGCAGCTGCTGGTAGAGTCGCCGTCACGTCCGGCACTGCAAGCCTTCCTCAAGGCCTGGATGGCAGCGCTGCGTGCCACGAAGACGCGAGCGAAGTGGTCGCTGGAAGTCGACCCGGTCGATATTTAACCGCGATGCCGTACAGCACTGCGACAGCACTGGCCGTTCCACGGTGCGGCGCTACCTTCCGATACAAAACCCCGATTGAAAAAGAGAGAGGCCGCCGGTGCCTACACCGGCACGGTGGATGCGTTCATCGCGTCGGTGCTGCACCAGGATCCGGCGAGGCCGCCCTGACGTCTTTCACCACTCGTGGGACAATAGGCCGCCAACGACAACAAGAAAAACCTTCCCATGATCATCGTTCATCACCTAAACAATTCCCGTTCCCAGCGCGTGCTGTGGCTGCTGGAGGAACTCGGCCTCGAATACGACGTGAAGCGCTACGAGCGCGACCCGAAGACGATGCTGGCGCCGCCGGCGCTGCGCGAAGTGCATCCGTTGGGCAAGTCTCCGGTGATCACCGATGACGGACTGACCCTTGCCGAATCGGGCGCGATCATCGAGTACCTGGTCGAGCGCTACGGCGAAGGCCGGCTGTCGCCGGCGGCGGGCACCCCGGAGCGGCTGCGCTATACCTACTGGATGCACTATGCGGAAGGCTCGGCGATGCCGCCGCTGCTGCTCAAGCTGGTATTCGACCGCATCGAACACGGGCCGCTGCCTTTCCTCGTGAAGCCGGTTGCAAAAGCGATCGCGCAGCGCGCGAAGAAGTCATTCGTGCTGCCACAGATCGAGCGCCACCTCGACTACCTCGAAAGCGAGCTTGGCAAGCAGAAATGGTTCGCCGGGCGCGCATTCAGCGCCGCCGACATCCAGATGAGCTTCCCGCTCGAAGCGGCGGCCGCGCGCGGCGGGCTGGACGCAAAACGGCCGAGGCTGATGGACTTTCTGGAACGCATACACAAGCGACCGGCATACAAGCGCGCACTCGAACGCGGCGGCACCTATGAACTCCTCGGCTGACGCCACGTATCCATTCTTCCCGGCGGCAACCCTGCACGGCGCAAGCCACAGAAACTAACGCACGAGCCGCGCGTCGAAAGGAAAAAGAAGACTTTCCAATCGACATCGTGAACCTGCCATTTCCCGAGGGGCGGATCGACAAGCCGTCCGCCCCGCCTGCCCTGCTGCAACCAGGGCACAACTGCTGGCGCATCGAACACGCGGACCGCTTTGCGATGCTGGTGGATGCGGACGCGTATTTCCGCGCGGTGCGCAATGCGATTCGCAACGCGCGCCACAGTATTTTCATACTGAGCTGGGACATCGACAGCCGCACCCGGCTCGTTCCGTGCGGCGCCAATGATGGTTTCCCGGAGCCGCTCGGGGATTTCCTGCATGCAGTGGTCGCGGCGCGTCCCGACCTGCATGCCTATGTGCTCAACTGGGACTTCGCGATGCTGTACGCGCTGGAACGCGAGTGGCTGCCGGTCTACAAGCTCGACTGGCGCACCCACCGCCGCCTGTCGTTCCGCATGGATGCGCGGCACCCGATCGGCGGCTCGCACCACCAGAAGGTGGTGGTGGTCGACGACAGCGTCGCGTTCGTCGGCGGTCTCGACATCACCCGCTGCCGCTGGGATACCCCGCAACACGCGCATGATGAACCCTTGCGCTGCGACAGCGACGGCAAGCCGCACGGCCCTTTCCATGATGTACAGGCGCTGGTGGATGGCGACGCCGCGCGCGCGCTGGGCGAACTGGCACGCCTGCGCTGGCAGAACGCGACCGGCGAAACGGTGCCGATGCCCGCGGTCGGCCTGCACGAGGCGTGGCCGGAAGGGGTGCTGCCCGACCTGACCGATGTCGAGGTCGCGATTTCCCGCACCGAGCCGGCTTTCGAAGGCCGCGCCGGCGTGCATGAAGTGCGTCAGCTGCATCTCGATGCGATTGCCGCCGCACGCCGCACCATCTTTTTCGAGAATCAATACTTTACCTCGGGCATGCTGGCCGATGCCCTTGCGGCACGGCTTGACGAGCCGGACGGCCCCGAGGTCTTCGTGATCTCGCCGAAGACACAGAGCGGCTGGCTGGAGCAGGCCACGATGGGCGTGCTGCGCGCGCGAGCGCACAAGCGGATCGTGGCGGCCGACCGCTACGGGCGCTACCGCATGTATTGCCCGCACGTGCCCGGCTTCACCGATCAGTGCCTGAACGTGCACAGCAAGGTGTTCGCGATCGACGATACCCTGTTTTCGATCGGCTCGGCCAACCTGTCGAGCCGATCGATGGCGCTCGATACCGAATGCAATATCACGATCGAGGCGCACGGCCCGGACGCGGCGCGCATCCGCACCGCGATCACGCACCTGCGCGACCGTCTGCTGGCGGAGCATCTCGACAGCACACCGGAGACGGTGCAGGCCGAAATCCGGATGCGCGGCAGCCTGCACCGCGCCGCGGCAGCGCTGCGCCAGTCGGAACGCACGCTGCACGTGCTCGAGCCGGAGACCACGCCGGAACTCGATGCCCTGATCCCCGAGCAGGCGCTGTTCGATCCGGAAAAACCGATCGAACCCGACCAGCTGGTGGCCGAATTCGTGCCCAAGGACGCGCGCAAGCCGGTACCGCGGCGCCTGATCGGTGTCGGCGTGCTTGCCATCGCGCTGGCGCTGCTTGCGGTCGCGTGGCGATGGACGCCGCTGCGCGACTGGGTCAACCTGGCGTCGCTGGTCGGACTCGCGCGCGACCTCGAACAACTGCCGTTTACGCCAGTCGCCGTCATCTGCAGCTACGTGATCGCGGGCATGGCGATGATTCCCGTCATGCTGTTGATCGCAGTCACAGGCATCGTATTCGGCCCCTTCTACGGCTCGTTATACGCGCTCGGCGGCACCATGCTCAGTGCAGCCGCCGCCTATGGCCTCGGGCACTGGCTGGGGCGCGACACCGTGCGCCGCCTGCTGGGTCCGCGCATCAACAATCTGAGCAGGCGCATCGGCAAGCGCGGCATACTGGCCATGGTTGTCGTGCGCATGCTGCCGGTGGCGCCGTTTACTGTCGTCAATGTCGTTGCAGGCGCTTCGCATATCGGATTTCGCGACTACCTGGTTGGCACCCTGATCGGAATGCTGCCGGGGATCACCATCACCGTGACCTTCGTGCATCATCTTGCGGAAGCGGTACGCAATCCGAGTCCTGGCACGGTAGCGGTGATGGCTGGTGTAGCGGCGAGCCTGATCGCGATCGCCCTTGGTTTGCAGAAGCTGCTGCGGCGCAAGGAGGACCAAGCCGCATGATGGATGATGTGACGGCGGATGTTGCACCACTGCGGCTGCGTGCCGCAGCCGACCTTGATCCTTGGCCGCTGACGGTCGCGACCTACAACATCCACGGCGCGGTTGGCTGCGACGGGCGTTTTGCGCCACAGCGCGTGGCGGACGTGCTGCTCGAGATGAACGCAGACATCGTCGCTTTGCAGGAAGTGCCGCTCGGCGGCAGCAGGACGCCGAATGTGCTGGCCGCGTTGCGCGATGCGACCGGTTTCTCCGCCGCCGAAGGTCCTGCCTGCGACACGCCGGAGCGGCGCTATGGGAACGCCGTGCTCAGCCGCTATCCGATCGTGTCGCTGCGTTCGATCGACCTCAGTTTCGGCAGCCGTGAGCCGCGCGGCGCACTCGACGCGGACGTCGACTGCCACGGCCATCTGCTGCGCGTGGTCGCCACGCACCTCGGGCTGCGCTTTGCCGAGCGGCGCGCGCAGATTCGCAAGCTGCTGCAGATGTTCGATACCGAGGAGATGCCGGTGATCCTGCTCGGCGACATCAACGAATGGTTCATTTGGGGCCGTTCGCTGCGCTGGCTGGCGTCGCATTTCCAGGCGGTGCCGGCACCCCGCACCTTCCCGTCGCGGCGGCCCCTGTTCGCGCTGGACCGGATCTGGATCAGGCCGCGCCATCGGCTGGTGCATGTGGAGGTGCATGGGACGCCGCTGGCGCGCGTCGCGTCCGACCACCTGCCGCTGATCGCGCACATCGACGGCTGACGGACTGACGGCTAACGGGAGCCGTCGCGCCGGGTGCCGCCGCGCAACAGCGGGTGCGGGATGCGCGCTATGCGCGCTGGTTTTGCCCGCCCGGACGTTTCTGCTCCGGCGCATTGCGCACAAGCTGCGGCGTGGAAGTCGGGTCGAAATCGGTCCAGTCGCCGTCCGCGATCGTGCCCTCGCTGCGTTCGATGTCGGCAGCGCCGAGTGAACGCAGCACATGGACCGCGCGGTCCTCGTACTCGCGATCGCCTACCGCGACGGCGAGCAGCATGCCGGCGTGACGCAAGGGAACCGCATTGTCCGCATCTTCCGCATCATCGCCGGTTTCGCCCTTGTCCTTCATCTCCGACAGTCCGCCGACCAGGCCGCCGACATGGGCGCCCAGCAAGCCGCCAGCCACCGTACCGACCGGACCGAGGAAAGGCGTTGCCGCGATCCCGACCGCGGCGCCGGCGGCGGCCCCTGTCGCGACCCCTTTGTCGGACGCATGCGCGCCGGCCGAGGTGGCATGATCGCCACCGATCGGATAGAGGTCGTGCTGTCCGGGCGGATTGACGTAGAAGTAGACAATCTGCGCCCGGTCGAATCCCGCGCGCACCAGTTCTTCGATACTGTCTTCGACTTGCGATTGCTGCTCGAACCGGCCTGCAATGATGACGCTCACGGCGAACTCCTCCGTTGACAATGACGAATACGTGTAAGAGCGCAAGCCATTGCATTAGTTCGACGCCGGCAAGTGACGGCCTCGCTGTAATTTTTTCGCTTCTAAGGTAAAAAAGGCCTGTGCTCCGCTACGTCATCGTGAACCGCACGCACGAAACTGCACGGCCCGGTCCTTGCATGCATTCGCTGTTCCCTTGACCCGAATGGGAAATCTCTCCATGGCGCACATCTCCGAACGCGGCGACATTGCCGCCTCACACGAAGGACTGGTCGGCGCGCGCGTGGTCGACACCGGCGGCAACGAGGCCGCAGTGATGGCAGTGCAGCCCGACGGCGGCGACAGTACCGCAGGTCCGCAGGCATGGATACGCGTGCAAAGCGGCGCGCAGGTGCTGGTGCCGGTCGGCTTGCTCGCGCCGCAGGATGACGGCAGTTTTCGCCTACCGTTCGCCTTCACGATTCCGTCCGGATCCCAGCAGCCGACCCAGCTCACGTTTCCTGTCATGGAAGAGCAAGTGCACGTATCCAAGCGCGTGATCGACACCGGCCGCGGCGTGCGCATCCACAAGACGGTTTCCGAACGTGAAGAGGTGCTCGACCAGCCGCTGTCGCGCGACCGTCTGGAAGTCGAGCATGTGGCAGTCGGACGCGTGGTCTCGGAATCGGACGTTCCGCAACTGCGTTACGAGGGCGAGACGCTGGTGGTGCCGGTGCTGGAGGAAGTACTGGTGGTGCAGAAGCAATTGCTGCTGCGGGAAGAAGTGCGGATCACCCGCTACCGCGAGGAAGTGCGCATGCCGGAAACCGTGATGCTGCGTTCCGAGCAGGTGCAGGTGGAGCGGTTCGATGAGGGCAGGGAACGCTCCTGACGGAGCGGGAAGGGCAGGCACGACTTATGCGTTCGCTACCCCCCTCTGGTCAAGGACGACCCCGGACGACCTGCCGGACAACCCCAGTTTAAGGAGATTGTGATCATGGAAAATACGGTAGTAGGCGTGTACGACAGTTATGCCCAGGCGCAAAACGTGATGAACGAGTTGCTCGCCAGCGGGTTCTCCCGCAGTGACGTGCAGTTGAGCCCGGAATCGGATCGCGCGGCGACCGGCGATACCACGACGACGACGACCGACCAGCATTCGGGCTCCGGCATCGGCCACTTCTTCCGCTCCCTGTTCGGGATGGACGACGACGAAGACCGTACGCACGGCGACATGTATTCGGAAGCGGTGCGTCGCGGCCATTGCGTGCTCACCGTTAACGCCGCCAGCGACGAGCAGCGCGAGCGTGCGGTGGAAGTGATGAACCGGTTCGACCCGGTCGATATCGATGAGCGCTCGTCCCAGTGGCGCAGCGAAGGCTGGACCGGCTATGACGCCGCGGCACCGATGTACACCGACAGCGAAGTCCAGAAGGACCGCTCGATGTATTCGCAGGGCCGCAGCAGTGCCGGCATGACCGCCGACAGCGGCACGACCGGCAGCACCGCCGGCATGAGCGCGATGTCGTCGACCGCGGATACCGGCCGCACGGCCCAGTCGACGACCGGCGAGCAGACCCGCATTCCGATCGTCGAGGAAGAATTGAAGGTCGGCAAGCGTGCGGTGCAGCGTGGCGGCGTGCGCATCTTCTCGCGCGTAACCGAAAGGCCGGTGCAGGAATCGGTCGACTTGCGCCAGGAACACGTGAGCGTCGAACGCCATCGGGTCGACCAGCCGGCGACCGAAGCCGACATGGCGGCCTTCAAGGAAGGTTCGGTCGAGCTGCGCGAAATGGGAGAAGAGGCCGTGGTATCCAAGACCGCGCGCGTGGTCGAGGAAGTGGTGGTGGGCAAGGAAGTCACGCAGGAGACCGCCGACATCAACGATACGGTACGCAGGACCGAGGTCGATGTCGAGCAGCTCGGCGCCTCCGGCAGCGGGACGATGCGCACCGATTACGCCGATACCTCGATGACAGCGGACGATTCCGACTTCCGCACGCACTGGCAGACCGCCTATGGCCAGTCGGGCGGCCGCTACGAGGACTACGACGCGGCTTATCGTTATGGATCGACCATGGCGGGCAGCGACGAGCGCTACAAGAACTATCGCTGGGAAGACGCCGAGCCGAACCTGCGCAGCGACTGGGAACGCAACCATCCCGAAAGCACGTGGGATAAGGTCAAGGATGCGGTGCGCTACGGCGCCGAGCGCGTGACCGGACGCGGCCGCCACTAAGGAGGGAATGCAAGCAGTCTGACGTCTGACGATCCCTCCCGAGATGGGAGGGGCACAGCGGGGAGCCGTCGCAGCGATGCACGGCTCCCCGCGCCATATCCGGGGTGCCGGATTGACGGGGGAGGGGAGTGGCTGCAGCAAGCGTACCCGTGTGGCGGCCGACCCGGCCGCTGCCTCAGTCGCCCAGCCTGCCCGCGTCCGCCATTTCGCGAATGGTCCGTATCGTGTCGATATCCGATTCGGTGTAGGCCGAGCGCCGGAAATCGTTGTAGAACGCTTCCGCGCCGTCTTCCGTCTCGCCCGCGCCGTCGCTGTATTCAAAGCGCACGAACAGGATGTCCGGCTCCGGCTCCTCGATGGTCATCGTCAGCCGCGATTCCGGAATGCCCTCTTGCGGCGGCACGTGGTAGACCACCTGGCGTTGCGGCAGGAAAGTGACGCGGTCGTGCACCACCAGGTCTCCGTAATGCAGCTCGCGCGACAGGCCCTGCTCGCCGCGTTCGATGATATGGCAGCGGTCGAGGTAGGGGACGAAATCCATCGGGGTTTCCGCGCGCAGCACCAGGCCGCGCCAGAGTTGCGAGCGCGACAGGCGTTCAATCAGCGGATTGTGCGGGTCGTTGATTTCAATCAGGTGTTCGAATTTCATGGCGGATCAGACCGTGCGAAGAATCGGTCAGTGTAGCGCCGCCTCAGAAAAACTGCGACCACTCCTCGATCCACCCCGGTACCGCGTCACGTTCCATCGGCCTGGCGATGTAGAAACCCTGCGCATAGGTACAGCCGAGGTCGCGCAGCAGGTCCCAGTCTTCGCGCGTTTCAACGCCGACCGCAACCGAGTTGCGGCGTAATTTCCGCGCCAGTTCCAGGCAGGAACTGAGGGCGATGTGCATCTGCTTGTTCTGCGACGCGCCGGCCACGAAGGAACGGTCGATCTTGAGGTCGAGGAAAGGAATGCGCAGCAACTGCTGCACATTGGAGTGCGCAGTGCCGTAGTCGTCGATCGACAGGCCGAAGCCCTTCATGCGCAGGCGCGCCAGGTTTTCCAGGCAGACCGGCACATCAGTCATCGCCATCAGTTCAGTGATTTCGATTGTCAGGTCCTGCGGCTGCAACCCGTGCTGGATGATGTACGCGAGAATCCTTTCCGCCAGTCCCTGCTCGGCCAGCGACGTGGCCGACAAGTTGATCGACACAGACAGCGGCAGTCCCTGGTCGTGCCATCCACGGCACGCAGCGATCGAGCGCTCGATCACCAGCCAGGTCAGGTCTTCCATGTGGCCGCTCGCTTCCAGGACGGGGATGAACGCGGGAGGCCTGATCAGTCCATGCTGCGGATGGCGCCAGCGCACGAACGCTTCAACCGCCTTCACCTTGCCGGTAGCAAGCTCGCTTCAACCGCCTTCACCTTGCCGGTAGCAAGCTCCACCTTGGGCTGGAAGAAAGGCTCGAACTGCCCGGCGCGGATGCCTTCGCGGATTTCCTCGAGGGTGAACGCCGGCGCCGTCTTCGCGCGCCGCGCCGACGGCGGCTGGTAGCGGCCGATCAGATCCTGCAGCACTTCCGGCGTGGCAGGTTTTTCAAAGGTGCCGAGCAGGTTGACCTCGTAGGCCTTGGACATCGTCTCCACCGAGAACAGCAACGCCGAGCCGAGCGCGCTGGTGAGCACGATCGCGGTCCGGCTGTCGCTCTGCGCGAGGTGGCGTACCAGTTCGATGCCGTCCATGCAAGGCATGTTCAAGTCGATGAAGCTGACATCGATGTCGTCCTTTGACAACAGGCGGTCGAGCGCGGCCCTGCCGTTCTCCGCCTCTTCGATGTGCTGCGCGCCGAGCTTGACCAGCATGACGCGCAGCCAGTGGCGCTGGAATTCGTCATCTTCCGCAATCAGGAAGCGCAGGTCGGCGAGTCTCGTCCGGTTATCTTGGGTCATGGCGTTGTATCGAATGCGGCCGGGCGCTCGTTGCGCCATATTGATATTCGTCAATAAACATCAGTTTCGGTTCAATGTCCCGGTTTGTAAAGAGCGGCGCGACGCGCCCGGACTTGCCCCGGGTTTGTAAGAAATTAATTCCGAAAGGAGCTATTTCTCATGCTAAGGGTGTTTCGCATTTCCCGGCCGTGCGGCAGCAACGCGCAGTCGCTGCAGTCCCAGGCCGGGAACGCACCAGCGTCCGAGATCTGCCGTTTCCGGGGTGATCTGCCGCGCTCCTTCGGCTTTTCCCGCAACCCGCGCGGGCGCAGGTGGAAGAACACGCGGCCTTCTACCGCCGCATGCTGGCCGAACCGCCGCACGACGTCGCGGAAGGGATTTCATACCGTAACGGCACGGACCTGTTCGCCGCGCCTTGAGGGATGGCCCGAGGTTGCGGTGCGGCTCAGTCCAGCGTTTGACGGTAGCGCATCAGCGCGACCGAGCCCGCCGCCAGCATGAATGCGGCGATCGGCCATAGTTCAGGAGCGATCTCCGCGATGCCGTTCCCCTTGAGCATGATGCCGCGCACGATACGCAGGAAATGCGTCAGCGGCAGCGCTTCGCCGATGGTCTGCGCCCACGCCGGCATGCCGCGGAACGGGAACATGAAACCGGACAGCAGCATCGACGGCAGGAAAAAGAAGAAGGTGAGCTGCATTGCCTGCAGCTGGTTCTTCGCAATCGTCGAGAAGGTGAAGCCCACTGCGAGGTTGGCGGCGATGAACACCACCAGCGCCGCCGACAGCAGCGCCAGGCTGCCCATCATCGGCACCTCGAACAGCAGGCGCGCGGCGAGCAGGATCACCACCACCTGCACATAACCGATCAGAATGTAGGGCGCGATCTTGCCGACCATGACCTCGATCGGCCGCACCGGCGTCGCCAGCAGGTTTTCCATCGTGCCGCGTTCGCGCTCGCGGGTCATCGCGAGCGACGTCATCATCACCATCGTCATCGTCAGGATCACCCCGATCAGGCCGGGCACGATGTTGTAGCGCGACACCCCTTCCGGGTTGTAGCGGCGCTGCGGCCGGATCTCGAACGGCGCGTCGGATGCCTGCAGGCTGCGTAGCGGGCCGGTCAGGTCGCGCGCCAGCGCCTGCCGTCCGATCGCGCTGACGGCGGCCAGGGCATTGCCGGACGCCGCCGGATCGGTCGCGTCGGCCGCCAGCAGCACCGCCGGCCGTTCGCCGCGCAGCAGCTGCCGCGAAAAGTCGGGCGGGATCACCAGCAGGAACTGCACGCTGCCTTCATCGAGCAGGCGGTTTCCTTCCGCCTCGCTGCGCGGGCGCTTGGTGACGCGGAAGTAGTCGGAATTTTCCAGGCTCGCCACCAGGCTGCGCGAGAACTCGCTTTCATCGGCGGTCACCACTGCCATCGGCAGGCGCTTCGGATCGGTATTGATCGCATAGCCGAACAGCACCAGCTGCATGATCGGCACTGCGACCATCATCGCGAACGTCAGACGGTCGCGCCGGATCTGGCGGAATTCCTTGATCAGGATGGCGAGCAGGCGCGACCAGTTCATGATGGATAGTTGTCCCTCGAACGGCTCATCAGCGCGATGAACACATCTTCCAGGCTGGTGGCGACGCGCTCGACCCGAAGCGTGCCGCCGAGCAAGGGCGCCAGCGCCGCCTCCAGCTCACGCTCGGACGCGCAGCTGACATGCAGCGCGGCACCGAACGAAGCGACGTGCAGCGACGGGTGCGCGCGCAGGGCGCGCGCGGCGTCGGCCAGACCCGGCCCGGTGACGGAACAGGTCGCCAGACCCGCGCCGGCAATCAGTTCTTCCGCGCTGCCCTGCGCCAGCAGCTGGCCGTAGGCGATGTACGCGAGGCGGTGGCAGCGCTCCGCCTCATCCATGTAATGGGTGGACACCAGCACCGTCAGCCCGCCGGCTGCCAGCGTGTGCAGCTGGTCCCAGAATTCGCGCCGCGCCTTCGGATCCACGCCGGCGGTCGGTTCGTCGAGCAGCAGCAGCTGCGGGTCGTGCAGCAAGCAGGCGGCAAGCGCCAGGCGCTGCTTCCATCCGCCGGACAGCGCGCCCGCCAGCTGCGTGCGGCGGCTCGCGAGCCCGAGCTGTTCCAGCATCGCCTGCACCCTGCGTTTCGCGTCCGGCACTTCGTACACGCGCGCGATGAACGCCAGGTTTTCCTCGATGCTCAGGTCGTCGTACAGTCCGAACTTCTGCGTCATGTAGCCCACATGGCGCTTGATCTTGCGCGACTCGCTGCGGATATCGTAGCCGAGGCAGGTGCCACTGCCTTCATCCGGCGTGAGCAGCCCGCACAGCATGCGGATGGTGGTGGTCTTGCCGCTGCCGTTCGGACCGAGGAAGCCGTGGATGCGCCCGCGCGCGACCTGCATGTCGACATGGTCGACCACCACCCGCCCGCCATAGCGCTTGGTCAGGCCGCGCACGTCGATGATGGCCGGAGCGGCATCCATCATTTCGCCTGCGCGAGCCGGATCTCGACCGGCTGGCCCGGGTGCAGCGATGCCGCCTGCTCGGGCGCCGGGCGTGCCTCGATCATGAACACCAGCGTCGCGCGGTTTTCCTTGCTGTAAATCAGCGGCGCCGTGTATTCCGGCGCGGCGGAGATGTAGCTGATCTTCGCCGGCACCGCGGCGCCGCAGCCGTCGCAGTGCGCCAGCACCGCCTGGCCGATGCGCAGCGTCCCCAGTTGCGCCTGGGGCACGAAGAAGCGCAGCTTGATGTTCTGCGGCGGCAGCACGCTCACCACCGGGCTGCCCGACTGCACGAATTCGCCTTCGCGGTACAGCACGTCGGCCACCGCGCCGCCGACCGGCGCGCGCTGCGTCTTTTGCGCCAGCTTCCATTCCGCCTGCGTAAGCTGTGCCCGGGACGCGTGCAATTCCTGCCGCGCCGCATCGATCTCGTCGGGGCGGGCGCCGAGCCTGGCTATCCGCAGCTGCGCGCGCAATTCGTTCACGCGCGCCTGGTCGCGTTCCAGCGCCGCGCGCGCTTCATCGAGATGCGCGGCCGAGATGAACTTGTCGGCCACCAGCTGCTTCTGGCGCGCGAGATTGCCGGTTGACAGCTGCAGCGCCGCGTCCGCCTGCGCAAGCTGCGCCTGCACCGCGGCCACTTCCTCCGCGCGCCGTCCCTTCTGCAGATTGGCCAGCTGCGCCTGCGCGCGCTGCACCCGCGCTGCCGCTTCCTCGCGCGCCGCGCGTTCGCTGTCCTGTTCCAGCACAAATGCGGGCGCATTGCGTTCCAGCGTGTCGCCGCGCTGCACATGGAGTTTCGTCAGCGTGCCGGCGATCGGCGTGGCCAGCCTCACATACTCGGCTTCGGCATAGCCGGGATAATAGTCGGCCGGCTTGTCGCCGCAGCCGGCTAGCAGGGCGGAAATGGCCAGCGGCGCAAGCCAGGCGGGCAGGGGTTTCATGCAATGCCTCCGGGTTGGGACAGGCCGCGCAATGCGAATTCAATGCGTTGCTCGACCGCTTTCTTCGACAGCACGTCGCGTTCCAGTGCCGCCGCGACCGGCTGCGCCAGCATGCCGTTTTCCAACAGCGCGCCACCCAGCAGCACCGGCGACATCACCGCGCCGGCGATGAAGGCGATCACCTGCGGCAGCGGCGCTTTCACCAGATGGCCGTCGCGCTGCGCCTCGAGGATCAGCCCGGCGATCACGCCGAGGTGGCGCGGCAGATTCGCTTGCAGGAAATCGGCCGCCACCTGTTCCCCGGCCAGTGCGTCGGCGCCGATCCGCACCAGGAGCTGGCGGTGCGTGCGCCCGAAATGCGCGATCACCGTGACTGCGTTGCGCAGGTTGTCGACTGGCGACGCGCCTTCCTGCGCTTTCAACACCAGTTCCGAAAACATGCCCTCGTACATCTGTTGCAGCAGCGTGCGCACGAAATTGTTCTTGCTTCGGAAGTGGTAATGGAACATTCCGAGGTTCACGCCTGCATGCTCGGTCAGCTTGCGTGCCGACAAGCCGCGGCAGCCGGTGTGCGGCAGCAGTTCCATGCCGGCGACGAGCAGGCGCTGGTCGATGTTTTGGGAAGGGCGGGCCATGAGTTATTATACGGCCGTATAAAAATAATGCCAGTGGCGGGCAGGAGTAGCCGGTGCGCGCCGGAACGCAAGCGATTTATTGTCGTAGCTATGACGCAACGTTGCCGCCCGGATCGGCGCGCGCTGCTACAATGAGCCGCTTTCGCGCCACTGCTTTTCCGCTGCAATCTCCCGATGTCACACGCCCCGCACAAGACCGCCCCCGGCATGAACCGTCCGCAGAGCGAGGCCGTCCATTACCTGGATGGTCCCTGCCTGGTGCTGGCCGGCGCCGGCTCCGGTAAGACGCGGGTGATCACGCAGAAGATCGCACACCTGATCGAGGACTGCGGCTACGAGGCGCGCAATATCGCCGCGGTGACCTTCACCAACAAGGCGGCGCTGGAAATGCAGGAGCGCATTGCCAAGCTGCTCAAGCAGCCGAAGGAAGCCAAGCAGCTCACCGTCTGCACCTTCCATTCGCTCGGGGTGCAGATCCTGCGCCGCGAGGCGAAGGAACTCGGCCTGAAGGACCGCTTCTCCATCATGGACAGCGACGACTGCTTCTCGCTGGTGCAGGATCTCGCGATCACCACTGACAAGCAGCTGATCCGGCGCATCCAGAACGCGATGTCGCTGTGGAAGAACGCGCTGGTCGATCCCGACACGGCGTTGAAACAGGCGGTGACCGAGGACGACGCGCAAGCCGCCCGCATCTACCGCAACTACGTCGCCACGCTGTCTTCCTACCAGGCGGTGGACTTCGACGACCTGATCCGGCTGCCGGTGGAGCTGTTCCGCAGCAATGAAGCGGTGCGCGACCGCTGGCAGCGCAAGCTGCGCTATCTGCTGGTCGATGAATACCAGGACACCAACACCTGCCAGTACGAGCTGGTCAAGCTGCTGGTGACCGGCATCGGCAAGAAGCCGATGTTTACCGCGGTGGGCGACGACGACCAGGCGATCTACGCTTGGCGCGGCGCGACGCTGGAAAACCTCAAGCAGCTGCAGGTCGACTTCCCCGACCTGAAGGTGATCAAGCTCGAGCAGAACTACCGTTCCAGCACGCGCATCCTGCAAGCGGCCAACGCGGTCATCTCCAATAACCCGAAGTTGTTCGAGAAGCAGCTCTGGTCCGAGCACGGCCTCGGCGATCCGGTCAAGGTGATGGCGATGCAGGACGACGATCACGAAGCGGAACAGGTCGCGATCATGATTTCCGCGCACAAGTTCGAGCGCCGCGCGAAGTTTTCGGACTACGCGATCCTGTACCGTGGCAACCACCAGGCGCGCATCATCGAACAGGCGCTGCGCAAGGAGCGCATCCCGTACACCATCTCCGGCGGCCAGAGTTTCTTCGACCGTGCCGAGATCAAGGACATCGTGTCCTACCTGCGCCTGGTCGCCAACGGGGACGACGATCCGGCATTCATCCGCGCGATAACCACGCCCAAGCGCGGCGTCGGACAGGCGACGCTGGAAGTGCTCGGCTCCTTCGCCGGCCAGTGGCAGTGCTCCCTGTTCGAAGCGGTGTTCAAGGGCGGCATCGAAGCCAAGCTCAATGACCGCCAGCTCGGGCCGTTGCGCCAGTTCTGCAACTTCATCAACGGCCTGGAGGCGCGCGCCTCCAAGCGCGGCGAAAGCGCCGCCGAGCTGCTCGACGAGATGATGAAGGAGATCAATTACGAAGGCTATCTGTACGACGCTTTCGACGACCGCCAGGCGCAGGGAAAATGGCAGAACGTACTCGATTTCGTCAACTGGCTGAAGGAAAAGGGCACCGGCGGGCGCGACGGTACCGATGAGGAAAAGAGCCTGCTCGAACTGACGCAGATGGTCGCGCTGATGACCATGCTGGAAGGGAAGGACGAGGAACCGGATGCGGTGCGCATGTCCACGCTGCATGCGTCCAAGGGACTGGAATATCCGCATGTGTTTCTGGTCGGCGTGGAAGAGGGCATCCTGCCGCACAAGGGCGACCCCGACACGCCGATCGAGCAGCTCGCCGCGCGCATCGAGGAAGAGCGCCGCCTGATGTACGTCGGCATCACGCGCGCGCAGCGCAGCCTGCACGTGACCTGGTGCAAGCGCCGCAAGCGCGCAAGAGAGTACTCCAACTGCGAACCGTCGCGCTTCATCCAGGAGATGAAGCTCGATGAAGGCGATGCGGTGCCGAAGGAAGAGGAAAAGCTCACGCCCCAGGACCGGCTGGCCAATCTCAAGGCCTTGCTATCCAAGCCCAGGGCCGCGTAAAACGCGCAGAACGACGCGCTTATCCAAGCCGGCTTCCGCACAACATCCTTTCTTGTCGACACGCCGTCACGTCGCGCACTCGGCGGTGAAGTGTTCGTGCAGCCAGGGCTGCCGATTGGGGTGAACTCCTTATTGCGACCACATTTACCTTTGCTAAGATCGGTCCGCATTACCGGCACGCTAGGCAAGGCTGCTCAAACCACTTCTTGGTTCAACAAAAGGGAACTCGCAATGAAAAAATCGCTTATCGCGTTTGCGATGCTGTCAGCGTTCGCCGGTGTCGCGACTGCACAGACCAGTGTCTCCATCTACGGTATCGCCGACGCGGGCATCTCCCGCTTCGACAACGGCGCCGCGACGAACACCCGCGTCGACAGCGGCATCCAATCGGGAAGCCGCATCGGCTTCAGGGGAAGCGAAGCCCTTGGCGGCGGCCTGTCAGCCATCTTCACGCTGGAGAACGGCTTTAACATCGACGACGGCTCCCTTGGTCAGGGCGGCCGCCTGTTCGGCCGACAGGCTTTCGTCGGCCTGTCCAGCAGCAGCTTCGGCACCGTCAAGTTCGGCCGCCAGTACAACCCGATCCGGGTCGCGGTCGACAGCATCGACCCGTTCGGGCTTGGCCTCGCCGGCAGCGCATCCAATGTCTTCAATGTATACGGCGACCGCGCCGACAACACGATCAACTATTCGACACCGAACCTGAGCGGCTTCAGCGGGCAGCTCGCGTATAGCCTGGGCGAAGTCGCCGGCAATAACGCCGTCGGCCGCCATGTCGGCCTGTCGGTTGGCTACGCCGCCGGTCCGATCAGCATCGTCCTTGCCCACCACGACCAGAACCTGGCCGCTGCCGGCCTCGCCGCTGGCGATGCCCAGACCACGATGCTGGGCGGCACTTATGATTTCGGCCTGGCGAAGCTGCATGCCGCTTATGCCCGCAACAAGGGTGCCAATGCAGCGGGCGTGACCAACATCGACCGCGATGATGCACTGCTCGGCCTGACCATTCCCGTCGGCGCCTCCGGCCGTATCCTCGCTTCCTGGATCCGCCGCAGCGACGATATCGCCGCCAACCGCGATGCGGACCAGATCGCGCTGGGTTATACCCATGACCTGTCCAAGCGCACCAACCTGTACACCTCCTACGGCCGCACCAGGAACGAGGCCGCTGCGTCCCTGAACGGCGCATCCGCTGCCGGCCGCGATCCGTCGATCTTCAATGTCGGCATCCGCCATCGCTTCTGATCGTTCCACGCAAATAGCAAGGGCGCCCTTTGGGGCGCCTTTTTCATTTTGTGTCCGAAAACCTTCCCGCACCGGGAACGGCTCCACGCATGCCATTTCCCGTCCGGAGGACGTGCCGCGGCCGTGTTGCGCTGGCGCGACGCTGCCTGCCTGTCATCAAGTTGTAACATGCGCTCGTCACAATCCACCCGGTCGCGCATCGATACCTATCGAGATGCGTAGCCGCCGCGCGTACCTATACGCATAAATACGTATCCTGCCGAGGTCCAGCCAATGCTATTGTCTGGCGGCGACGCGGCAGCGCAAGCGAGGCCGCGTAAATAACCGCTTCTTGGTCCAACAAAGGGAAAACACAATGAAAAAATCGCTCATCGCCTTCGCCGTTCTGGCCGCCTTTGCCGGCGCCGCCTCTGCGCAGACGAATGTCACTATCTACGGCGTGGCCGATGCCGGTATCTCGCGCGTCGACAACGGCGCCACGACGACGACCCGCATGGACAGCGGCATCCAGTCCGGCTCCCGGGTCGGCTTCCGCGGTACGGAAGACCTCGGCGGCGGCTTGTCGGCCATCTTCACGCTGGAGAACGGCTTCAACATCGACGACGGTACGCTCGGCCAGGGCGGACGCCTGTTCGGCCGCCAGGCTTTTGTCGGCCTGTCCAGCGGCAGCGCCGGGGCGATCAAGTTCGGCCGCCAGTACAACCCGATCCGCACGGCGGTCGAAAACATCGATCCGTTCGCCCTCGGCCTGGCCGGCAACGCGTCCAACGTGTTCAACGTCTATGGCGACCGTGCCGACAACACGATCAATTATTCGACACCGAAACTTGGTGGCTTCAGCGGCCAGCTCGCGTACAGCCTGGGTGAAGCGGCCGGCAGCACCTCGGTCGGCCGTCATCTCGGCCTGTCGGCCGGTTATGCCGCTGGCCCGCTGAACATCATTCTCGCGCACCACGACCAGAACATCGTTGCCGCCGGCGCGGCCAACGGCGATTCCAAGACGACCCTGCTGGGCGGCACCTACGATTTCGGCATTCTGAAGCTGCACGCGGCATATGCCCGCAACAAGGGCGCCAACGCAGCCGGCGTGACCACCATCGACCGCGACGACGCGCTGCTCGGCCTGACCGTTCCGGTCGGCGCCACCAGCCGTGTCCTCGCCTCCTGGATCCGCCGCAGCGACGACATCGGCGCCAACCGCGATGCCGACCAGATCGCACTCGGCTATACCTATGACCTGTCCAAGCGCACCAACCTGTACACCTCGTACGCGCGCACCAGGAACGAGGCAGCGGCAGCGCTGAACGGCGCATCCGCGGCCGGCCGCGACCCGTCGATCTTCAACGTCGGCGTGCGCCATCGTTTCTGACCGTCGTCCGCAAGCCGCAAGGGCGCCCCTCGGGGCGCCTTTTTTGTTGCCTGCAGATACGAGAAAGCAACGCCCGCCTGCCGCAAGTCAATCCCCTTCCGCTTCCCCGGCACCGCATCCCCGGCACGCGTACAATCGGCGACAAGTCCGCGTTCACCGGAAAGGCCAACATGCAGAGCGAGAGTGTCGTCGTTGCAGAAACCAAAGCCAGGGAATCTTCCTTTCTAGCAGGCGCGCGCCAACTGTTCGGACGGCTGTTTGGCAGGCCAGAGACCGCCGACGGGGGCCGCAGCCTGTCCTCCGGCGAGCGCAAGGGCCTGCGCCAGCGTTTCGCCGAATGCGCGGCCGAACGCGGGGGCGTCGTGTCGGCGCGCCAGCGCGCGGCGGAAATCGGCCAGATCTACATGCAGCTCAACGACGACGGCCGGCGCGAATTCCTGCGTCTGCTGGCGCTCGAATTCGGTCCCGCGCAGGCGGCGGTGGAAGCCGCGCTGTACAACTGGACGCACGCGGCCGACGTGCCCGCCCGCAGCGCCGCCGAGACCGCGCTGCGCGAAGCGCTGCGTTCGCCGCGCTCAAAGATCCTCACGCAATTCAATGCAATTCCGGACGGCGTGAAATTCCTCGTCGGGATGCGCGACGACATGCTGCGTTTCCTCAAGGACGGCCCGGAACTGGGTGTGATCGAAAGCGAGCTGTATGCGCTGCTTTCGGCCTGGTTCGACGTCGACTTCCTGCAACTGCAGCGCATCAGCTGGAACTCGTCGGCCGCGCTGCTGGAGAAGCTGATTAAGTACGAGGCGGTGCACCGGATCCGGTCCTGGGACGACTTGCGCAACCGCCTGGATTCGGACCGCCGCTGTTACGGCCTGTTCCATCCGCGCATGCCGGACGAGCCGCTGATCTTCGTCGAAGTCGCATTGACCGACCGCCTGTCGGACAACATCCAGGTGCTGCTCGATGAATCACAGCCGCCGCTCGCGCCGGACCGCGCAACGGCCGCGATCTTTTATTCGATCTCGAATACCCAGCCCGGATTGCGCGGGCTGAACTTCGGCAACTTCCTGATCAAGCGCGTCGTCGACGACCTGTCGCGCGATTTCCCGGGGTTGAAAACCTTTTCCACGCTGTCGCCGATTCCCGGTTTCATGGGCTGGCTGAAGAAGCAGGATGCGATCCTCGAAAGGCTCAGGTCGCTGCCG
>Ga0196971_1000652_pt1 | contig 22776 bp, 18 predicted proteins | sample S1v_1013CmetaG_FD_148660 | JGI IMG/M metagenome (GOLD analysis project Ga0196971, IMG submission 148660) | Soil microbial communities from Anza Borrego desert, Southern California, United States - S1+v_10-13C | ecosystem: Environmental > Terrestrial > Soil > Desert | place: USA: California...
GGGGAGTCGGGTGACCATCTACGTAACAGGTTTTACGCCCAAGGCGGGGTCCGTCTTGCCCGGCTCCCGGCCCGAGGATCAGTCGGGGATTCTGCCTCTTGTCGAGAACAGAATCGAGATATAAGGCGGGGTTACTGTCGCCGAATCATTTCCCGCACCACAGCCCTAAAAGGGCCGCTGCGGGAAAGGCGCAGCGGGCCAAGAAGCCGACAATACGACAGCCAGTAAACCGACGACAGAGGATAAAGCAGCTCCCCGGCCGTATGGTTGATAAAGCTAATCAGGCCGAGCGGTCATACCGTAGCGGAGAGCCGCAGCAAGCCTTTAGGCTGCAAGGAGGATCGGCCGGGAGAAGATGTGCATAACGATAAACAGCCGAAGAACGATTAGCGCCGATCCAACTGCAGGGTGTTTTGGTCATCGGCGGAACGCTCCGAATGCGCCGCCTCGGGAGGCTTGGGCTTCAAAGTCATTTTGGCGATGCCCGTCCACGATGCCATGAACAGCAGCAATGCGATCGAACTGGCCGTCAGGCGATCCGGATGCTTCATCCAGAACAGAATCCATTTCGGCTTAATCATACCGATGATGAAAATCAAAATTGAAACAGCCACCAGGCTCTTGAGGAAGATCAGCATAAGACTCTCCAAATAATATTGGTTTGGCACCGGATTTTTCCGGAGAAAATTCAGCCGGAAACCGGCCTTGGACAGCGCTTGCGCGCGCAACGTTCGCGATTAAACAACAATTTATTGGGTGAAACCAGACCGTTTGCCGGGAACGGCTACGCCCCTTCGACAAGGCTCAGGACAGGCTTATCCCGGCCTACCTCAGGACTCTTTAAGTCGGTGTGTAGCGTGTAGGCTCGGAATGAGCCTGTCTAAGCTCAGCCGAAGGGCGATGGCGATTCATACGGCACCCGCGCTCACCCAGTCTCATCACGAGCAGCGATCTTACGATCGTCGAACTAAGGCCTCGCCATCGAAGGAAATTCCCGGCCACCCGCAGCTCATGAAGGTTCTGATGTTCTTGTGGCTCTCGCCGCTCGGGTTCGATAACACGTCGGCGTAATGTTCGCCGAACAGCGCCAAGGTCTCTTTCTCGGATAGCCCGTGCAGCCGGCCGAAATAGAAGATCTTGCAGGAACCCTCGTTGCAGCCCGGTTCGTTGATGACCCGGTCATCGTCCGAACCGTTGAGAAACCGAGTCGGCCGGTAGTCGTAATATTGCCCGATGGCGTCGATGGTTTCTTTGAAGGCGACCGGCCGGCCTTCTTTGATTTTGGCGATGAACGTTTCTAACGATGTACTCATATGGCGATAAAGAAAATAAAGTCCTATTTGATCATCCTTGCCCAGACGGCGACGAGATTTGCGCAGATACGCCGCCCAACAAGATTAACGAGCAAGCATCGGCTCCAGCTTGTCCCAAACCTGCCGGAACAAGATCGCCTGAGCCTCGCGGTTGGGATGCAGGCCGTCCGCCTGCATCAGATGGTCTTGGCCGCCGACGCCTTCCAGAAGAAACGGCACAAACGCCGTGTCGTGAGTCTCGGCGACCCGCTGGAAGACATTCCGAAAGAGGTCGGCGTAACGCCTGCCGTAGTTCGGCGGTATTTTCATTCCGAGCAGCAATACCTTGGCGCCGGCGGCCTTGGAACGAACGATCATTTCGCCCAGATTGGCCTCCAACTGCTTGGGCGTAAGCCCGCGCAACCCGTCATTGGCGCCGAGCTCAAGAATCACGACGGCCGGCCGGTGCCGGCTCAACAGCCCGTCGATGCGGGCAAGGCCGCCGGCGCTCGTTTCGCCGGAAATGCTGGCGTTCATCACCTCGATGCCGTGCGGTCGCGCCGCTTCCTGCAACATAGCCACCCAGCCGTGGTCTATCTTTTCCAAACCGTACCCGGCACTGATACTATCGCCGAGGACAAGAACGGTTTTCGCATGAATCAGGCCCGGCAGCACGAGCAAAATGAAGGATAATAATAGGTTTCGCATAACGCAGAAGCAGATTGGAGCGTCGGAAGATATCGCCGAAGAATTCATCGTTCGAACGGAGAATCTCGGCAAACACGTCGCAACGGCAGACGGTCGGCTGGATATATTGACAGCAGTCGACCTCTCGATCAAACCGGGAGAAACGCTAGCCATCGTAGGCACCTCGGGATCGGGCAAATCGACCTTGCTCGGCCTCCTGGCCGGACTTGACCTGCCCTCGTCGGGCCGTGTCTGGCTCGCCGGATCGTGCCTCACGGACTTGAACGAAGACGGCCGGGCGGCGCTCCGGAGCGAGTACGTCGGCTTCGTATTCCAGTCGTTCCAGCTTCTCCCCAACTTGACCGCACTGGAGAACGTCATGTTGCCCGTAGAACTGGCCGGCGCGGGCGACGAGGCCCGCCGCCGCAGTCTTGCCATGCTCGACCGCGTCGGCCTGAATCACCGGTTCAAGCACTACCCGCGACAGCTTTCGGGCGGCGAACAGCAGCGCGTGGCGCTGGCGCGGGCCTTCGTCACCGAGCCGAAAATCCTGTTCGCCGACGAACCCACCGGCAATCTGGACAGCAATACCGGCCGGACCATCATCGAATTGCTGTTCGAACTGAACCGCGAGAAAGGCACCACGCTGGTTCTGGTCACCCACGACGAGACCCTGGCCTCCCGCTGCGAGCGCGTGATCCGGCTGGATGGCGGCCGAATCGTGTCGCAATAATCCTGAAGCACACTCGTTCCGGTTCCTCAGCGCCGTTTGCCGGGAACGCAATGCCTGTCCTGAGCGAAGCCGAAGGCCTTATCCTGGCCGATTGCCCAGCAATTCCAACAAGACGTCGATGTCCACCGGCTTGACCAGATGATGGTCGAAGCCGGCTTCACGCGAGCGCTGCCGATCTTCTTCCTGCCCATAACCGGAAATTGCAATCAAGCGCATCCGCGCGAGCCGCGGGTCCTCCCGCAGCCGGCGGGCTACTTCATACCCATCCATCTGCGGCATGCCGATGTCCAGCAGCACGGCATCGGGCGTTCGCTCCTTGACCCGATCGAGGGCCGTTTTTCCGTCGTAGGCCGCCTCAACCTGGTAACCGTACGCTTCGAGCAATGACGACAAGGAATCCGCCGAAGACGCATTGTCGTCGACCACCAACACATATTGCTCGGACGTGGGTGAGCTTTGAACGCTTTCGCTGCGCTCTTGGACGGAAGGAGGCGATTCCATCTTCGGCAAACGGATCACGAATTCGCTACCGTGGCCGGGTCCTTCGCTGAAAACCTCCACGCTGCCGCCATGCAACTCCACAAGCTTTTTGACCAGCGACAGACCGATCCCCAAACCTCCCCGCGAACGCGCCAGCGACCGGTCTTCCTGCGTGAAGGGCTCAAAAATGCGCGGCAAAAGCTCGGCGGAAATACCCGTTCCATTGTCTCGAACCCGCACCGCGGCTTCGTCGGCCCCGGTCTCGACAACTACCTCGATCTCTCCCTCGACTTCGGTGAATTTGGCGGCGTTGTGGATCAAATTGCCGATAACCTGTACGCACCGCGTGCTATCGCCATGCACCCAAACCGGCTCGGGCGGAATACGGACCTTCAGTCTATGCCGGCGATCCTCGATCAAGGCCTGATTGGCTTCGACCGCCTGGGACACAATGGTCCTTAAGTCAATCGTCGCATTTTCCAGCACGATCTTTCCCTGCGTGACCCGCGCGACATCCAACAAGTCGTCCAGCAGGTGCGCGAGGTGCGACGCCTGCTCCTTGATGACCCGGCAGGTCCAATCATGCAGGTCTTGGCAGCCCTGTGGCTTGCGTTTCATCAACTCGGTCGCATTGACGATGGCCGCAAGGGGATTGCGGAGTTCGTGGGCCAGCATCGCCATGAACTCGTCCTTGTGCCGATCCGCCTCCGCCAGTTCGTGCATCCGTTGCAGCAGCTCGGCCTCCAGGCGCTTCCGCTCGGCGACTTCCGCCTCCAACTGCCGGTTGGCTTCTTGCAGAGCGGCCGTCCGTTCCGAAACCTTTTGTTCAAGCTGCTGCCGGGATTGGTGCAACGCCGTTCGGGCCAGCAAGCGCTCGCTGATATCGGTCAGCACCGTCCGGCACAACACGCTGTGCTGCGTATTCTGGGTCGATATGGTGTGGATTTCCACCGGAAGCTGCCAGTCGTCGTTTCCGACGAGACGGAGCTCCGTCGTGACACTCCGGAGCTCGCATTTGCTTCGCGATAGATGATCCAGAAACCTTTTTTGATCCGCCTTGGCGACGAAATGGACAAAGGGAAGCCCCACCAGGTAATGGCGCTCCCGTGCCAGCATGCCGGCGGCGGTCAGATTGATCTCCCTGATCACCCCATGGCTATCCAAGGTCAAATAACCGGCGGGAGCAAAATCGAAAAGATCGGCATAGCGGTCGCGGGATTCCTCGATCGCTGCCTGGGCTTCCCGCAGATTCTGATTTTGGATTTCCAATTCCATCCGATAAACCTGAAGCTCGTGGAGTAGTTGTTGTTGCCGGGTCCGCTCTTGATCATCCACGGGCGCCTGCATCTCAAGCTTTGTCTCGAGCTCGGCTTCGGCTTTCTCTCTGAGCGTGATCTTATCTGTCTCGTTCGACATCATGTCGCCTCATCAGCATGCTCTTATGCGCTCCGAACCCGCCCCTCCAGAAACCTACCGGTAAGGTGGGTCACAACTCTATCACAGCCGTAGCGGCATAGTGGAATCCGCCGAACCACCCGACCATCCGGCAGGGCCGATGCCGTATAAAGTGCGGCGCTTAGAGTGCTATCTCAATAGGCCAACCCTTCGACAGACTCAGGGCGAAAGGCCTACTGAGATAGGCGCTTGTTCCGATCTACACGCGGCTTTACCCCTATCCCAACCTTCCTCCTAGAAGGGGGAAGAAATATATAGGCCGACCCTCGCCCCAATCCTTCGTTCCTCACCCGATCTGGCGGCCACTCTCTTCAGCAACATGTAGGCCGGGATAAGCCTGTCCTGAGCCTTGTCGAAGGGGCGGTAGCCGTTCCCGGCATTCCTGCTAGTAGCGGTCCGACAGCAGCCGATCGGGCTCCTTTGATGGCAACGTGTTTTTGGGCTGCAACTCATCCTGTGGTTTGTCCGTGCGTCTCTCCGTCATGACTGTTCAAAAATGAAATTGTCCTAGCCTTGCTCACCAATGCCGAAAAGGCATACTCCGATTTTCACGGATTTACAAACGGGCCTAAGCTGTCTATGGTGATTAGATGCTAATTCTGCGGAAACGGCAGACAAGCCAGCCGGAAGAACGCCATGGACAATCAAGCCAGCGGACCGATGCCCTTCATCGTCAACGATTGCGCCCTGTTAGCCATCGCGACCGGTAAGCGGGCGCAAAATCTGAAGGAACTGCGTGATCACTTGCTGACCATCCATCCGGGCAGCATTTACTTTCATTTCTGGGGCAACCTGCTCCAACCCCGCTTCGACGAGCCCGAATACAACAACGACTTCGCCGCCTGGTCGATGCGCGGGCTGCATGATAAAGCGCTCGCCGAACGGCTGAGCGTGGTGGATCCCAACAGCTATGGAACGCTCGACGAGTTGCGCCAGGAACTGATCGATGTCATCGAGCAACGGCTCGATGAACGGGAGGTTTTGGCGTGGGCGCAACCGGATCAGCAGTTCGAGTTTATCCGGGCGCTCACCGTCGTTTTTCGCACCGATCTCCAGTTCTTCACCCCGGAAAAGCTGGCCGGCCGCATCAATCAGATGTCCGTAAGCAGCATTTTCTATCATTTCATCGACGCCAAGAGGCGCAACGAGAACCGGCTCGACGACTTCCGCAACTGGCTAGTTTCTTTTGAAGGACGTTACGAAGGGCTCAGTCAAAGTCTGGCGCAGGTGGACCCCTACTTCACCTCGTTGACCGATCTCCGCGAGGAATTGGCTGATATCTTCTCCAGCTGCCTGTGCGAGATGGGTCATGGCTAACTTACTGGAGTCTTATGCCGAGGTCGTCGGCCAGGACGTCATCGATCAGTTGCACCAGTTGGCGGGAACATTGCGGGACAAACGGGTGGTGCACGTCAATTCGACCCGAGTCGGCGGCGGCGTGGCCGAAATTCTGGAAAAGCACGTACCTTTGACGCGCGAACTCGGGATCGAAACCCATTGGGAGGTGATCACCGGCAACTCGATGTTTTATCAGTGCACCAAGAGTTTTCACAATGGGCTCCAGGGCAAAATGGTGAATATGCCCGCCGACTGGCTGAGAAACTTCGAGGAGACCAACGCCTTCAACGCCGAACAGTTGCGCCCGATCCTGAGCGATGCGGATATCGTTTTCATTCACGACCCGCAACCCGCCCCGCTGCTGAGGTATATTCCGGAACGCAAAGGCAAGTGGATCTGGCGCTGCCATATCGACATCAACCGGCCGAACCGGGTGATCTGGCGCTATCTCCGAGGCTTCGTCGCCGGCTATGACGCCAGCATTTTCTCCCTCGCCCAATTTGCCCAGCCGCTGCCCCATACGCAATATCTGATCCCGCCCAGCATCGATCCCTTAAGTGATAAAAATGTGGACTTGCCGGAAGACGAGATCGAGGGCATCTGCGAGCGGTTCGGAATCGACCGGGAGCGCCCGGTAATCCTTCAGGTATCGCGCTTCGACCGCTTCAAGGACCCGGCGGGCGTGATCGAGGCTTACCGGATCGCCAAGCATTTCCTCCCGGAGATTCAGTTGGTCCTGGCCGGAGGCACCGCCACCGACGACCCCGAGGGAGATGCCGTCCTCGCCGAAGTGCGGCAGGCGGCGGGCAACGATCCCGACGTACACATCCTGCTCCTGCCGCCCGATGCCCACCGTACCATCAATGCGCTGCAGCGGACTGCCGATCTGATCGTGCAGAAATCCTTGCGCGAGGGGTTCGGCCTGACCGTGACCGAAGCCTTATGGAAGGGCAAGCCGGTCATCGGCGGGGATACCGGCGGCATTCGGCTGCAGGTGATCGATCACCACACCGGCTTTTTGGTCAATACGCCCGAAGGCGCCGCGCTGCGTATCCGCTATCTGCTCCACGACCGGCACAAGATCGAGGAAATGGGCCATAAAGCGCGGCAGTTCGTGCGCGACAATTTCCTGATCACCCGCCACCTCCGCGAATATCTGACGCTGATGGTAAGCCTGCTGTACACCACCGGGGAACGCATCGAGCTGGCGGGAGGGATCCGGGTCAGGGGACAGTAATCGGCGCTGTTTGCCGGGAACGCGGACCCGTTTGAAGGGCCAGCGTTTCCGGCGGCTGAGTTCGCCGTAGCAACCGATTCGATGGTGAAGAGTCGCTGACGCGACGGTTGTTTTGAATGTGGGTTCTCGGACCCACGGCCGAGGTCCTTTTCTTTGCTTGTCCAAAGAAAAGGACCCAAAAGAAAAGACACCCGGATAGCGCGCTGATCCTGCGCGTCGCCTCCTTGAGCCGGGGACGACAAAAGGCACCTCCGTGTGCCTTTGTCGCCGCGCGGCGTCGTGCCGCGCCCCTTCGGGCGGTTCCGGCTCAAGGCGTCGATGCTCGGGCGCGCCATACGGGGTAAGAGAAAATCCATACATCGAATGAAAGTGTTTTGACTCCCGTTTGCCGCGCCGAGCACCGCAGCTTTCGGCTGGAATAGCCCTAGGGGCGAGGAAAGGATTCCGCGCGTCGCCAGAGGGGCATGGAAGCCTCTTCTGGTGACCCCGGTCGAAAGCGAGGAGCACAGGATCCAAGCGGCAATCGGGCGGCGTTTCTTTTGGATACTTTTCTTTGGCCGCACAAAGAAAAGTATCTCGCCTGCGGGGCGAGACCCGCATTCAAGCAACCGTCGCGCCAGCGATTCCTTATCGAATCGGTTGGCAAAGAGAACTCAGTCGTTTGCCGGGAACGCTTCGCTTATCCCAGCCTACACCTAATTCACAAACGCATTGGCCGAAAGGCCCCTCTAAATCAGGACGATGATTCGAAAACACAGCATGCCATTCGGCACGGAAATTACGGAAGACGGCGTGCACTTCAGACTCTGGGCGCCGCAAACGAAGCACGTGGACTTGATCCTCGAAAAGGACAACCGGGAACGGCGTTTGCCGATGCAGGGGCTAGCAGGCGGCTGGTTCGAGCTGGTGACGGCGGAAGCTTCGGCCGACAGCTATTACCGGTTTCGGCTGGACGAGGGACTGGCCGTTCCCGATCCCGCCTCGCGTTTCAACCCGTTCGACGTGCATGGTGCCAGCCAGGTCATCGATCCGGTCGATTTCCATTGGACCGACGAGCACTGGGCCGGAAGACCTTGGGAAGAGGCCGTGATCTACGAACTGCACGTCGGCGCGTTCACGCAGGAAGGAAGCTTTCGGGCACTGCAAGGCAAGCTGGATTACCTAATCTCTCTGGGTGTCACGGCGATCGAGCTCCTGCCGGTGGCGGATTTCCCCGGCCGCTGGAATTGGGGTTACGACGGCGTGCTGCTGTTCGCGCCGGATTCGAGCTACGGAACCCCGGACGATCTGAAGGAACTCATCCAGACCGCCCATCGCAAGAGACTCATGGTGTTTCTCGATGTGGTCTACAACCACTTCGGACCGGAAGGCAACTACCTGTACGTCTATGCGAAGCCGTTCTTCAGCGATCGGCATCGGACGCCCTGGGGCAACGCGATCAACTACGACGGCGAGAACTGCCGCACCGTGCGCGACTTCGTCATCCACAACGCCCTTTACTGGCTGGAAGAGTATCACCTGGACGGGCTGCGGCTCGATGCGGTTCACGCCATCGCCGACGACTCGCGCCCCGACATCCTCGACGAATTGGCGGAGCGGATACGCGCCGGCCCCGGAAGCAAGCGGCACGTCCACCTCATACTCGAAAACGACAACAACGCCGCGCATTATCTCGCTCGAGACGCCGACGGCTCGCCCCACCGGTACGACGCGCAATGGAACGATGACCTGCACCATGCGCTGCACCTCCTGTTGACGGGCGAGACGGACGGCTATTACGCCGACTATGCCGATGTGCCCCTGAAACACTTGGGACGCGCTCTGAGCGAAGGCTTCGCCTATCAAGGGGAAGTTTCACCGTATCACCAAGGCCTGCGGCGCGGCGAAATCAGCCGCGATCTTCCGCCCACCGCGTTCGTCCCTTTTCTGCAAAATCACGATCAGGTCGGCAACCGGGCCTTCGGCGAACGCCTCTCCGATCTCGCCGAAACCCGCCCCCTTAGAGCCGCGGTAACGCTGTTGCTGCTGGCACCCTCCCCGCCCTTGCTGTTCATGGGCGAGGAATTCGCTTGTCCGACGCCGTTCCAGTATTTCTGCGATTTCGGGTCGGAGCTGGCCCAAGCCGTTACGGAAGGTCGGCGCAACGAATTCGCCCGCTTCGAACGATTCGCCGCCCCCGAACTCAGACAACGGATTCCCGATCCTTCGGAGCCCTCGACCTTTTTCAACTCGAAATTGGACTGGGCCGCATTGGAGACACCGGAACACCGGGAATGGCGATCGTTCTATCAATCGTTATTGACGCTGCGCCGCCGCGAAATCATCCCGCGTCTGAAGAAAATACGCGCCGGCCGGTCGCAGTATGAAGTCGTGGGCAGACAAGGGCTCAAGGTCACCTGGCCTATGGATGACGGCGGTGCCTTGATCCTGTTATCGAATCTCAGTGATGGAATTCTGCCGGACTTGGAGCCTCCAATCGCAAACGGTCATCCTGGGAGCACCAGGACGACCCTTCCTCCCGGCCCGCCATTGGCCGTCAGCGACCCAGCTATTGCCGATGACTTGGCATCGGGCCGGCTGCCGGCCTGGTCCACCGCCTGGTTCCTCACAAGAGCCGGAGATGGCTGATGCCCGTCGTTAAAGCGATCGACCAGTTGTGCAGCCTCTGCGGCATTGAGACGGAGTTCGTCGATGCCCGGGGCGAGACCGTCCGCATCTCCACCGACACCAAGCGCGAGCTCTTGGCGGCCATGGGTATCGATGCCTGCGACGAAGCGCATCTGCCGTCGATCATGAACGAACTGGAACACGGGGATTGGCTTCGGATTCTGCCGCCGGTCAAGGTCGTGGGTGCGGATGAGGATTCCCGCGTCATCGCCTGCACCGTGCCGCGTCAGCTTGATCATGTCCTCATGACGTGGTCCTTGGAGCTCGACGACGGCGCGCGCTGGGACGGAGATTTTTGCCCGGCCGAGCGGCCCCTGATCGGCGAGCTGAAGATCCAGGGTCAGAGCTACCGGCGCTTCGCCTTCACTCTGCCGGCCCAGCTTCCCTTGGGCTATCACCGCTTGACGGTGGAGTACGCCGAAAAAAACCTGAAGGGAGCCATGAGCTTCATCGTAACGCCCGAGCGCTGCTATCTCCCGCCGGTTCTGCAAGAAAAACGAAAGATTTGGGGATTGTCGCTGTCCCTTTATGCGGTACGCTCGCAGCGGAACTGGGGGATCGGCGATTTCACCGATCTCAAGAGCCTGGTCGACTATGCCGTCGAACATGAGGCGGCGATGATCCGGGTGAATCCGCTCCATGCGCTGAAGGTGTTAAAACCGGAAGTCTGTAATGGCTATGAACCGTCGAGCCGAGCCTTCTACAACGTTCTCTACCTGGACGTGGAAGCGATCCCCGACTTCGCCGAATCCGAAACGGTACAGCAGACTGTTGCAGACCCGGAGTTCCAGGCTCACCTTCGAGCCTTGCGCGCCGAGGAACTGATCGACTGCCCGGAGGTAGCGGCGGTAAAGCTCGGCATCTTGGAGTCGCTGTTCGCGCATTTCCGGGACAAGCATTTGCAGAAGCCCACCGAACGCGGCAAGGCCTTTCGCGCCTATCAGTCGGCGCGTGGTCCCGCGCTTTACTATCAATCGCTGTTCGACGCGCTGTGCGAGCGCTTTTCCCGGAAAGACGCCGGGTACTCGGCCTGGACCGATTGGCCGCCGGAATTCAGGGACCCATCGTCTCCCGAGGTGCAAAGCTTCGCGGCGGAGAATGCGGCCAGGCTTGATTATTACGCCTACCTCTACTGGCAGGCGGAACAGCAAATGCAATCGGCCGGAGACCGCGCCGCGGAACTCGGCCTGAGCATCGGCTTGTGCCAGGAATTCGTGTTCAACGCCGCCGCGGACGGCGCCGAAGTTTGGTCGCAGCAAGCACTCTGCGCTTCCGGAGTCCGGCTCGGCTCGCCGCCGACCGAGGCACGTCCCGACGGCGAACTCTCGACAGTCTCGCCCTTCATGCCGTCGGCATTGCGGGAAGCGGCTTACCGGCCGTTCATCGCCGGCCTGCGGCAGAATATGCGGCATACCGGCGCTTTGCTGGTGCACAATGTGACCGATCTGATCCGGCAGTATTGGGTTCCGGCCGGCGGGAGTCCCGAGGACGGCAGCTATGTGGCCTTTCCCTTCGAGGATCTCTTGGGCATTCTTGCCCTGGAAAGCCACCGCAACCGCTGCCTGGTGCTGGCGACTGACGACGAAACGCTTCCGGCCGAAATCATCGGGCCGCTGGAACGGGCGGGCGTCGTTCCCTGCGAATCGCTATTCTCGTACTGGAAGAACGAACGGCCCCTGTCCGCGAGGGAATACCCGCCCGAATCGGCCATAACCACCGCCGAAATCGACGAGCCGCCGCTTCGAGGATTCTGGCTCGGGCGCGATTTGGACGAACGCAAGGCGTTGAAGCTGTTCGCCTCGGAGGATTCCCGTCACGAAGCCATCGTGGCCCGTGCCGTCGCCCGGGTTCGCCTGCTCGTCGCGCTGGAACGAGAAGGCTTGCTGCCGCCCGACATCAACATCCATCCGATCTCCGTGCCGGACATGACGCCGGAACTGGTGCGCGCGGTTTATCTCCTGCTGTCCCGAACCCCGGCCGAAATCGTGCTCCTTCGATTGGAGGATGCGCTCGGACAGGCCGACCAGCTCGTACTTCCCGGCGCGCCTCCCGATTTTCCGGACCGACGGCGAAAGCTGCCGCTGGAGTTCGAGCAATGGCGCAAGGAAGATACCGTCACGGCCTTGCTGCAGGCCTTGGCCGAAAGCCGCAGCGCGATTCCGAAAACCCACCCCAAGGGCAAGCCCGCGGCGGCCACGGGCATCCGCTTCTCCATTCCGCGCGCCACCTATCGGCTGCAGTTCAACCGCAATTTCACCTTTCGCCAAGCGACCGATATCTTGTCCTATCTCCAGGACCTCGGCATCAGCCATTGCTATGCGTCTCCGTACCTCAAAGCGAGGCCGGGCAGCACCCACGGCTACGACATCGTCGATCACGGCGAATTGAACCCCGAAATCGGCAGCCGCGACGACTTCGAGCATTTCGTGGCCGAGCTTTCGCGGCGCGGCATGGGGCAGATCCTGGATCTGGTGCCCAACCACATGGGCGTCATGGGCAGCGACAACATCTGGTGGCTGGACGTGCTCGAAAACGGGGCGGCCTCGGATTATGCCGATTTCTTCGACATCGACTGGTCGCCGGTCAAGGACTACTTACGCGGGAAAGTCCTGCTGCCCACCTTGGGATTGCCGTACGGAACCGCGCTGGAGAGCGGCGAACTCCAATTGACCTTCGACGCCAAGGAAGGGTCCTTCTCCGTCTACTACGGGCCTCATCGATTCCCGATCGATCCGAGGGAATACCCGCATATTCTCGGCTACCGGCTCGATCAGCTGAAAACCGCGGTAAGCCCGGATGATCCTCAACTTGCAGAGTTTCAGAGCCTGATCACGGCTTTCGGCCACCTGCCCGGCCGGTGGCAAACCGGCAAGGACAAACGCAGCGAACGCAACCGGGATAAGGAAATCCACAAACAGCATCTGGCGCGGCTGTGCGCGGCCAGCCAGGACGTCTCGCAGTTCATCGCCAAGAATGTCAGCGAGTTCAACGGCACGCCCGGCGTTCCGGCGAGCTTCGACCGGCTGCACGAACTCCTTGAAGCCCAGGCCTACCGGCTGGCCTATTGGCGGGTCGCGGCCGACGAGATCAACTACCGCCGCTTCTTCGACACGAACGACCTGGCGGCCTTGTCCATCGAAAACGATGCGGTCTTCGAGGCCACCCATCGGTTCATCCTGGACCTTATCGCCCAGGGAAAGCTGCAGGGGCTCAGGATCGATCACCCGGACGGACTCTACGATCCGGAAGCCTACTGCCGGACGCTGCAGGATCGCGTGCTGGCGCTGACCCGCTCCGAACCCGCTGAATCCGAGAGCCAACCAGCGGCCGGTTCGGACGGTCAGGCGTTCTATATCGTGGTCGAAAAGATCCTCGCCCTGAACGAACACCTCCCTAGCCAATGGCCGACGCACGGCACGACCGGCTACGACTTTGCCAATGTCGTCAACGGCCTTTTCATCTGGCCCGACGCCGAGCAGCTGCTGGATGCCTTCTACCGGTCCTTCTGCGCCTTTCCCGTCGATTTCGATGAATTGCTTTATCAATCGAAGCGCCTGATTCTGAAGGTCGCGCTTTCGAGCGAGCTCACAGTGCTCGCCAACCGGCTGAGCCGGATCGCGGAGAACGACCGCCGCACCCGGGATTACAGCTTGAATAGCCTGCGGGACGCGCTGCGGGAAATCATCGCCTGTTTCCCGGTCTATCGAACCTACGTAACCGGCCGGAGTGTGTCGGAGACCGACCGGAACTATATCGAGCTCGCAGTCGATCAAGCCAAGAAACGTAGCTTGGTGGGAGATCTCACGATCTTCGACTTTGTCCGGGACGAACTGCTGATCCTTCAAGCGGAGGGCAAAAGCGACCGCTACCGGGAGCAGGTCGTTTCCTTTGCGATGAAATTTCAGCAGCTGACCGGCCCGGCCATGGCGAAAGGCATGGAAGACACGGCGTTCTATCGTTACAACCGGTTCGTCTCCTTGAACGAAGTGGGCGGCGATCCCCGGCATTTCGGCGTTTCCCTCGCCGATTTTCACCGCCGCAACGAAGAACGCAGCCGATCCTGGCCCCATGCTCTCTTGAGCACCTCGACCCACGACACCAAGCGCTCGGAGGACGTGAGGGCCCGCATCAATGTGTTGTCGGAGATTCCCGATGAATGGATAGCGCGGGTACGGCACTGGAGCGAGCTCAACCGGGAGAAGAAAAGTATCGTCGACGGCGCGCCGGCCCCGTCGAGAAACGATGAATACCTGATCTATCAGACCTTGATCGGAACCTGGCCGTTAGGGGCGCTGAACCGTGAAGGTTTGGGCGACTACACACAAAGGCTGGAAGCCTACATGGTCAAGGCGATGCGAGAAGCCAAGCTGTTTAGCAGCTGGCTGAACCCGAACCTGGCTTACGAACAGGCGGTTTCTGATTTCCTGCTGCAACTCACAACACCCGCCGATCAGGACGAATTCGTCCGTGACTTTTTCGATTTTCAGTCGAGCATCGCCCGCGCCGGTTTGCACAACAGCCTGGCCCAGCTGCTGCTAAAGCTCACTGTTCCCGGCGTGCCGGATCTCTATCAGGGAAACGAGCTCTGGGATTTCAGCCTGGTCGACCCGGATAACCGGCGGCCGGTGGATTACCAATTGCGGCAAGCCCTATTGGAGAACATCAAAGCCTGGGATGGCTTGAGCGCTCCGGAGCTCGCGCCACGACTCGGCGAGATGCAAGATGAACCGGCCGACGGACGCATCAAGCTGTACGTGACCCGGGAAACTCTCCGCTTGCGGCAGCAGGACCCGGATCTGTTCCGCCGCGGCGGCTATCATCCGCTGGCAGCCGAGGGCAAAAAGGCCGAGCACCTGTGCGCGTTTCTCCGTCGCTTCGGCTCGCGTACGGTGCTGGTTGCGGTGCCCCGCTGGATACGGCGGCTCGGGAACGATGCCGTATCGGCGCCGCTTGACGATAGGAGAATCTGGGACGATACCCGGCTGTTGCTGCCGCCCGCCGTCGCCGGCACCTATTTGCACTGCTTCACCCGGGAACATCTAACGCTGAACGGTACAGGCCCGCTGATGGCAGCGGAATTGTTTTCCGGCTTTCCGCTGGCTTTGTTGATTAAGGTGGACTAGGCCATTCAGTCCTCCGGACCATGGGTATTTACACAAGTTTTCGAACCCGGAAACACCGTTTCCGGGTTGTATTAAATCCCGTTTGCCGCGCCGAGCACCGCAGCTTTCGGCCGGAATAGCCCTTTAGGATTCCGCGCGTCGCCAGAGGGGCATGGAGGCCCCTTCTGGCGCCCCCGGCCGAAAGCGAGGAGCACAGGATCCAAGCGGCAACCGGGCGGCCTTTCTTTTGGATACTTTTCTTTGGCCGTCCAAAGAAAAGTATCTCGCCCGTGGGTGCGAGAACCCACAATCAAACAAAGCCTCGCGCAGCGATTCCTTCTTTGATCGAGTTGCGTGGATACCTATGGGTCGGGGGGAAGAACCAAAAAGAGAAGGATTTCTCAGCCATTCGACAGGAGTTCGTAATGCGATCACTCGGATACAAGCCCCTCAAACACGCTCGCAAGAGCTTCCTTCCGTCTCTGGCTGCAGCCCTGCTGATACTTTTCACGGGCTGCACCGACCGCCGGGTCGTGGAGCTGCCTGCCATCTCGCCCACCGAGACGCAGCGGCATCAACCGGGCCGCTTCGTCTGGCACGATCTCGTGACCGACGATTTGCCCGCCGCCAAGCGATTTTACGGAAATCTATTCGGATGGCGGTTCACTGATTTTACCTCCGGCAATTTCGACTACTCGGTGGCCTGGAACCACGGACGCCCGATCTCCGGTCTCGTGGCGAAAGACACCGAACCGCCGCACCCGGTCAGTCAGTGGCTCAGCCTGCTTTCAGTCGAGGATGTCGATCGCGCCGCGCGGCTGGCCGAGCAATCCGGCGGAACCGTGCCGCTGATGCCGGTCAACGCGCCGGAACGGGGGCGCTTTGCCGTTATCCGCGATCCGGATGGCGCCCCGCTGACCGTAATCCGCACCCGTTGGGGCGACCCGGAGGCCATCGAGCCCGAGGAAGGCGACTGGTTTTGGAACGAACTGTGGACCGAGGATATCGACAGGGCGGCACGGTTCTATCGTGAACTAGCGGGGTATCGACTCGACGTAATGCCGCACGACAGCGATCACGAAGCGTATCGAATATTCAAGCGCGACGGGGTTCCGCGGGCCGGCGCCGCCAAGCACCCCCTGACGGGCGGACAGCCGACATGGATGCCCTATGTCCGAGTCGCGGATCTCGCCGGAACTGTTTCCCGCGCGGAAAGTCTTGGAGGTAAGGTGCTTATCGCTCCGCGACCCGATATCCGCTCCGGAACGGTCACCGTGATAGCCGATCCGTCCGGGGCGACATTCGGCATTCAGCAGATACCGCCTTCGAAATGAAGCAGCAGGCTCGACTATGAAAACAGCTAAAAGGCTGATCTCCCCGATTATCGGACTGGTCGTCGTCATCCCGTTGCTCAGCGCTTGCAGCAGCGTGAGGCCTTACGCCGGCATAGGGATCTCCGGACCCGGCGTCAGATACGGCCCGGTTCATGTGCGTACCGGCGTGAGCATAGGGTTTCCGCTGAGATAAGGGTCCGATTCGGCAAGCGCCACTGAAAAGGGCTGAGGAGTGACTCGGACCCTAGGTTCCTTGTTCGCAAGGAGAGTACCGAGATGAGCGAAATAGGACATCTTTTGGCTCGTCCTGAACAGGTAAAACTAAAGAAGTCCGCCCCCACCGGCCTACAGCAGCTTAGGCTCAATTCCACGCGTAACGGATACTTCTATATTCCCGCCAGCTACCGGATCGAGCGCATGCTTCCGCTCGTGTTGATGTTTCATGGAGCGGGCGGTAACTCCCAGCACGGTTTAGCGCCGCTCTTGAATTTGGCCGATCCCTGCGGTTTGATCTTGGTGGCCCCCGCCTCGAGATCGTTTACCTGGGATGTGATCATCGACGAGTACGGCGCAGACATTACCTATATCGATAAAGCGTTGACGCACGTGTTTGCCCATTACGCGGTCGATCCGTTGCGAATCGCGGTCGGCGGGTTTTCGGACGGCGCGTCCTATGCGCTCTCCTTGGGAGTCATGAATGGCGATCTGTTCAGCCACATTCTCGCGTTTTCGCCCGGCTTCGTGGCCTCCGCGGTGCAGCGCGGAAATCCGCGCGTGTTCATTTCCCATGGCACGAATGACACCGTATTGCCGATCGACAAATGCAGCCGTCGCATCGTGCCGCAGCTAAGGCGCGCGGGGTATGAGGTCTCATACCGGGAATTCGAGGGCGGCCACAACGTTCCCATCGATATCGCTCGGGAGGCGGCCCATTGGTTTGCCGGGAAGAGGGCGCCCCATTGACGGCGGCCAATTCGCCGTCAGAAATAGAAATGGAGCCCGGTCCCGAAATACTCGATGTGCCTTTCGAAAAATTGTCCGTTCGGCGAGCGGCCGTTGAAGTATTCGAATAGCCACTGCAATCGCCGTCCCGCCAACCATTCGCTACGGAACTCGACACCGGCCCGCGCCGAATAGCTGGCGTTCCAATCGGTCTCCTCGGCAGCTTGAACGTCGAGTGCCGCCACCGGATACAGGAGTTCGGTAAATAGCGGATATGGACTGGTCAACTCGAATCCGCCTTGAGCAAACCAAGGTTTGAGATCGCTCGGATCGGTCCGGAACAGCCCGCCCCCACCCCCGTAGACACGCAAAACGTCGCCGAAATTCCAGGAGAGCAGGAGATCGGCGGCCTCGAACGAGAGATTGATGCGGTTGACCCGGTTGCGCAGCAGAAACTCGTCGCCCAGATGCGAGCTTTGGTGGAGAACGCGCGCCTGCGCCGAGAACGGCCCGGACCTAACGCTCGCCGGCAGGGCTACGAAGAAATCGGAGTTCACCAGATCGGTAGAACTGGCGTTCAGGTTGAAGATCGAAAATACCCCGGCCTGCAATCCTACCTGCCACTTGGCGCCCAATCCCTCCCATCCGAAAAACGGAAAAGTGGCACCGAAGTTCGCGGAACCTACCGTGTTCAACTCGTCATCGTTTTGGTAGAACTGCACGGAGGCGGAAAAACGCGGCCATCTCGGATCGGCAATCAAGGATTCGAAAACCTTGGTCGACGGAAGCCAGCCCGTATAGCGCTCTAGTTTCTCAGAAGGCAAAGCCGATGGCGTCTCGGCAACCGGTTCCCGAGCCGCGATCAACGCGCTGCCGGGTTTCCCCACTTCGACCTGCAATCCTTCGATGGTTCGCAAAGCGTCGGCAACCGTTTGCGGGTTCTGCCCTTTGAGCCGAGCGGGGTCCAGCACCAGCCGTCCATTTTCGACCCTGGGTTTCACATCGCGTAAACCGAAGCGCATGTCGAGTACGGCCGAAGCGTAGCCCTCGAGGAAGCGGTCATTCTGCGGGGTGACCGGCTGAGCGAGGGAAGGGATAAGAAGACATAGGGAAAAAACCAATCCATAGCTCGAACGCATGGCGCGACTCCTAAAATCCTTATCGGATGCCGCGCGATCTTAGACTGAAGACAAGCCTCAGGCAATGTCGGGAATCACCCGGCCGTTGCGCCGATTACCGCGTTTGAGAAAAGGATTTATATCTGCCGATCACCCCGAATCTCTTGAAAGTCCCGGCCGAGACCCCATTGTTTATTTAGCCAATCGAAAAGGAGGTATGACATGTTCGCCAGTTTCATCCAGTTCGAGAACAGCCTGTTCGACGATTTCAGACGCATGGAACGGGAGATGGACGATCTGTTCGGCCGTTGGCCTTGGCCGACCGGGATCAGATCCGCCGTGCGAGGCAGTTTTCCACCCGTGAACGTCGGCGCCACACCCGACAAGGTGAATGTTTACCTGTTTACCCCGGGCGTCGATCCCAAGACTCTGGATATCTCCATTCAACAGAACGTACTAACCGTTTCCGGCGAGCGCGGGTTACCGAAGAATGAAAATGCCAACTACTACCGTCAGGAGCGCTTCAACGGCGAATTCCGCCGCGCGATCGCGCTGCCGGAAGATGTGGATCCGGATCGGGTCGAAGCCCGCTGCGAGAACGGCATTTTGCATGTCACGGTGCAGCGGCGCGAAGCCGTCAAGCCACGGCAGATCGAAATCAAATGAGTAAAAGGAGGAAATTATGGCTGCAACACAAGACGTTACAACCAGGCAATCCGCCGACGTCCCGAGTCAATGGTCCGAGCGCCAGGCCGTGCTGAATCCGCCGGTGGATATCTGCGAGGATGCCGAAGGCATCACGCTGGTGGCGGATATGCCGGGTGTATCGAGAGATAGACTCAACATAGAAGTCGATAAAAACACCCTGCTTATCGAGGGTGACGCGCATTTCGACATGCCCGAGGGCATCCAAGCGCTGTATGCGGACATCCATTCGACGCGGTACCGCCGGAGTTTCGCGCTTAGCCCGGAGCTGGAATCGAACAACATCGACGCCACACTTAAAGACGGCGTGCTTACTCTGCGGATTCCCAAGCGGGCGGAATTGCGTCCGCGCAAGATCGAGGTCCGAGTGAATTAGCCGGACCGCATTGAGCCCTTTGGCGGCCTCATGCTATGGCCCGGTACCGGGAAGTGCCGGGCCCTGGTTATATCGGTGCGCTTGATTGAACCGATGGATGTACAATCGATTGCAAATAAGGCAAGAAACAATAAGGCATATGCCATTCTTGAAAGGCAGATTGAGTGACCTCGCACCCCTTCAATAGAAGAAGGACTGCAGGCCGTAAACGGGCCGTCGCCGACGATTCCCGCTTGCAGGAAGGCGTGCTTGTCCTTTGGAACGATGACAAAGGCTTCGGATTCGTGCGCCCGTCCATGGGCGGCGATGACTATTTCGTCCATATCAGTGTGATCGAGGAAGGCACGAGCCGGCGTCCGCAAGTCGGAGACACCATTTTCTATAACGTGGCGACCGATGTCCCCGGCAGGAGACGCCTTTCCTACGCCGCGATAAAAGGGGCCGATGTCACAGAGAAAAAACCGACCGAAGGTATTCTGACCACCCCTCGCTCGCCGTTTCTCTGGACCTTGATCGGAGTGCCCATTCTCCTGTCGTGCTATTTGGTCTGGCGGACGCACAACCCGATTCCGTTGTTTTCGTATGTTTTTCTAAGCGTTCTGGCCATCTTGCTTTATGGGCTCGATAAACAGCACGCGATAACCGGTCAATGGCGCATACCGGAAATTTACATGCACATAGTGGAGCTTATGGGAGGCTGGCCGGGAGTGCTCCTGGCGCAGAACGATTTCCGCCACAAAATACGGAAGTCTCGTTACCGGAGAATACTGTGGGGCATCATCGCCTTCCACGGATTGGCGTGGGCGGCGTTTCTTGTTTTTGATTTCCTGAAAGCCGCATAGCTGTCGCAAAGATCGCAGGGAGAACGGCCGGATCCAGCCCGGTTTATCGAGAGTCTCACGAACGATTGCTTTTCGAGGCTAGGGATGAGGATTCTCCGAAATCTTTCGCGCTCGCGAGTCCCTCGGAAACCGGTAACCGCACCACGAACTCGCTGCCTTTTCCGGGTCCCTCGCTGCTGGCTTCAACGTATCCTCCATGTAATTCCACGAGTTTTTGGACGATGGTCAAACCGATACCAAGACCGCCTTGCGAGCGGTCGATGGTGCGCTCGGCTTGAGTGAACAGATCAAAAAGCTTCGGCAACAGATGGGCCGGAATACCCTCGCCGGTATCACGCACACGAATAACCGCCTGACCATGTTCATGCGTAACGGTCAGCCCGACTCTACCGCCCGGGGGCGTGTACTTGGCCGCATTATTCAGTAAATTGGAGACCACCTGCGCCAAGCGTACGGGATCTCCTTGAAGCCGTAGCGATTCCTCGGGTAGCGAGACCGTAAGCTCGTGCTGACGGGCTTCGATCAACGGCCGGCTGGTTTCAAGCGCCTGCTCGACAACGGCGGCGATGTCTACGGAACTGTTGTGCAGCGTGATTTTGCCCCTGATGATGCGCGAAACGTCGAGTAGGTCGTCCACCAACCGGGTCAAATGGCTGGTTTGGCGATCAACGACATCGCGCGCCCAAGCCAGTTTGGGATCGGGCACACTGATTTTTCGCATCACCTGAACCGCGTTTCGGATCGGGGCCAAAGGATTTCTGAGCTCATGGCCCAGCATGGCCAGGAACTCGTCCTTGCGACTATCGGCATCACGGAGGCTGTCTTCAACCCGCTTGCGCTCTTGAATCTCCAATTCAAGCTGGCGGTTAAGCTGCATTAACTCTTGGGTGCGCTGCGCCACCCTCTCTTCCAGATTTGCGTTCAGGTGCCGGATTTTCTCCTCGGCCGCCTTGCGTTCTTGTATCTCATTGATCAATCGGCGATTGGTCTCCTCCAGCTCCTCCGGACTCGGCAAGGCGAGAGCCTGAGGAATCAGCGGCCATAGCACAATGGCCGTGGCCATCGAAACCAGAGCAGTGAGCAATTTAACGCCGCCTTGGACGCCGTAGATCGGCTGCCAAATCGTCCATGCCCCCATCAGGTGAGTCGTACCACAGGCGAGGATAAACGCGCCGAAGAGCACGAAAATATGGCGAAAGCGGAGATTCCGGCGCCGCAGTACGAAGTAGATCAAGGCGCCGGGAATGGAATAATAGGCCAATGCCGTCATGATGTCCGAAAAGACATGCAGGTAAAGCAAGGAGGGACGCCAAAGCAGGCAATATCCATGGGGCATGAGCCCATCAGTCGTAACAAGTGTTTGCACACTATCCCACATGGTTCGTATCTCGCTGAATGTACCTATAAATCTATTCCGAAGGCGATCGGAAGTCCGTCAATAATCGGAGCTGATGGCCAACGGGGATAGGCTTCAAGTGGGGGAGCTTAAATCGAGTCGATCGGATGTGCGCCTCCAGACAGCCAATAAGCCGGATTGCAGCGAAGGCTAAGCTAAGCCGGCTAGTTATCGATAGGCGCCGAAAGGAGACAATCACCGAGCGTCTATAGATGCTCAAATCTTGTCTAAGTTCCCACGCCCGCCTTGTTTCGTGTTCTACGGCCGGCAAACTACCGCTGTTACGACTCTGCCAAGCGTTATGCAGCAAGGATCGTAGAACCAACGACCATCAGGCGTTCAACAATCTTAGGAAGGCAAAGTGATGATACCGCGATCGGTGAGGTTCGCGAAGCTTACCCAGCCCTGTGGGAAATACGGGGGGAGCTGGCTCCAGATAATCCATGCACGAACTGACCGCGTATCGAACTAAGCAGGACTTCGGCTCATTTACAACTAGCCGGCCCACAGATGTGATCCGCTCTTTAATCCGTGGCGTCCTGTGCCCGTAAATACCATTCTGCCCGAAAACGAGCGATCGTCGGCATCGGGTAAGCACCTATCGTAGCCCATTAATCCCACGCGCAATCACGTCCGAACGTGCGCCCCATACGCCGGATTTGAAGTGCTGATTACCCTGCCATCTTTTGCAATTCCAAGCTACTAAGAGGACCAAGAAACTCATGATGCAACCGTGTGTTTCCGATCATTTATACTCAAAGCTTCGCATTGAATTTCCATCATCTTTATCAGAATCCAAGGTTTTTGCAGTGAAAACAATCAAGATGAACTTACAATCGAGCCGACATACCATGGGCGGCATATAACCGGATTTAGCAATAACTTTATCTGAGCCATCAAAAAACAGAAGCCATGCAGAAACAACTCGCACGGAAAGTGGATAGCTGTCAGGTCCCGTGTGATTCTTTACCAAGAAGGAGCTATGCTCTCTTCGAGGCACGGAGTGTCCTCCGTGAAGTTTTTGGTTCATCCGGTTGAGACTCATCACGATGCAGATTCAACTTCACAAGAA
>Ga0196971_1000653_pt1 | contig 22747 bp, 21 predicted proteins | sample S1v_1013CmetaG_FD_148660 | JGI IMG/M metagenome (GOLD analysis project Ga0196971, IMG submission 148660) | Soil microbial communities from Anza Borrego desert, Southern California, United States - S1+v_10-13C | ecosystem: Environmental > Terrestrial > Soil > Desert | place: USA: California...
AGGTTTCGGCACCGAACCCTGGGCCAGACACAGCTAACCCTGTTCTAGCACCTTCCGCAAAATGATTGATCGCCGTTGGCGAGCGGCAGGTGTCGCTTGCCAACGGCGACCGACGGCGACCGCCGCGAAGCGGCGGTAATGACACCCGTGGTAGAATCGGCTGTTGCCAGGGCTGGTTATTGTGTCAGTGACCTTGCCCGTACGAAGGTCCACAAGCACAAAGGCCTCCCTTGAGGTGTTGACCGTGATCTCCTCTCGAATTGCATACAGCAGGCGGTCATCGGTCGAGAATCCTAACACCCGGACGATTGACTGATCCGACGGAATTGAGGTCACAGTCCCCTCGAGGTTGACCACACTGAGATTGCCCACCGGTCTTGGGCTTTGAGAGGGCGCTTCCTGTCCAGGGAGCACCTCAGTGGTGAGATTGACGCGGTCCCAACTGGTATACGCAAGTCTCTTGCCATCCGGGTCCCAAGCCATGTCCTTCACGAATCCGTCAACTTGTACTACTTGCTGTCCGTCGGTGGAGCGCACGATGACTAGTCGACTGCCAAAGCGCCCATCATGGTCGGGGATGTAGGCGACGTGTTCACCGTCCGGAGAGAGTTTAGCGATAACTCGGTAGGCAGTGACTGCCGACACACTGGCGGTCCCAATGCGGCGTTTTCCTGCAGGTGAACTTAGGAATAGCCCATACGTCCTTGCATCGTCTGCAACGGCGTAGACGGACTGCTCTGATCGTCCGGCGGCCAATCCCTGACCTCCTGACCCTAGGACGGATGCGACTAGGGAGAGTATCAGCCCGGAGATTAGCATACGTCTGAAGAATGGTGACATCAACGACTCCTCCATTTCCTACTATTCATCATGATCAACTGGTTCGGTATTAAATATCTCGCTGTAGCGGGTATTAGTTCAAGTATTTAATTTCGACATATACCGACTTGAGTGAACGGGTTAGGACGACCATCGTGTCTAGCAAACCAGCGCCACGCCGTTGCTCGTGTCAGCCCTGATGCGGACAAGGACTGGGAGTTGCGGAGCGAAGAGGGAAAACGGCTTGAAGAGGGAATAATAGTAAACAAAGGAGTTGAAGCCCAGGTGAGACAAGCTGCCCTGTATGTCCGAGTATCATCACTAGGGCAGGTAAAGGACGGCTACTCTCTTCAGTTCCAGGAGCAGATCCTGAGAGAGTTCTGCCAGCGAGAAGGACTCACCATCGCTGGTGTCTACAGGGAGGGCGGTCAGTCCGGAAGCTCGACCAAGCGCAAAGAACTGATTCGCCTAATCGAGGATGCCAGGCAGAGCCGGTTTGACACTGTGCTCATCTTCCGGGTCGACCGCTTCAGCCGTGACCCGGTAGACCTCCTCGCCCTGGTACGAGAGCTTGAGGCCAAGCGAATCAAGCTCCGCTCCGTTACCGAAGCGGTCGACGCCAGTGATCCCGCCGGCGAACTCATGCTTACTATCCTGGGCGCGATTGGCAAGTTTGTCCGCCAGAACATCATCCAGAACGCCATGCTGGGCAAGACCAAGCGGGCAGAGACCGGCAAGTACACTGGCGGCAAGGTCCCCTTCGGCTACGCCGTCGACGAGGCCGGCATGCTCACCCCCGACTCCCGCACCTGGTGGAATGGCCGAACCGCCGCCGAAGTCGCCCGCCTCGTGTTCGAGACCTATCTCAAGCTCGGCAGCCAGGGCGGCGGGTGCCTCCAGGTGGCAAGGCAACTCGACCAAATGGGGGTTCCCGCCCCGAAAGCCGTCTGGGGCCACGCCACAGTGCATCAGATGCTGTCAAACCCCTGCTACGCAGGAGATATCGCCTACAACAAACGGAGCCACCAGCTGAACAAGCGCTCCAAGACCAACGCAGAAGACGAGTGGGTGGTCGTGAGGGACTCCCACGAGCCCATCGTCGACCGCAAGACCTGGGACGCCGTCCAGGAGACCCTGAAGCGCAACCAGAAGGGCGGCGGCCGGCCCGTCGATGATGCCTTCAAAGACCTCGTGACCGGCTTCATACGCTGCGGTGAGTGCGGGGGAGCCCTGTCCCCCAGGCGCCCCAGCAAGAACCAACACTACCTTTATTACACCTGCTGCAGCCGGGTCAGCGAGAAGCGCCGACGGGAAGGCACAGCCTGTACCACCTTCCCCTGGATACGCGGCGACGAGCTGGAGGCCCTGATCTGGGGAGCCCTCATCGACCTGGCCGGAGACGAGAATCGCATCAGGGAGATGCAGGCCCGAATGGCCACCCAGGCCGGGCCGGACCTCGACGACGCCAAGGACGAGCTAAGGCGCCTGGAGAAGCGAGTCAAATCCCTGGAGGAACAGGCTATGACCATCACCACCGCCTACGCCGAGGGCAAGATGCCCGAGTACCTCTGGCAGAAGCAGGTCGAGCGCCTGGAGGCCGAGCGTCAGTCCACCGCTACCCGCCTGGACGAGGCGAGAACGAAGGTCACCGAACTGCAGGAGGCCATGCCCGTTGCCGCTGACCCCAAAGACATACAGGCCTATCTGAAGCAACAACTACAAAACTGCACCACCCTGGAGGAACGCCGCGAAGCCCTGGCCATCCTCGTCGGCCACCGCGGCATCCGGGTCATGAAGGATGGAATGATCGACTTCGACATTAAGATCCCTCTGCACATATCCGAGGCCGCCGCTACCGCAGAAATATCTGTACTGCCAAGACCGGCACTCTGACCAAAAACGAGATGATGGTACGGGCCGCCTGGGCCGGCGGCGCCCGCTTCGACGTGGCGGGTGACGGCTACCGGCCCACCGGGGACTTCAGCACCAACGGCAAGCTGGTGCGGCCCCTGGAGGATCCCTCCCTCGCACTGGCCCTCAACGGCGCAGCCGTGTGCTCCAACGCTCACCTGGTCCAGAGCGGCGGCCGGAAGCGGTCGCTGGACCCAGCCAAGAAGGACGGCGCTTCCGCCGGCTGGACGGTGCAGGGGGACCCAACGGAAGGGGCCCTCGTGGTGGCAGCCACCAAGGCAGGCTACCGGCCCGATAAGCTGCAGCAGGGCAGCCCCCGCCTGCTGGAGATTCCCTTTGAATCGGAGCGGCGCCGCATGTCGGTGGTGGTGCGCACCGAGTCCGGCGAAAAGGCCATCTACCTCAAGGGTGCGCCGGATACCGTTCTGGAGCTATCCACCCACATCTTCAAGGATGGCCAGGCGGTGCCTCTCCCGCCAGAGATGCGGCAGGCGATTGCCATGGAGAACGAGCGCATGGCGGGGCGGGCTCTGCGAGTGCTCGCCGTGGCCTACCGGCCCCTGGGGAGCGACGCAGCCGTGCCCGAGGATCCCGATCAGGCGGCTCAGGCCTTTGAGCATGACATGGTCTTCCTGGGCCTCTTCGGTATGATCGACCCGCCCCGGCCCGAAGTGAAGCGGGCCGTGCAGGCGGCCACCCGGGCCGGCATCCGCACCGTGATGATCACCGGCGACCACCCGGCCACCGCGCTGGCCGTGGCCCGGGAGCTGGGCATCACTGGCCCCGACGGCCGGGCCGTGACGGGCCGCGAGCTGAACGCCATGTCCGACGAGGAGCTGGTGGAGACCGTTCACACCGTGCGGGTCTTTGCCCGAGTCTCGCCCCAGCACAAGCTGCGCATCGTGCGGGCCTTCAAGGCCCTGGGCGAAGTGGTGGCCATGACGGGCGACGGGGTCAACGACGCCCCTGCGGTGAAGGAGGCCGACATCGGCGTGGCCATGGGCCGCACCGGCACCGATGTGACCAAGGAAGCGTCGGCGATGATTCTCTCCGACGACAACTTCGCAACCATCGTGGCGGCGGTGGAGGAAGGCCGCGGCATCTACGACAACATCCGCAAGTTCATTCGCTACCTGCTCTCCTGCAACACCGGCGAAGTGCTGACCATGTTCCTGGCGGTCGTACTGCACCTGCCGTTGCCGCTGCTGCCCATTCAGATTCTCTTCGTCAACCTGGTGACCGATGGCCTGCCCGCCATGGCGCTCGGCGTCGACCCGCCCGAGCCCGATGTGATGCGGCGCCCGCCTCGCCGGCCGGACGAAGGCGTCTTTGCCCGACGGCTGGGGATCAAAATTCTCGGACGGGGCACGCTGATTGGCCTGGGCACGCTCGCAGCCTTCGTAGCGGGAGCCGTGGTCACGTCGGGCATGCCCGGCATGTCCGGGCTGACTCACGGGCCGACCCTGGAGCGGGCTCGCACCATGGCATTGGCCACGCTGGTCTGCGCCCAGCTGATTCATGTCTTCGACTGCCGGTCCGAACGGCGCACCATCTTTGAGAACGGCTTCCTTGGCAATCCGTGGCTGCTGGGTGCTGTCGCCAGTTCCCTGACAGCCCTGCTGCTGGCCGTCTATTGGCAGCCCATGTCGAGCGTGTTCAACACCGCCGCCCTGGGTCCGCGTGAATGGCTGATTGTGCTGGGATTTGCCAGCGCCGGTGAAATCATGGTGGCTGTCCGGCGGTTCCTGCTGTTCGGGCGCCCTGTGCGGGTCTCGAGCCGAACAGAAGAAGAAGCATAGCGTTCTGTAAACGTGGCAGGCTAGTGACGTGACTAACATGCATCGCAGTTGCGGACGTGAAAGGAGACCTGCCAAGATGCGCTCATCCCTCAAGTGGATTGGCCTTACTGCCGCTGCCGCGGTCCTGACCACCGGCTGCGTGGCCCGGGCTCCCCAGCGGAGCCCGGGCCACGGCGCGGGCACCCCGGGACCGGCGGCGATTAGCTCCACCACTGGCGACGCCGACGCCTGCGCCGCTGCCCTCGGCAATACGCCGGGCCCCACTGGGGGCGGGGGCTTCCTGCCCGGTCACCGGGCTGCCACGGGGAGCACCGTCGGCGGGGCCACCGACGCCGCCGGGACGCCCGGTCCTGGTGCGAACGGGACCACAGCGCGGCCCTCGCCCGGCACGGCGGGCATGACTGGCAACGGCCCCACCACCGCCACACCTGGAGGCTCCCCGTTAACCATGACGGCCCCCGGAACAGGAACGGGTGCCGCTGGCGGTGCGACCGGCGGGGCAGGCGGCGCTGGCGCCACACGCGGGGGCACGGCTGCCGGGGGTGCCGCTGAAGCGACGGCCAACGGCATTCTGATTGGCAACGTGGCCCTGGTGGCCCTCCCCGACCATGACAACATGGGCCTGAGCCCCCAGGGCCCGGGCGCCCCCACACCGGGCGCCCGCATCGGGCCGTCAGTGCTGCCCGGGCCCGGTGGTGCCGGTACCACGACCACGCCGCCGGCGACGGCAGGGGGCACCACTGTCACCCCCGGCGGCACGACGCCGCCTGTGGCCCGGGGCGGCGTGGGCCCCGGGCGGACCGGCATGGTCCGTGACCCGTATGGCGGCGCCACAGGCGGTGCCTCTGGCAGCCCGGGCACCGACGTCACTGGCGGCCCTGCCGGCGCCGGGCTGGCCGGTGGCACCACCGCCGGAACGGCTCCCGGTGCCACAACCACCGGTCCCGCGGCCACCGGCACCAACGTCGGGCGGGGCGCCACGCCCACCGCCCTGGACCGCATTCGCTCCTCCTGCACGCGGGTCGCCCAGATTCGGGTCGTGACCGATGATCGTGACCGCACCCGCCTGGCCGAGATTGCGGCCTCCATTCGGCAAGGGCAGCCCATTACGAACTGGATGACGGAGATCAGTGCCATCAGCAGCCGAGCCGCCACCACCGTGGACGGCCCGCCCGGAACGGGAGGTACCGGCACCGGCACCCCCGGCGCCGGTGGAACGGGGACGCCAGGTGCAGGCGGAGCCGGCAACGCTCCTCCGGGAAGCATCGGTCCCGGCACCACGCCACCTGCGAATCGGTAAACCAAGTGGGGGGTCTCTCCAGGAGACCCCCCACTTTGGATGCCTCCAATTGGCCGTTTGACACCCAGGAATGCCCCGGCTACAATATCCAGCAGTGATAAGCATTATTGGCACGCTCACACGTATGGGGGGTCCTGTCATGGTTCGCTTCACCAAGATGGAAGGCCTCGGCAACGACTACATCTATATCAACAACCTGGGCCTCGAGGTTTCCGAAGACCGCCTGCCCGCTCTGTCGGTGGCTGTAGCCGAGCGCCACTTTGGCGTGGGCTCCGACGGCCTTATCGTCATTCTACCGCCCAGCACCCCCGACCACGACTTCCGCTTCCGCATGTTCAACGCCGACGGCTCCGAAGGCGAAATGTGCGGCAACGGCATCCGCTGCTTCGCGCGCTACTGCTATGACCGGGGCCTGACCACCAAGACCCGCTTCCCCGTGGAGACCCTGGCGGGGACCATCATCCCGGAGATCCTCCTGGGCGATGCACAACAGGTGGTCGGTGTCCGCGTCGACATGGGCATGCCGCGCCTGAAGCGCAGCCTCATCCCCATGGCGGGGGATGAGGCCGAAACCGTCATCAACCACCCCATCGAAATCGCCGGGACGACCTACAAGGTCACGGCCGTTTCCATGGGCAACCCCCACGTCATGGTCTACGTGGATGACGTCGACGCCGTGGACCTGGCAGCGGTCGGACCCCAGCTGGAACGCCACCCGCTCTTTCCCCGGCGCACGAACGTCCACTTCGTGCAGGTCCTGGGCCCCGCCGAACTGAAGATGCGCACCTGGGAACGGGGCTCGGGCATCACCCTGGCCTGCGGCACGGGTGCCAGCGCCGTTCTGGTGGCCTCCCACCTGCTGGGCCACGCCGGCCGAAAAGCGCTCATTCACCTGCCCGGCGGCGACCTGACCATCGAGTGGGACGAAGCATCCGGCCACGTCTTCAAGACCGGCCCTGCCACGTATGTCTGCGACGGCGAGTTTCTTAAGCCCTTTTAGGAGGATGCCAGACTATGCCCGCACGTGCTGACCGCATCGCTCAGGTGCCGCCCTATCTCTTCGCCGAGATCGACAAGAAGAAGGCCGCCGTTATTGCTCGCGGCATCGACGTGATCTCCCTCGGCATTGGCGACCCGGACCTGCCCACTCCGGCCTTCGTGGTCGAGACCATGAAGAAGGCCGTGGAGAACCCCAAGTATCATCAATACCCCGATTATGACGGCTCGCTGGCCTTCCGCACGGCCGCCTGCACCTTCTATCAGAAGCGTTTCGGCGCCGATTTCGACCCCAAGACGGAAGCCCTGGCCCTCATCGGCTCCAAGGAAGGTCTGGCCCACATCATCTGGGCGTACGTTGGCGAAGGCGACTATACGCTGGTGCCCGACCCCGCCTACCCCGTCTACAAGACCCACACGATCCTGGCCGGCGGCACGCCCTACATGATGCCGCTGACCCGCGAGAACAGCTTCCTGCCTGACCTGGACGCCATTCCGGAGGATGTGGCCCGCAAGGCCAAGCTAATGTTTATCAACTACCCCAATAATCCCACCGGCGCCGTCGCCGGCCTGGACTTCTTCGAGAAGGCCGTCGCCTTCGCCCGGAAGTACGATATCGTCCTGGTCAGCGACAATGCGTACTCCGAGATGACCTACGATGGCTTCAAGGCCCCGTCGGTCTTCGACGTCCCCGGCGCCAAGGATGTAGCCGTGGAGTTCTGGTCCCTCTCCAAGCCCTTCAACATGACTGGCTGGCGCATCGCCTTCGTGGTCGGCAACAAGGATGCCGTGGGCGCCCTGGGCATCGTGAAGACCAACACCGACTCCGGTCAGTTCACAGCCATTCAGGAGGCCGCCATTGAGGCCCTGACCAGCCCCGAGGCCGATGCCTTCATCGCTGAGACGAACGCCATCTACCAGCGGCGGCGGGACATCGCCGTGGCAGGCCTGCGGGCCATCGGGCTGGATGCGAAGCCGATGCTGGGCTCATTCTACCTGTGGGTCCCCGTGCCCGCCGGTCACACTAGCGCCACCTTTGCCACCCTGCTGCTCGAGGAGGCCGGCGTGGTGGTCACCCCTGGCGGCGCTTACGGCAAGCACGGCGAAGGCTATGTTCGCATCTCCTTGTGCCTGAAGGAGGAGCGCTTGAAGGAAGCCATCGACCGCATCCAGAAGTACGTAAAGGTATAGCGAGAGATCGCCACGGAGCCCGGGCGCTGCTATGCGGTGCCCGGGTTCCTGGCGAAAACGCGTGTCACACAGCAGGAGGCAAAAGCATGGTCCGCAGCATGACGGGCTTCGGCCGGGGCGAAGTTACCGGCGAGTTCGGCCGAATTGTGGTCGAGATGAAAGCGGTCAACCACCGGTTCTCCGAAGTGGTCTTCCGCATGCCCCGGCAGTTCAGCGCTCTGGAAGAGCAGGCCCGCAAGCTGGTTCAGAACCGCGTCAGCCGTGGCCGCGTTGACGTGTTCGTTTCGTGGGAAGCGGCGGCCAAGGCGCGGGGGGTCAAGGTTGACAAGGAACTGGCAATAGCGTATTATAATGCCCTGAAAGAGCTAGCGGGAGAGATCGGGAGTAAATCGGAGCTTTCGCTTGATACTCTGGCCAGATTGCCCGATGTGCTTACCGTTGAAGAAGGTCAGGTCACGGCCGAGGACCTCTGGCCGACCTTTGAAGCGGCCGTCACCCTGGGCGTGGAAAACCTGCTGGCCATGCGTGAGCGGGAAGGGGCCTCCCTGGCTGCCGACCTGCTGGGCCGCATTGCGCACCTGGGCGAGATTCGTGCCTTCGTGGCCCAACGGTCGCCCCAGGTGGTCGATGAGTACCGGACCCGGCTGAACAAGCGCCTGGACGACCTGCTGCCCCAGGGCAACACCGTGGATCCGCAGCGCCTTGCGCAGGAAGTGGCCATCTTCGCCGACCGTTCCGACATCACCGAAGAGATTCAGCGCCTGGGCAGCCACCTGGAGCAGTTCCGGGCGACCCTGAACGGCGACGACGCCGTGGGCCGCAAGCTGGACTTCCTGGTGCAGGAGATTGGCCGGGAGATCAACACCATCGGTTCCAAGGCCAACGACGCTGCCGTGACCAGCCAGGTGGTGGACGCCAAGAGTGAGTTGGAGAAGATCCGCGAGCAGGTCCAGAACATCGAATAGGGGCTTCAATCCGCTACCTCAGCGTAAGTGTAGGGAGGACTCCCACCGTGGATATTAAGCTGGTGAACATCGGTTTCGGCAACATCGTCTCGGCCAACCGGATTGTCGCCATTGTCAGCCCCGAGTCGGCCCCCATCAAGCGCATTATCACCGAAGCCCGCGACAAGGGTATTCTGATCGACGCCACGTACGGCCGCCGCACTCGCGCCGTGGTCATTACCGACTCCGAGCATGTGATTCTCTCTGCGGTCCAGCCCGAAACGGTGGCCCACCGGCTCACCAACAAGGATGTGGCCGTCACCAACGAGGAAGAGGACGAATAGCAAACATGTCGATGAAGGTCAAAGGCTTGCTAATCGTCGTTACAGGGCCTTCCGCAGTGGGCAAGGGCACCATTTGCTCCGCCCTGCGCCAGGAGGCCCCTGAAGTTCGTTTTTCCGTTTCCTGCACCACCCGTTCGCCCCGGCCCGGCGAGGTCCACGGCCAGGACTACTTCTTCATCAGCGAAGAGGAGTTCCACGAGAAGATCGAACGGGGCGAGCTGCTCGAATGGGCGCCCGTTTACCGCCATTGGTACGGCACGCCCCGCGGCTACGTGGATGACATGATCGATGCCGGGTACGACATTATCCTTGATATTGATATGGAAGGCGCCCGCCGGGTCCGGGATATGTACCCCGGGTCGGTCTTCGTCTTCGTGATTCCCCCGTCCATGGAAGCGCTGAAGAGGCGCATTATCGGCCGCGGCACCGAGAGCGACGCCGATGCGCAGATTCGTCTGCAGCAGGCGCCGAAGTGGATTGAAGAAGGCCTCCAGTACGACTACGTGGTTGTCAACGACGACCTGCAGACTGCTGTGGCCCACCTCAAGGCGATCGTTACCGCGGAGAAGAGCCGTACGGTCCGCCGTGGCGGCGCCCTCATCCGGCGGTTACTAGAGAAAGGAGAGTTGGATTGAGATGATCAAACCGTCTCTTGACCAGCTCGCTGAACGCGTTGATGCCAAGTACACGCTGGTGATTATCGCTGCCCGGCGGGGTCGCGACATTCAGGCCGGCAAGAACAAGCAGGTGGACTCCCGCTCGAACAAGCCCGTCACCATTGCCCTGGAGGAACTGGTGGCCGGCAAGCTGTTCTTCGAGCGAGTGAAGCCGCGGTAGGAGCATACACAGCAGCGTAGCCCGCAATGCAGGGCGCCCGGAGCCCGGGCGCCCTTCCCATATTTCGCAACGGGGGCGGCACTATGGAAGCGAAGCTTAAGGGCAAGATGGTTCTATTGGGCGTCACGGGCGGCATTGCGGCCTACAAGGCGGTGGAAATCGCCTCCCGCCTGGTGAAGCTGGGGGCTCAGGTCCACGTGCTCATGACCACGGCCGCCACGAAGCTGGTGGCCCCTTTGACGTTTGAGGCCATTTCGCAGCATCCGGTGCGGCTGGAGATCATGGGCCACCAGCAGACCGGCAGCGTGGACCACGTGCAGCTTTCCCACGGGGCTGACCTGTTTATCATCGCACCCGCCACGGCCAATACTGTCGCCAACCTGGCCGGCGGCCATGCGGCCGACTGGATCTGTGTCTGCGCGCTGGCGGTCCGGTGCCCCGTACTGCTTTGCCCGGCGATGGAAGAGAACATGTACGCCAATCCCATCACCCAGCGGAACGTGCGGACGCTGGCCGACCTGGGCTGGATCGTAATGGAGCCCGGCGAGGGGCGCCTGGCCTCGGGCCTGATGGGCAAGGGCCGGCTGCCCGAACCGGCCCAGATTGTTGAACGTGCGATGGACCTGATGGCAGGGCCGCAGGATCTGGCGGACAAGCACGTGGTGGTGACCGCAGGGACCACCAGGGAAGCCCTGGACCCCGTCCGCTTCATCGGGAACCGGTCCACGGGGAAGATGGGCTATGCCATCGCCGAGGCTGCGGCCCGCAGGGGCGCCCGGGTGACGCTGGTAAGCGGTCCGTCGACCCTGACCCCGCCGGTGGGCGTCTCGTTCGTGGCGGTCGAGTCCGCGGTACAGATGCTGGATGCCTGCCTGAATAGCTTCGCTGAGGCCGACATCGCCATCGGTGCAGCGGCTCCCGCCGACTACCGACCGGCCACCTACCAAGAGCAGAAGATCAAGAAGGCCGGCGATGAGCTGACCATTCACCTGGTGAAGAACCCGGATATCATCGCCGAGCTGGGCGCCCGCAAGCGTCCTGGCCAGGTCACGGTCGCATTCGCGGCCGAGACAGAAAACCTGATCGCGAACGCCAGGGCGAAGCTTGCTGCCAAGAAGGCGGACTTCGTGGTGGCCAATGACGTGACGGCGGCGGGCGCCGGCTTCGGCACCGATACGAATCTCGTCAGTTTTGTGGATGCGCAGGGCGTGGACGAACTGCCCCTCCTGACCAAGACGGAGGTGGCCGGCCGCATCCTCGATAAGGCGGTGGCCCTCCTTGGCCGCTGAACTGGCGCAGGTGGCGGTGGATATCACCGCCGAGGGCACTGACAAGCTCTATACGTATGACATACCCAGGTCGTTGAGCGGCCGCCTGGTCCCGGGCCAGTGGGTGAAGGTCCCCTTCGGCCCCCGCGGCGTGGTGGGCCTGTATGTCGGCCCCGCCGAGTCGGCCCCCGAGGGCGTGGCCCTCAAGCCCATCTCCGGCCTGCTGCCTGAGATCCCGCCCATTCCGCCCACCTTGATCGCCCTGGCCCGCTGGACGGCGGACCGGTACCTGGCGACCTTCGCCTCTGCCCTGCGGCTGCTGCTGCCCGCGGAAGCCCGCCGGCAGGAAGTCAAGACGCTAACCATTACCACCTATCAGCTGGCCCTGGAAGCCGAGGTGGCCCGCCAGATCATCGCCGGCGTCAAGAGCCGGGCGCCGCGCCAGGCCGAACTGCTGGCCTACCTGCTGGAGCACGGCGGCCACGCCGCCCTGCCCGACCTGGTGGCCCAGCTGGGCGACGGCGTGCGTGCCCCGGTGAAGGTGGCCCTGGAGAAGGGCTGGGTCACGGCAGGCGCCCTGGAGAAGCGGCGGGACCCCTTCGGCGGTGAGAGCGTGGCCGCCCAGACTCCGCCCACACTTACGCCGGAGCAGGCTGCGGCCCTGGCCATGGTGGAGCAGGAACTGCTGGCTCCCGCTGGCTTTCGCCAGCCCGTGCTGATTCACGGCGTGACCGGCTCGGGCAAGACCGAGATCTACCTGCGGGCCATCGCCGCCGTGCAGGCCCACGGCAAGCAGGCCATCTGCCTGGTGCCGGAGATCGCCCTGACCCCGCAGATGATCGGGCGCTTCCGTGCCCGCTTCGGCAAGGCTGTGGCCGTGCTGCACAGTGCGCTTTCTGCCGGCGAGAAGTTCGATGAGTGGCAGCGGATCCGCCGCGGCGATGTCTCCATTGTCGTCGGTGCTCGCAGCGCCATCTTCGCGCCGTTCGAGAATGTGGGTCTGATCATTATCGATGAGGAACATGAGCATAGCTATAAGCAGGAGAGCCCGGCTCCCTGCTACCACGCCCGCGATGTGGGCGAGGAGCGGGCCCGCCTCGACGGGGCGCTGCTGGTCCTGGGCAGTGCCACGCCTGCCCTGGAGTCCTACCAGAAGGCCCAGTCGGGCTGGTACCGGCTGGTCTCGCTGGCCCACCGGGTCGACATTCGTCCCATGCCCGCCGTCGCCATGGTCGACATGCGGGAAGAGCTCCGGGCGGGCAACCGGTCCATCTTCAGCCGGGCCCTTCAGGAAGCGCTGGACCAGACGATGAACGCCGGCGAACAGGCCATTTTGTTCCTGAACCGGCGGGGGTATAATACGTTCATTATGTGCCGCTCCTGCGGCGAGGCCGTCATGTGCCCTCACTGCGCCGTGGCCATGACCTATCACCTCGGCGACAACCACCTGAGCTGCCACTACTGCGACCATGTGGAGCGAGTGCCCACGGTCTGCCCCAAGTGCAGCTCCAAGCAGATCCGCTACATGGGCACCGGCACCGAGAAGGTGGAGGAGGAGCTGAACAAGCTCTACCCCCGTATCCGCGTGGCCCGCATGGACGTCGATACGACGCGGAGGAAAGGCTCGCACGCCACGATCCTCAAGAGTTTCGGCGACCGGAAGGTGGACGTGCTGGTGGGCACCCAGATGATCGCCAAAGGGCTGGATTTTCCCGACGTGACGCTGGTGGGAGTCATCCTGGCAGATACATCTCTGAATTTGCCAGACTTCCGGGCAGCCGAACGGACCTTCCAGCTGGTCACGCAAGTGGCCGGCCGGGCCGGCCGGGCCCTGAAACCGGGTCGGGTGCTGGTCCAGACCTACCAGCCGGACCACTACAGCCTGGAAGCAGCCCAGGAGCATGACTACGAGCGGTTCTACCGGCAGGAGATCGGTTTCCGTAAGGAGATGCAGTACCCGCCCTTCTCTGAGCTGATCAACATGGTCATCTCGGGCGAAGATGAGCAGCGGGTCCAGCAGACGGCGGGCGCCGTGGGCGACCTGCTGGCCCGCAGCGGCTTTACGGGCGAGATCCTTGGCCCGGCCCCCGCCCCGCTGGCCAAGCTGCGGGGCCAGTTCCGGCACCATATCGTCCTGAAGGGTCACGACATCGCCCAGATGGCCCGCGAAGCCCGCCAGGCCTTCGCGGCGGCGGGCGGCAAGTGGCGGAAGGGCAAGGATATCAAACTGAGCGTCGACGTCGGTCCGGTTAGCATTCTGTAGGAGGAAGAAGAGCGAGTGGCCATTCTAGAGATCGTAAAGGACCCCAACGAGGTCCTGCGCAAGAAGTGCAAGCCCGTCAGCAAAGTGAACGCATCCATCCGCCAGCTCCTCGACGATATGGCCGAGACCATGTATGCTGCTCCCGGCGTGGGCCTGGCCGCACCCCAGGTGGGCATTGCCAAGCGGATCATCGTCATCGACCCGCAGGATGAGGAGACGGGCCTGTACCAGCTGGTTAACCCGGAGATCGTCAAAGCCGAAGGCTGGGTGAAGGGCGCCGAAGGCTGCCTGTCGATTCCCGGCTATGTGGGCGACGTGTACCGGTATGAGAAGGTGCAGGTCGTAGCCCTGGACCGCAACGGCCGCAAGGTCTACATTGACGCGGAAGGCTGGCTGGCGCGCATTTTCCAGCATGAGATCGACCACCTCGAGGGTGTGCTGTATACAGACAAGTGTGCGGACCTGCGTGAGGTCAAGCCCGGCACCGAAGAGGAAGAAGAGGCCCGAGCCAACGCTAACGGCGCAGGCACCGGCGGTGACAGCGCGGGCGAAGGCGACACGGGTGAGACGGGCCCCTCGGAGCAGATGGAAGCTTCCGAGGCGGCCCCCTCCGGAGGGAGGGAATAGCTGTGCTAAAAGTCCTGTTCATGGGTACGCCCGAGTTCGCCGCCGAGAGCCTCAAGGCGCTCCTGGGCGCAGGCTATCCCGTGGTGGGCGTGGTGACCCAGCCGGACAAGCCGGTGGGGCGGGGCGGCAAGATCCAGGCGTCGCCGGTCAAAGAGGTAGCCCTGGCCCACAACCTGCCTGTCTTTCAGCCCAAGCGGGTGCGCCGGCCGGAAGTGATTGCACAGCTGAAGGAGCTTTGCGCCGATGTGACCGTGGTGGTCGCGTTTGGCCAGATTCTCTCGAAAGATGCGCTGGAGATCAGCCCCCTGGGATCGATCAACGTGCATGGCTCCCTGCTGCCCCGGTGGCGGGGCGCGGCGCCCATTCAGCGGGCCGTCATGGCGGGCGACCGGGAGACGGGCGTCACCACCATGTGGATGGACGAAGGCATGGACACGGGCGACATGTGCCTGATGGCGCCGACGCCGATCAGCGCGGAGGATACCGCGGGAACGGTGCACGACCGGATGGCGCGCCTGGGCGCCGACCTGCTGGTGGAGACCCTGCGGCAGGTGGAGGCGGGTACTGCGCCGCGCATCCCCCAGCCGGCGGAAGGCGTTACGTACGCGGCCAAGATTGACCGGACAGATGAAGTGATCGACTGGAGCCAGTCCGCGGAGGATGTGGTCAACCGCATTCGCGGCCTCAACCCGTGGTCGGTGGCCTACACGGAAGGTCCGAAGGGTCTGTTCAAGATCTGGAAGGCGGCCGTCTTCCCCGCCCGCCAGGGCCACGCAGAGCCGGGTCTGGTGGTGGAGACGGTCAAGAAGCAGGGCTTTGTGGTGGCGACCGGCGATGGCTTTGTGCTGGTCTCGGAGGTGCAGCCGTCGGGCAAGGGCCGTATGGAGGCCCAGGCCTATGTCAACGGCGGCGGCGTAAAACTCTACGCCCGGCTCGGCATCCACTCGTAACGCGCGTGCGAACCTTTTTCACCCGCGGGACAGTCTAATGGAGTGTAGACCGAAAACCTCTCTAGGCAAGTGTGAAAGGAGACGGGCGAAGCATGTTCTTCTTTGACCCCACCTTTATTATCCTCATCCCGGCGATGATCTTTGTGTTCTGGACCCAGTACCGGGTTAAGTCTGCCTTTGCCGAGTGGTCCAACGTGGCGACCCGGTCCGGCGTGACGGCGGCTCAGGTAGCCCGCGACATTCTGGAGAAGCACCGCATCACGGACGTGCAGGTGGAGCATGTACACGGCGAACTGAACGACCACTACGACCCCAAGGCGAAGGTGGTCCGGCTGTCGTCTGCCACATACAACAGCACCTCCATCGCAGCAATCGGCGTGGCGGCCCATGAAGTGGGCCATGCCATTCAGCATGACCAGGGCTACGTGCCCCTGTTCATGCGGAACCTGATCTTCCCGATCGCCCGGATTGGCGATATGTTGGGCCCGTTCATCGTGATTCTTGGCCTGGTCTTCAGCGGACGCTGGGGCATGACCGTCATCGACATCGGCATTGTGCTGTTCAGCCTGGCCGTAGGCTTCTACGTGATTACCCTGCCGGTGGAGTTCAACGCTTCGAGCCGGGCCATTGCCATTCTCGAAGGCGGCGGCTACATGACCCGCGAAGAGGTAGGCGGCGCCCGCCGGGTGCTGAATGCGGCGGCCCTCACGTACGTGGCTGCTGCTGCGGCTTCGGTCTCGCAGCTGCTGCGCCTGCTGTTCCTGCGGGGGATGGCTCGCGATCGGGACTAACCTGATGAGATTCGTTTGGCCCGCCTTCCTGTGTGGAAGGCGGGCCTTTTTTGGGGCACGCGCGGGAGAATTTACCGCGGATTAAACGGATTACGCAGATTACGCGGATTGGGGCAACGGATGATTATAACATATTTAGTAACAATTATTAATGTGTACATTCCGACGGAGTGGAGCTCCTCCGATTTAATCCGCGTAATCCGTTATATCCGCGGTAAATTCCCTCCCGCGCCCCGGGAGATTTGGCGAGACACCCCCGTAGTACAGGGTGAAAGCTTGAGGTGAGATACCAGATGACGGAGGATGAACTCCTGACTCGATTAAGGTGCCGGGACCCGAACGGGCTCTCCGCTCTGGTCGATGCCCATGCCACTCCTGTGTACGGGCTGGTCCACCGCATTTTGGCGGGCGCCGGCACCGAGCCGGACGTGGAGGAGTGCGTCAGCGACGCCTTCTATGCGGCGTGGAGCCGAATCGACCAGTATGACCCTACACGGGCACCCCTGCGCACCTGGCTCCTGATTCTGGCCAAGTATCAGGCACTGGAGCGGAGGCGGGCCCTGCTGAAGCGGGCGGGCAAGCCCGTGCCGGCCGACGAGGAGCAGCTGCCTGACCCCCTGGGCGATCCCGAGCAAGCGCTTGCTTTGTTTGAGGAACGGCGGGAAGTGCAGGCGGCGCTGGACCGATTGGCTCCCGTGGACAAGGACCTCGTCTACCGGCGGTACTTCCTGGGCCAGCGGGTCGAAGAGGCGGCCGAGGCGCTGGGCCTGACCCGGCAGGCGGCCGACAACCGGCTCTGGCGGGCACGCAAGGCTCTGCGGGAGTGGCTGACCATCGACAGCACAGAGGAGGCGCACCAGGCATGACCTCGAACACACAGAAGCGAATGGCAGCTCTGGGGCTGCCCGACGACCTGCCGGAAGTGGCCCTTCACGACGCCCCCGCGCCTGATGCGATGGCCGTCGAGCGCATCCGCCGGATGACGATGGCGAAGGCCGGTCTGGTGGGACCCGCCGGGCACGCAAAGAAAGCCCCCTGGACCCGGCGCCCCCTCGCCTGGGGCGTGGCTGCCAGTCTGGCGCTGGTCATGTTCGGCTCCATCGCCGTGGCCGGGCCGTCGCAGGTCTGGAACAAGCTCCTGAGCTACGTGCCCGGCTTCGGCGCCACAGACGTCGCCAGTGTCCGCCTGGCTCTGGCCGGTCCCGTGCGGGTGGAGGCAGGGTCCGGCATCATCGAAGTACGCGGGTTGATCGTCAGCGGCGAAAGCGCTACGCTGCGGGTCTTTACCCGGGGCTTCCGGATGGATATCGACTCTGTAAGCTTGCTCAACGCCCTGGGACAGGAACTGCCCCGCACGGGCGCCAGCGTCGGCGCCAGCACCGATTTCAGCGAAGGCTGGTTCGTGTTCACGGGAAATGTGGGTGCCGAGACTCGGAGCCTTACGGTCAAGGTGGGCGACGTGGACGTCCCGGTCGCCCTGGTCCCCAGCGATCAGCTACTATCGGTGGGCCAGTTCGGTCCCTCGGCCTTCGTGAACGGCTACGAAGTGGCGGCGCAGGTCTCGGCCTATGTCGACCGCACGGCTGTGACCCTCCTGATTGGCGGGGCGCCCGACGGGGTGCAGATCTCCGGCCTGGGTCGCAAGTCTGTCACCCCGGCCCGGCCCGTCACCCTGACCGCAGGCGGACGCACCTGGTACCCTGACCGACCCGGCGGCTCCCCCGGCTCCGTCTGGCACCTGGAAGCGGAACCGCTGCCTGCCGGTACCGCTACCGTCACCCTGACCGTGCCGGCCCTCGAAATCTATGAACGCGGCGATGCAACCGTCACCCTGAAGGTGGCCGACGGCCCACTGGACCGGATTGTTCAGGTAGGGCGGTGGCCGCTGAAGCTGACCCGCACCGAAGTGGTGGACGGCAACCTGCGGATTCATGTCGACCCCGGCCCGGCGGGCTCCAGCTACCTCGCCTGGATCCTGGATGTGAAGGGCAAACAGATCGACCACTGGTCTTGGCAGATGGACGAGGAGACCGGGCGCATGCTCTACTTTGAGGTGCCCATTGCCAAGGGCGCCCGAAGCGTAACGCTCACGCTGAGCCGCCCGGAAGTGGTGGTAGAAGGCCCCTGGACCTTTGAGGTGCCTGTCACCCGGTAAACCAGACGAAAAGCGCTCTCCAAAACCAAAGGAGGGCGCTTTCTGTTTGCCCACAGAACCCTTCTCGGGGTAAACTAAAGGGTAGACTTCCCTTCGGAGGCGAGCACATGCCCCGACCCGACCAATCTCCGTCCCGCTCCGCCCGTGAGGCAGCCCTGCGGGCGCTGCGCGATGTTGACGTGAAAGAGTCCTACGCCAACCTGGCTATGGACTTCCACCTGAGCAAGAGCAAGCTTGAAGGGCGGGACCGCGCGCTGGCCACCGAGCTGGTCTATGGCGTCACCCGCCGGCGGGGCACCATCGACTGGATCATCGGCCAGGTGGCCACCCGTCCGCTGGAGCAGATCGACCCATGGATACGGAACATTCTGCGGGAGGCCGTCTACCAGCTTCAGTTTATGGAGCGCATCCCGGCATCCGCCGCGGTCGATGAGGCCGTCAACCTGGCCCGGCAGTATGCCCACGAGGGCGGCGCCAAGTTCACCAACGGCGTGCTGCGCAACATCATCCGCCGTCTGCCGCAGTTGGACTGGCCCGACGCGGCCATCGACCCGGTGGGCGCCCTGGCGATCAAGCACTCGCACCCCGAGTGGCTGGTCTCCCAGTGGCGGGAGCGCTTCGGCGAGGAGGAGGCCATCCGCCTGATGGACGCCTCCAACCGCATCCCTCCGCTGACCATTCGGGCCAACACGCTGAAGGCGACACGGGAGCAGGTTGTGGAAGCGCTTCAGGCTGAAGAGGTGCAGACCGAACCCACGCCCCACTCGCCCACCGGCCTCATCGTGCGGGACCTGACGTCCTCCTCCTACCTGGACAGGCTGAAGGCCATGAAGGCCGGCCTGTTCACCGTGCAGGACGAGTCCTCCATGCTGGTCGCTCCCGTGCTGGCGCCCGAGCCGGGCCAGACCGTCATCGATATGGCGGCAGCCCCCGGCGGCAAGTCCACGCATTTGGCAGAGATCATGCAGAATCAGGGCAAAATCATCGCGGTGGACATCCACCCACACAAGGTGGACCTGGTGGAGCAGAACGCCAGGCGCCTGGGCATTACCAACATCACCGGCGTCTGTGCCGACGCCCGGGAGATCGGCCGCATGATGCCCGGCCGTGCCGACGCCGTGCTGGTGGACGCCCCCTGCTCGGGGCTGGGTACCCTGGCACGCCGGCCCGACGCCCGCTGGCGCAAGACCGAGGAGGATACGCCCCAGCTGGTGCCGATTCAGCGGGCCATCCTCGAGAGTGCCGCCGAGGCCCTCAAGCCCGGCGGAACGCTGGTCTACAGCACTTGCACCATCGATCCCCGGGAGAATCAGGAACTGGTGGCCGACTTCGTGGCCGACCATCCCCAGTTTGCCTTTGATGAGATCGCCCCTTACCTGCCGGCCTCGCTGGCGGGGGATGCCCACGGCTGGTATTTACAGCTCTGGCCCCACACACATGGGACCGACGGCTTCTTCATCTCCCGGCTGACGAAGAAGTCGTAAGAGGGAATTCAGCCGCACAGCGAGAAGAGTCCCCGGTGTACGAGAAAGAGGGATTGCATGACCGAGTCCGAAGGCGTGGGCGAGCGGGCGCTGCCTGGCATGACCCCGGCCGAGTTGGAGGGCTTCCTGCAGGAACTGGGGGAGCCCCGGTTCCGCGCGAAGCAGCTGTTTCAGTGGGTGCAGGCAAAGGGTGTCAAGTCCTTTGGCGACATGACGAATATACCTGCGGGCCTGCGGGCCAAGCTGGCTGAGCACGCCCTGCTGCAGCTGCTCACGGAGGAGACCCGGCAGTACGCCGAGCCCACCGCCACGACCAAGTTCCTTTTCCGCCTGACCGACGGCCAGAAGGTGGAGACGGTGCTGATGGAGCATGGCTACGGCAACTCCGTCTGCGTCACCACCCAGGTAGGTTGCCGAATGGGCTGTACATTCTGCGCTTCGACTTTCGGTGGGCTGGTGCGTAACCTATCGGCGGGCGAAATCGTTGATCAGGTGATCATGGCGGGGAGGGTCCTGCCGGAAGGGGACCGCGTCAGCAGCGTGGTGATCATGGGCTCCGGTGAACCCCTGGAGAACTACGAGCAGGTGCTGAAGGCGATTCGTCTCATGCACGAGCCGGAGGGCCTGAACATCGGCTACCGGCACATCACCGTCTCCACGTCGGGCCTGGTGCCCGCCATGCGGCAGCTGGCCAAAGAGGACATCCCCGTCACCCTGGCCCTGTCGCTGCACGCCCCCAACGACGAACTCCGGTCGCAGCTGATGCCGATTAACCGAACCTACCCGCTGGCCGACGTGTTGGACGCCGCCATCGCATACGGTGAGGAGACGGGGCGGCGGGTGACCTACGAGTACATTCTGATCGAGGGGGTCAACGACAACCCCGAGCAAGCCTCCGAACTGATCGGGCTGCTGAAGGGTTCTCTGGCCCACGTCAACCTGATTCCCATCAACCCCGTGGCGGAACGGCCCCAGTACCAGCGGCCCTCGCGGGAGCGGGTCAACCGCTTCCGTACCCTGCTGGAAGACCACGGCCTCACAGCGACAGTAAGGCGAGAGATGGGCGGCGACATCGACGCCGCCTGTGGACAGTTGCGCAATCGGGTGGCGCGCCAAAAACCTGGCGTCCCAAGGAGTTGATCTCGCGTGCGGCTGATCTTCTGCCATCGTTCGGACCCGGGTCTTGTGCGCCCCAATAACCAGGACAGCTACTCGGTGGACCTGCTGGACCCCCGGGGCAACGCAGCGCTTCTGCTGGTGGCCGACGGCATGGGCGGCTACGAGGGAGGCGAGGTGGCCTCCCGGCTGGCTGTGGAGGCCGTGCGCGGCCGTGTGCTGGCCCAAGCGGCCGACTGGGCCGAGCGGGGCACCCTGGCCGACGGACTGATGCAGGGCTTCATCGCAGCCAACAAGGCGATCCTGCAGGCCCAGGAGGAGGAGCCCGACCGGTCTAGCATGGGCACCACCCTCACCGCCGCCCTGATTTGGGGCGATCGCGTCATTCTTGCCCACCTGGGGGACTCCAAGGCCTGCCGGATGAGCAAGGACGGCGTCACCCTGATCACCAGCGACCACAACGTGGCCGGCGAACTTTTCCAGAGCGGCCACCTGACGGCGGAGCAGGCGGCGGTCCATCCACAGCGGCATGTGCTAACCCGGGCGCTGGGCATCGGGGACGCCATTCAGGTTGACCGGCACGAGATTGCCTGGCAGCCAGGCGACACGCTGCTGCTGGTGACGGATGGGCTGACCAGCCTTGTGCCCATGGCCGAGATTGAGTCGGTGACCCGGGAATCGTTCGATACCCTCAGTGACCGGCTGGTCGACCTTGCCAACAGCCGGGGCGGAAACGACAACATCACAGTGCTGGCCGCCAGGTGGGAGGGATAGCGGATGCTCGGCAAGCTACTGGCCAACCGATATCGCATCGGTGATCGCATCGGTGGCGGCGGCATGGCTCTGGTCTACCGGGCGGAAGACCTCCAGCTGGGGCGAGACGTGGCCGTGAAGGTCCTGCGCACCCAGTTCGGCTCCGACGAGGAGTTCGTCCGGCGCTTCCGGCGGGAAGCCCAGAATGCAGCCAGCCTGTCGCACCCCAACGTAGTACAGATCTTCGACGTGGGCCAGGAAGAGGACCAGTACTTCATCGTCATGGAACTGGTGGAGGGCAAGACGCTCAAGGAGCTGATCCATGAGCAGGGTCCCCTGCCCGTGGCGGAAGCCGGGCGCATTGCCATGGAGATTCTGGGCGCGCTCTCCCACGCCCATCGCAACCGCATCGTCCACCGAGATATTAAGCCCCACAACATCCTTATCGCGCGGGATGGCCGGGTGAAGGTGACCGACTTCGGCATCGCCCGGGCCACCACCACCGACACGGTGACCCACACGGGCTCCATTATGGGCTCCGCTCACTACTTCTCGCCGGAGCAGGCCAACGGCCAGCCCACGGGGGACAAGTCCGACATCTACTCGGTTGGCATCGTTCTGTACGAGATGGTGACGGGCACGGTGCCATTCCAGGGCGAAAGCCCCATTACGGTGGCCCTCAAGCATTTGCGGGAACCCGTAACCCCGCCGTCGCACCGCAACAGCGAAGTGCCGGTGGAGCTGGAAGAGATTATTCTGCGGGCCCTGGAGAAGGAGCCCGAAGATCGCTATGCCTCGGCGGAGGCCATGCGGGAAGCGATCAGCGAACTACTTCAGCTTCACGCGGCAGGCCGGACCCACATGCCTTCCGGCGACTTCCCCACCATGGATCTGCGGGGGATGAGGGGCCGTAAGCTCCGGCGCGCGTTGGACGAAGAAGAGGATGCCGACGGCGACGATGATGACCTTACGCCGGGGCGCCCCCGCGGTCGCAGCCGCACCTGGATTTGGGTGGCCGTGGTGGCGACCGTGGTGCTGCTGCTAATTGGCGGTGGTGTGTACGGCTTCGTCTCCCTGCTGGAGACACCCGAGGTGGAGGTTCCCAACGTCGTGGGCATGTCCCTGGTCAAGGCCCAGGACGAGCTGAAGGCGGCAAAACTGACCTCCCGGGTGATTGCCCAGCAGTACAACAACGAGGT
>Ga0196971_1000654_pt1 | contig 22687 bp, 15 predicted proteins | sample S1v_1013CmetaG_FD_148660 | JGI IMG/M metagenome (GOLD analysis project Ga0196971, IMG submission 148660) | Soil microbial communities from Anza Borrego desert, Southern California, United States - S1+v_10-13C | ecosystem: Environmental > Terrestrial > Soil > Desert | place: USA: California...
CAACCTCATGCTGATGCTCATGGAAGCGCAGGACGAAGAGTGGGATGAGATCGAGCTGATGGCCCGCCAGTTCCAGAACACGTTCACCGCCATGAAGTACGCCCCGAAGCCCGTGGCATCGGCGCCCTACGGCATGACCCTGGGCGGCGGCTTCGAGCTGGCGGCCTATGTGGATGTGGTGGTGGCGGCAGCTGAGAGCTACATCGGCCTGGTGGAGGTGGGCGCCGGCCTGATTCCGGGCGCCGGCGGCAACAAGGAGATGCTGATTCGGGCCCTGGAGGGGCTGCCCGCTTCGGGCGGCGGCCTGGGCGGCGCCGCTCAGATGGCGGCGGGCACGGGGCTGGACCTGCAGCCCATCGTCAACAAGGTCTTTGAGACCATCGGTCTGGCGAAGGTTTCAACCAGCGCCGCCGAGGCCCGGGGCCTGGGCTACCTGCGCAAGCAGGACCGCATCGTCGTCAATAAGGACCACCAGCTATATGAGGCCAAGCAGGCAGTGATCGAGATGGCGGAGCGCGGCTACAAGCCGCCCGTGCCGGCGGCCATCCCCGTGGTGGGGCCAGAAGGCCGGGCCGTGCTGGAGCTGGGCCTGTACAACATGAGGCTCAGCGGCTGGGCCAGCGAGCACGACGTGCACATTGGCAAGAAGCTGGCCTACGTGCTCACGGGCGGCAAGGTGCCGGCGGGCACCTACGTGACCGAGCAGTACCTGCTGGACCTGGAGCGGGAAGCCTTCTTGAGCCTCTGCGGCGAGAAAAAGAGCCAGGATCGCATGCAGTACATTCTCAAGACCGGCAAGCCGCTGCGTAACTAAGGGGGTGCTCATACAGATGCGGGAAGCTGTGATTGTTAGCGCGGCCCGTCTGGCACAGGGCAAGGCCCCCAAGGGCTCCTTGCGGCATGTGCGGCCGGAGGATCTGGCGGCGACCGTCATCCGGGAAGCGGTGAAGCGGGCGGGGCTGGCGCCCGAGTCGGTGGAGGATGTGGTTTTGGGCTGCGCCTTCCCCGAAGGCGAGCAGGGCCTGAACCTGGGCCGCGTGGCTGCCATGCGGGCCGGGCTGCCGGCTCACGTGCCGGGGTTTACCATCAACCGGTTCTGTTCCAGTGGCCTAAACGCCATCGCCATAGCAGCGCAGTTCATTCAGGCCGGGAGCGGTGACATTGTGGTGGCCGGCGGCGTGGAGTCCATGAGCCGGGTGCCCATGGGCGGGCATACGCCCCGGCCGCATCCCGACCTTGTGGCGAATTACCCGCAGCTCTACATTTCCATGGGGCACACGGCAGAGAACGTCTGCGCCCGCTTCAACGTGACTCGACAGGACTGCGACGAGTTCGCCCTGCGCTCCCACCGCCTGGCGGCTGCCGCCATCGATGCGGGGCGGTTCAGGGAGGAAATCGTGCCGGTCACCGTCAACGCGGTCAGCTTCGACGGCAAGAAGGCTGTGGAGCAGGAGTACGTCTTCGACACCGATGAGGGCGTGCGGCGTGACTCTACCATCGAGGCCCTCGGGAAGCTGAAGCCGGCCTTCGCGGCTAAGGGGAATGTGACGGCCGGCAACTCCAGCCAGACCACCGACGGCGCTGCAGCCGTGGTGGTGATGAGCATCGACAAGGCCGAGGAGCTTGGGATCAAACCGCTGGCCTACTTCCGGTCCTTCGCCGTGGGCGGCGTAGATCCGGATGTAATGGGCATCGGGCCGGTGGCGGCGGTGCCCAAGGCGCTGAAGCTGGCCGGCGTGCGGCCCCAGGATATCGACCTGATTGAGCTGAACGAGGCTTTTGCCTCGCAGGCGGTGGCCGTCTCCCGGAAGCTCGAGTTCGACATGGAGAAGGTGAACGTCAACGGCGGCGCCATCGCACTCGGTCACCCGCTGGGCTGCTCGGGTGCCCGCCTGACGGTGTCGATTCTGCACGAGGCCAGGCGGCGCAAGGCGCACTACGGCCTGGTGACCATGTGTGTTGGCGGCGGCATGGGGGCTGCCGGGGTTCTGGAGTTTGTGAACTAGGGGGTGTCGCTTCCGATGGCAGAGACGAAGGCAAAGATCAAGGGTGGGGCGTTCTTGCTGCAGATGCCCGCCCCGGCTGATGTGTTCACGCCCGAAGATCTCACCGAAGAGCAGAAGATGATCGCCCAGACCACCCGGGAGTACGCCGACAAGGTGCACGGCAAGCTGCACGAGATCGAGCAGAACAAGCCGACGCTGTCCCGCCTCTTCATGAAGGAGGCGGGCGACCTGGGCCTGCTGGGCCTGGAGATTCCCGAGCAGTACGGCGGCCTGGGGCTGGATAAGATCACGGCGACCGTGTCGTCTGAGGAGTTCACCCGCGCCGGCTCCTTCGCTGTGACGCTGATGGCGCACACGGGCATTGGCACCCTGCCGATCGTTTATTTCGGTACGCCGGAGCAGAAGGCGAAGTACCTGCCGAAGCTGGCGACGGGCGAGTGGGTGGCGGCGTATGCGCTGACCGAGCCCGGTTCGGGCAGTGACGCACTGGGTGCCCGCACCACGGCGAAGCTGACGGATGACGGCAAGTACTGGGTTCTGAACGGCACCAAGCAGTGGATCACCAACTCCGGCTTTGCCGACCTGTTCGTGGTCTACGCGAAGATCGATGGCGAGAAGTTCTCGGCCTTCATCGTGGAGCGCGCCTATCCCGGCGTCTCCGTGGGGCCTGAAGAGGACAAGATGGGCCTGCACGCCTCATCCACCTGCTCACTGATCCTCGAAGATGCGAGGGTGCCCGTGGAGAACCTGCTGGGCGAGCCCGGGCGGGGCCACGTGATCGCCTTCAACATCTTGAACATCGGGCGGTGGAAGCTCGGTGCGGCAACCAGCGGCTCCTCCAAGTACATTCTGGAGGTGGCGGCGAAGTACGCCAAGACCCGGGCCCAGTTCGGCAAGCCCATCGCCACCTTCCGGGCCATCCAGCAGAAGCTGGCTGACATGAACATCCGCACGTATGTGACCGAGTCGGTGGCCTACCGGACGGCGGGGCTGATGGAAGACGTGCTGCACGACCTTGATCTAGTCAACACCGACCAGCGCGAGGCGGGCAAGCGGATCGAGGAGTACGCCGTGGAGTGCTCCATCAACAAGGTCTTCGGCTCGGAGGCCTTCGACTTTGTGGTAGATGAGGCTGTGCAGATTTACGGCGGCTACGGCTACATGAACGAATACGAGGTGGCTGTGGCCTATGTCGACAGCCGCATCAACCGCATCTTCGAGGGCACCAACGAGATTAACCGGCTTCTGATTCCCGGCACGCTAATACGGCGGACCATGAAGGGCGAGCTGCCGCTCATGCCGGCCATGCTGCGCCTGCAGGATCAGCTGACCAGCCTGACGCCGTTCGAGGACACGGGCGAGCCGCTGGCCCAGGAGCTCTACATGATCGACCGGGCCAAGAAGGTCTTCCTGATGCTGGCGGGGCTGGGCGTGCAGAAGTATCAGATGGCGCTGGAGAACGAGCAGGAGCTGCTGCTGGGCGTGGCCGACATCGGCATTGAGATCTTCGCCATGGAGAGCGCCGTGCTGCGGGCCCAGAAGGCGCTGGCCAAGGGGAAGCCGGGGCTGAAGGTGGAGATGGCCCGGGTGTACTGCCAGGAGGCCTTCGAGCGGATTGGCATGTTCTCCCGCAACATCATGCCGGCGCTGGAGGAGGAGGGGGATACCCTCCGGACCCAGTTGTCGGTGCTGAAGCGGCTGCTGCGGTATACGCCGACCAACGTGGTGGGGCTAAAGCGGCAGGTCGCGGAGCGGGTGCTTGAGAAGGAGACGTATGTGAGCTGAGACACTTGGAAGGGGAGCTGCGTTGTGCAGCTCCCCTTCCCTCTACCCCGTCCGCGACCTGGGGGGAATCAGCGCCCGAGAACAAGCGTCTGATGCGCCTCGCTAAAGAGGTTTCGTCCCGGGGTGAGTGCCACAAAGAAGCCTATGTCGACCAGGAACTCATCCCCGAGTATGACAGCCCTGTCGCAGACCAGCTCGTAAGGCAGGCCTGTAGTTACTCCCGTGTCCACGTTCACAGTCACTGTCCGGCCATCTTTGGCGACAGCCAGCATGCGGTCTTCAGCTATCCATCTGGGGGTGTAACCCATGGCGGTAGCGGTTTCAAAAAACGGAAGCAGTAAGCCGCCGCCTTCTCCCGTCCGTGGGAGAACGGGTCCCCGGTAGCTATACACGCGGTCGCTCAGATACGCCAGAAAGCCATCCTCGGGCTCCTTCGGCGGCAAGCCGCCGTTCGCGACGAGCACTTCCTTGTCTACCAGTTCAGCTCCGCTTACCGTCAACGAAATGCGGTGGAAGCCGTCGGGGACGGACGTGCTATCCCACCGGACAGACAGGATCCCGCTGCCGTGGAGCAGTACGTTACCGTCCATACGGAGTTCCGCTTCCTGCCATAGGCTGGCGGCTTTCAGCTCCACCGTACCCTGTATCCAGGAGTCTCTGCGCGGCAGCAGAATGGCGGCCCGATCGGTCGACTTGCCTTCAGGTGCCACAGTCACATGGGATGCACGGCCTGCAACCCACTTGCCATCGGGACGATGGATCAGGGGTGTCAGATCGTGTGTTCCTTCCGTCGCGGTCCAGCGAAGGGAATAGAGTGGGTGGTGAGACTCTGCGGTGCGTTTGCCACCTTCCTGGAGACCGACTCCTTCAGCGGGAGAGTATAGGGCAATAGGAAGCCGCAACTCACCGGCCCCGTAGGTGCCGTTGTGTATGGCAAACAGGGCCGGATCGTCCATTTGCGGATGTAGCACAACGCTTATGTCGGAGCCGTACCAGTCCGTGCAGCCCCTAATGACGCGCAGGCTGCCGTCGGCGACATATAGTTGTCCGCCGGACAGGGCCAAAGACCGGGGCCTCGAAAACAAGGCGTCGGGGCCAGGGCCGTCCTTCTGGATCCCGTTGGGGTGCCACCCCGCGTAGACCGTGGACCGATAGTGAATGGCAATCGGCTTTCCCCCACCGCCAGCCACGGTATAGGCGTGCCTGTCCGGAGTGATGCGCCGGACCCGGTCATACCCATCCAGCAGCCAGAGGTTACCCCAGTTGTCAACTGTCAGGCCTTGGATGGTGCCGAACCCCGCCTCCTCCACGGCGCCGTCGCCGTTCCCTACACCCCCGCCCGCATACCAGGTGACCATCCCATCGGGCGACAGCCGCCTGACCATGCTGTCTCGGTCAACGAAGTAAACGTTGCCTGCCGAGTCGGCAGTACAGGCCGAGGGCCAGAGGTCGGCAAGGTAGGCGGGGCCATCCGGCAGTTCGGAGAGGTCGACGGGTCGATCGTCCAGGGGACCACCGTAGCGCAGCGCAACTCGTTGCCTGAGGGTCTGGCCCGCGATGGTAGAGACCTGTCCCTGTGCATCGATTGTGCGGATCAGGCCCTCATTGGCACCCTCGGTCACGAACAGGTTACCTGCGGCATCTGAGCACATGCCACTTATGACTCTGAACCGTGCACCCGCCGCCGGGCCGTTTCGGTAGCCCTGCTCCTCCGCACCGGCGAAGAGACTCAGAGTCCCGTCTGTCTTCAGGTGATATACGCGGGAACCCATGGCCAGGTACAGTCCATTGTCCCGTGCCGCCATGGGTCCGAGAAACCGAGAGGAGTATGCATCGAACTCGTACAACAAGACCGGCTCCTCCCCGGGCGATTGGCGCCAAACGACTGCGGGACCTTCCCAGGTGATCCAGTACAGCGTGCCGTCCGGGGCGCCCGCCACTTGCGTGGCCTGGACGGGAAGCGTAGAGACTTCCCAGCTGTTGCCCTCCCACACGGGCACGTCGATTGCTCCACGAGCCTGCTGGGTCCGCAGAGCGATAGCCGCCGCCTGGGCCCGGGTCACCGTCTCTCCCGCGCCGAACGAGCCGTCCCCGTTCCCCTTGAGCACCCCGGCGGAGGTGGCCGCCGCCACAAAGCCCGTGGCCCAGGCGGGTACGGCATCTGTGTAGGGGAGGGGCGCCCTGGCCAAGGTCTGAGCCGCCCCCAACCGGTTGGTGGCCCGGGCGATGAAGATAGCGGCCTCTACCCGGTTTATGGGTCGGTCAGGCTCCAGAGACGGCGGCTCGCCGTAGTCGCTCAAGACCACTAACCCTGCCCTGACAGAGGCTGCGATGACGCCCTGCTCAGCCAGCCAATGGCCATGAAGATCGCCGAAGCCACCGTTCCCCGGCTCTGGTGTCAGGTTCTGCACCCGGGCCATGAGTGCAATGAACTCCGCCCGTGAGATATCTTCATCCGGCCGGAAAGTGCCTTCGGGGTACCCTCTTACCAGATCCGCAGCCACCGCGGCCTGCACTTCTGCCTCGGACCAGTGCCCGGTCATGTCAGTAAAGGCCTCTGCTCTCTCGGGCGCGCCAGCTGCCACCAGCCCACAGAGGAGCCCCATCGCCAGGAAGAATGAAATCCAGCGCCGCACCGGAATCACCTCATTGCGTTTGACGATTCTGGCTTCTGGCGGGTTGCGAAAGGACATACACCAATCTTCCCTGTTGACAATATCCACCCCCGGGTCCATTATTGAACTAAGTTAAGTAGAGGCTGGGGTGAAACATTGGTCAGCGGACGACCTCCCCGCGATGGCATGCCCCTGCGGCCCGCCATCTTGCGCGCAGTACTCCAGATTGTCGGCGACGAAGGCTGGCACGGCCTGACCATGCGCAAGATCGCCGAACACATACGCTATAGCCCCCCCATGATCTATGCCGTCTTCGAGAGCAAGGAGGCCATTTGTGCCGAACTCACGGCCGACGGCTACCAGTTGCTCTACCGGCACATGTCCGCCGGCGCAGCCGGGCTGACGGACCCTGTCAAGCGCCTCTCGGCCTTGCTGCGGGCCTTCCGCACCTTTGCATGGGAGCATCCGGCGTACTACCAGTCCATGTACGGTCTGGCCGGCACCGCCCGTCCGGGCGAGGCTGGGCGCCGCGGCGACTACGAGGCCGCCTGTCTTGGCCTCGTCGGGGACGCCTTGCTGCAAGCCAACCTCCACGGGGGCAGCCTGCCGCCCCTGCAGGCCGCCAGGGCGCTGCTTGCTGCCGCCCACGGCGTCATCGCCATGCACCTCTCCGGCCTGGTCACCGACCAGCGCGAAGCGGATGCCATGTATGACGCTGTTCTCACGGGTCTGCTGTCCGGATGGGGCCACTGATTTTGCTTTGTGTTTCGCTTAACTAAGTTAAGCGAGGGTCATCCAAAGGAGGAGTTGCTCATGTTCTTCCGGCATCGCCATCTCCGTCCGTCCCTGTTCCAGCTGATTCTTCTGCTCCTGGGCATCAAGTGCTGCTGCGGCAAGCGGGAGGGCCATGGTGACGAGAAGTCCCGAGAAGAGTTCAAGGCCAAGGCCAAGGAGTTCCGGGCCAAGATGAAGGAAGCCTTCTCCGTCTGGAAGGAAGAGGAGAAGCAGGCCCCGAAGGAGGCTCCTGCAGAGACTCAGGGGTAAACCCAGACGAAATAGGAGGTCCGGGTGGTGTTCTCACAACTATTCCGCTCACTCACCATCTTTGCGGCGGCCTTTCGCCTGCTCGTCGAGTACCTGTGGCTCGATTTCATGGCGCGCTTCCGCAGCGAGAAAGCTCAGCGCGCAGCCGAAGAGCGGGCAAGCCGCAGGTGGGGCCGACTGCTGCTCAGGAAAGCCCTGCAGCTCCGTGGGTTGATCATCAAGGTAGGGCAGTTCCTGAGCGCCCGAGCGGATGTGTTTCCTGAGAGCTTCACCCGGGAGCTAGCCGCCCTGCAAGACGCCGTGCCGGCCGCCCCTTACCCAGCGATCAAGCGCCGCGTGGAGGCCGAACTGGGCGCTTCCCTGGACACGGTCTTTGCCGTGTTCGAGGAAGAGGCTCTGGCTTCGGCCTCTCTGGGGCAGGTTCACCGGGCGACCCTACGGGAAGGCCAGGTGGTGGCCGTCAAGGTCCTGCGGCCGGGCATTGAGCGTCTGGTGAAGACCGATATGGCCGCACTGCGCCGCATTGTCGGCTTCATCGACCGCCGTACCAAGTGGGGCAAGCGCTTCGACTTCATCGCGATCATGGATGAGTTCGAGAGCGTCACCTACGAGGAGATGGACTACCGCAAAGAGGCAGAGTACATTCGCGAGTTCCGGCGGAACTTCGCCAACGAGCCGGGTATTGACGTGCCGTTCCCCTTCGATAACCTGGTCAGCGAAAAGCTGCTGGTCATGGAGTTCCGGGGCGGCATGAAGCTGACGGAGCGGGACCGCCTGCTGGCGGCGGGCATCGACCCCAAGGAGCTGGTCTCCCGCCTGATTCAGGCGTACCTCAAGCAGATACTCGTAGATGGCCTTATCCACGTGGACCCGCACCCTGGCAACCTGATGGCGATGGAAGACGGTACACTGGTCTTCATCGACTTCGGGATGATGGGGCGGATTACGCAGGAAGACCGGAGCAACTTCTCCAGGCTGGTCACCGACCTGGTTACCCGAAACTATGACGGAGCTGTGGCCGATCTGGATGCCCTTGGGTTCCTGAAGCGGAAGGCCAACCCCGCCGTGCTCAAGAAGGCGCTGGCCTTCATTCTGGACCGGCTCACGGGGGTGCCCTTGCGGGAAGGGGCCGAGTTTGACCGATTCCTGGCCGAGTTCCGGGACTGGATGCGCGAGGAGCCCCTTCAGTTCCCAGTGAAGTACCTGTACCTCTTGCGGGCTGTGGGCATGCTGGCAGGAATGGCGACCAGCCTCGACCCGGACATCGACTGGGCGAAGGTGCTGAAGGAGCAAGCGCTGCCGCTGCTGCAGGACCCTGGCCCAGCGGAAGGCGAGCAGGAAGAGGGCGGGTTCAACTGGCGGCGCATTGTGAACCAGCTGTTCGGCCCCGCCGCCTCCACCACGGTGGATGTAGCCCTGAAGACCGTATCTGCCACCGGACTCAGCCTGGTGCGGCTCCCCGGGCAGATGGAACGGGTGCTGGGGCAGATGGAGTCGGGCTCCCTGAAAGTTCAGGCTGACCTGTCGCCCATTACCCAGCGGATGGACATGCAGGGTAAGCTCACGAACCGCCTCGTCTGGGGGCTGCTGGCCGCCGGGGCCGGCATCGCCGGGGCCATCCTGCGCACGGGCGAAGCGCTCCAGGAGGCTCGCGTCGCCTGGATTATCGGGGGAGTGGCCCTGCTGATGCTGTTGATGAACATGATGACGGGATCCCGGCCCCGCCGCCGCTGGTCGCCCCACGGGCGGATGATGGACCGGCGGGAACGATAGGCTTCGACTAACGGGAGGACGCCAAGCTGGCGCCCTCCCTTTTCGCGCTCCCAGCAGGAAGGAGTTCCTTGTAAGAATATGGAAGCTAACCAGACGGAGGTGGGTGCCTATGCCAGCCTGGGAGGCTTATCTAAACGCCCATCGGGCCCGGTTCCTGGGCGAGACAGAGGCCTTCCTGCGCATTCCCAGCGTCTCTTCGCTGCCAGGGCATTCGACCGACATGGACAGGGCGGCTCAGTGGGTGGCTCGTCGCCTGGAGGACGCCGGGCTGGAGAAGGTTCGGTTCTTGCCGGTAGCGCATGGCGGGCCCCCTGTGGTGTACGGGGAGTGGCTGCATGCCCCCGGACGGCCCACCATCTTGGTATACGGTCATTACGACGTGCAGCCCCCGGGCGACCTGGCTCACTGGAGCCACGCCCCGTTCGAGCCCGTTGCGGTCGCAGGGCGGCTCTACGCCCGTGGCGCCTCTGACGATAAGGGCAACATGCTGTTGCCCATCTTCGCCGTGGAGGCATGGCTGAAGGGCGACGGCGCCCTGCCTCTCAACGTGAAGTTCCTGCTCGAGGGCCAAGAGGAGATCGGGAGTCCCGGGCTCCCCGCGTTCATTCGGGAGCACCGGGCTCTGCTCTCCTGCGACTGGGTGGTCAGCGCAGACGGCGGGCAGCTAAGCGAAGAGCAGCCGGCCATCTGTCTGGGCGCCAGAGGTCTGTGCGGGCTGCAGGTAGACGTGGCAGGCCCTTGTGCTGACCTTCACTCCGGCACGTTCGGCGGGGCCGTGCAGAACCCCATTCATGCGCTCTCGACGATGCTCGCGTCGCTGCATAGAGCCAGCGGCAGAGTAGCGGTTCCCGGCTTCTACGCGAAGGTACGAGCACCGTCGCACAGGGATCGGGCACTGCTGCGGGGCGTGCCCTTCAGCGAGGCTGCGTTCATGGCTCTGGCGGGCGTGGGCCAGCTAGCCGGCGAGACGGGCTATACCGTGCTGGAACGAGTCTGGCTGCGGCCCACCGTCGAGGTAAATGCCATCTGGAGCGGCTCCGGACCGAACGGCGACCAGACCGTGCTGCCCGCTTCTGCCCATGCCCGACTTACCTGCCGCTTGGTCCCGGACCAGATACCTGAGGAAGCCTCCGCTGCGGTGGAAGCCCACCTCCGGCGTCAGGCTCCCCAGGGTGTGACGGTCTCTGTGCACCACCTGCCAGGCGGGGCCTTTCCCTACCGCATTCCCGAGGAGCACCCGGGAAACCGCGCCGCCGCCGCGGTGTTGGCCGACGTATACGGCCGGCCGCCGTGCCATGCCCTGATGGGCTCTTCAGTCCCTGTGTGCGCCCTGTTCCGCGGCATCCTTGGGGTAAACACGGTCACGTTTGCCTTTGGCCTTGACGACGAAAACATTCATGGCCCCGATGAGTTCTTCCGACTGAGCAGTTGGACCAAGGGGCAGCGCGCCTACGCTCTGCTCTACGAACACAGTAATTTGCCGCGGTCCGGGAAGGGCGAAGCGCAAAGCGTGTAGAAACATACCGAAACCGTTACGATTTGCTAAGAATGTTGGTAAGCACTATCAACATCACATTACTTCGAACTGGAGGGCTGGACGTGCGCAGGAAAACTTCGCTCCTAACGAAAATCGTCCTCATCACACTCTCTGCTGTCCTGCTGCCTGCCGTGGGTCTGGTTGCCTCGAGTCTTTACTTGCAGCAAGCCGTGGAGGATGACATTGCCCGCCAAGCTGCATCCACGCTGTCGATTGCCGCGCACATGGAGCAGTCTCTGATCGAAGGGCGTATGAACGCCCTGACTGCGGCGGTGAAAGCGCTGGCGGGGGACCCGATGCTGCCGACACTGGTCGGCGAACAGCCGCTCCTTGGCCAGGCCCCTCCCACAGCTCCGGCCGGGCCGCCCACGCTTTCCATGGACGCGCACATCGCCCGGGTAGGGAAGAGTTCGGCCGAGGTCGCTGACATCATCCTGGTGGTCGACGCGGGCGGCACCGTCCGGTACCGGTATGGCGGCCAGTCCGGCGATAAGGTGGCCTACGGCGGGCTCATCGGTCTGGCCATGTCGGCTGACAAGATCCAGTCCTCGCCGGAGCGCCTTGTTGCCAGCGAGCTGAAGCTGGAGCGGGCGGAACTGCGCGACCGGCTCCGAGTTAACGTTCTGAAGACAGAGGGGTCTACCCACGACCTCACGGGTAAGGCCTTGGAAGATGCTCTCGCCCTGGTCGCTGTCTCGCCCATTCACAGTCTGGCCGGGAAAGTGGTCGGCAGCGTGGTCGTGGCCTCGGTGCTCAACAATGACCACCGCATTGTGGACGAGGTACAGCAGCGGTCGCCTGAAGGGGTGCCCCTGACGGCCACCATCGCCATGGACGGCATTCGCATCACCACCAACGTGCGCAAGCAGGGCACGGACCAGCGGGCCGTAGGAACGCTGTACTCCGATGCGGTGATGGCCAACATCCGCAAGGGCGAAGTCTACAGAGGCCGGGCGCTGGTGGGCGGCTGGCAGTGGCAGAAGACCCAGTACACCCCCATGAAAGACCACACTGGCAAGATTATCGCCAGCCCATATGTAGGCATCCCTGAGAGTCACTTCACGCAGGTAGGCGCGACGTTTACCCTGGTGACCAGAGTCGGTATGGCGGTGGGCGCTTTCGCTCTCCTGTTGGGGGCTGTCCTGCCCTGGCTTCAGGCCCGCAAGGTGGTCACCAGGCCGCTGATGAACTTCGTTCGCTCCCTTGAGGCCGGCGACCTTGGCACTACCTTCACTGCGCCTGAGCGCAACGAGGTGGGCGCCATGGCTGACGCCCTGAACGGTCTGCTGGGCAAGGTGCGAGTGACCATCACGCAGGTGGCCGGGGCAGCCGAGGTCGCCTCCGCGCTGAGTGAAGAGCTTCGCAGCGCGGCTGACGCCGCTGCCCGTACCACGCACGAGGTCGTCCACCGCACCGCAGACGGCGCTCAGTCTGCCGCCGAGGTGGGGCAGCGGGCGCGGGAAACGGCCACGGCCATGGAGCAGCTGGGCGACGCTGTGGAAGGCATCGCCGCAGGCGCCCAGGAGCAGGCCAGGCACGTGGACCAGGTGACCGTTATGGTCATGGGCATCGCCCAGACGCAGGACCAGAGCCTCCGGCAGGGTGACGCCGCCCTTGAGGCTACCCAGCGGGTGGTTGAGGCCGCCCGGGAAGGCGACCGGGCCGTTGCCTCCACCATTGAGGGCATGGACCGAATCCGGGAGAACGCCCGCACGTCTGTGCAACTGGTGGAGCAGCTGGGCCAGTACTCCCGGGAGATCGGGAAGGTCTCCGACACCATCGCCGAACTGGCCGAGCAGACCAGTCTGCTGGCCCTGAATGCAGCCATTGAAGCGGCCCGGGCCGGCGAGCACGGCCGAGGCTTCGCCGTGGTGGCCGATGAGGTGCGCAAGCTGGCAGACCGGGCGTCACAGTCGACGGGCGAGATCGGCAAACTCATTGGCAATACGATGGGCTTGATCCAGCAGACTGTGGGCGCCATCCGCCAGGGACAGCAGTACGCCGAGTCGGGCGCCGGCATGGCGGCCCGCACACGGGCCGCTCTGGAGCAGATCCTTGCCAGCAGCCAGTCGTCGGCTGCCGCCGTGGAGAGCATCGTGGCGGAGACGCTGAAGGGCAATGCCGACCGCATCAAGGCCATCAGCGGCGCCGTGGAGGGCGTGGCTGCGGTGGTGGAAGAGAACTCCGCAAGCTCCGAGGAGATGGCAGGCTCCAGCGCCGAAGCCGTGGGCTCGGTCCGGGACATGGCCGGCAGCGTGCAGCATCTGGCCGCTGCGCTTGACGAGATCAGGCAGCACGTGCAGACCATGGAGCAGCAGTACGCGCAGCTACAGGAGACGGCCCGTTCCGTGGAAGAGGTGGCCACCGGCCTGGCCGACGCTACCAAGGCCTTCCGGCAGTAGGCGTATGCTGGCATCAAGGGGGCGGGCACTGCGCGTGCAGGGTCCGCCCCTTCTTGTGCCGAAACCATCAAGCATATGCTGTCCAAGGTCAGAGTCAAAGGAGGTGCGGCATGGCTGTCACCATCATCCGCGGGGCCACCGGTTCTGGGAAGAGCACCGCTCTCATGCGCCGGTACCACCAGTGGGTGCGGGAAGGGGCGCGCACCGACCAGGTGCTGGTGCTGACGGCGGGTGCCGCCCACACGGCCCACTGGCGGAAGAGCTTGAAGCTTGAAACCCACGGGCCCCTGGAAATGCACAGCTTCTTCGGCTTCATCCAGCGGGAGCTGAACCTCTTCTGGGCCCTGGTACAGGCCGCGGTGCCCGATCTGCGGGCCTGGATTCAGCCCCAGTTCCTCAACGTAGAGATCGCCCACCACCTGATGCACGGTCTGGTGGAGCCTGTCATGCCGTCGTTCAGCGGGCTGGTCAGCGGCTCTCACCGCATTGCCATCCAGATTGCCAGCAACCTCAGCACGGTGGCGGCTTCCTCGGGCATTCCCGCAGGGGAGATGACCCGGCGCCTGGCCGCTTCTGACCGGCCGGAGAAGGCGCCCCTGTACGACATGGTCCAGGGCCTGCTGGCCGAGTTCCGCACCAGACTGCTGGAGGCGGGCGTCCTGGATTACGGCCTCTCGCTGTGGCTCTTCACCGACGTGCTCATGAAGACGGACCAATACCTGGAGCACCTGCGCCACCGCTATCGCTGCCTGCTGGTGGACGACCTCGATGAGTCGGTGCCCGCTGAGCAGGACTTCCTGGCGGCCGTATCCGCCCAGATGGAGCAGGTGGTTCTTGCCTTCGGCACCGACGGCGGTCACGCCGGCTTCATGGGCGCCGACCCCATTTCGGCCGCACAGCGGTTCGTGACGACGGGGGCTGCCATTGAGGAGTTGAGCGGTTCTCAGACGTGTCCTGCCGAGACGTTTGACTTCGGCGAGGCGCTGGCCCAGCGAGTGACCGGGCACCGGGCCACCCGTCGCTTCACCAGCCTGGTGGAAGACCGGATTGTCACCGACCTGCGGGGCGACATGGTGGAGCAGGTGGTGGCCAAGGTGGCTGCCCTGATGGCCCGCGGCGTTCCCCCGGGGGAGATCGCCGTGCTTACGCCCCACGTGGACAAGGCGCTGGAGGTTACGGCCCGCCGCGTTCTGGGTCCTCACGTGCAGAACATCTCCCTCAGCCGCCGATTGGTGGATGAGCCCTACGCCAGGGCCATCATCACCCTGGCGGGTCTGGTGCACCCTCACTGGCGGATTCCCCGGGACTCTGCGGGCTCGTTTGCCAATGCTGTGCAGCTGCTGCTGAAGCTGGATCCCGTGCGGGCCTCCATTCTGGGCGACGCCATCTGGCGCGCAGGCGACCTGCCGGACCTGGACGAAGCGGGCCTGCGCCGGCGGGTTGGCTTCGAGCGGGCCGAGGCTTACGAGTTCCTGCGCAACTGGATCCGGGAGGCCCGCGGCCGCAAGGAGTGGGCCACCGACGAGTTCGCCCAGGCGGTGGTCTCGGAGGTGATGGCGCACCTGGTGGCCGACCTGACGCCGGCCAAGCTCCATTCGTGCCAGCAGCTGCTGGTCTCCGCCTACCGCTTCCGCGAAGCCATGGAGCGGTTCGGCGAGGGCGCCTACGGCAGCGAGTACATCAAAATGCTGACCGAAGGCACGGTGGCCGCGGAGCCGTTGGAAGCCTACGACCCCGCCCGCGATGCGGTCACCCTGGCGACGCCCTACGCTTACCTGAACCTGCGGCTCAGCTCGCAGTATCAGATCTGGGCGGACATCTCCAGCGACGGCTGGTTCCCCAACGACGTAAAAGAGTTGGCGAACCCCCACGTGCTCTCCCGCCGGTGGGAGGGCGACCGCTGGACCGATTCGCTCAACCGCAAAGCCAGGCAAGCCAACGCGGCCCGAACCGTGCGGGCTCTGGTGAGGCGCTGCCGGGGCCGGCTGATTCTGGCGGAATGCAGCCTGTCGGCCTGGGGCCAGGAGCAGGATGGCGCCTTGTCAGACGCCCTCTCTGACCTGATTCGAGAGAAGGTGAGCCGGCCATGACCTTCAAACTGCGCCCCGACCAGGAGCAGGTGGTTCAGTACCGCAAGGGCTACATGGCCGTACCCGCTGTGCCCGGCGCCGGCAAGACCACCGTTCTGGCCTACCTGGCGGCCGACCTGATCGCCACGGGCGCCCATGATCCGGGGCGCATCCTCATCGTTACGTATACCAACTCCGCCGTTGGCAACTTCCGCAGCCGCATCGGCGAGTTTCTGGATAGCCGAGGCTACCCCCGCCAGCAAGGCTACGAGGTGCGGACCATCCACTCTCTCGCGCTGAACATCGTACGGGAGCGGCCGGAGGCCATTGGCTGGTCCGACGCCTTTACCATCGCCGACGAGACCCGCATTTCCGCAGTGCTCGACCGCCTGACGGCCCGCTGGGTGGGCCGGAACCGGGCGGTCTGGGAATCGCTGATCAAGCCCGACCTGCGAGGCACGTACCGGGATCGGGCGGAAGAGCAATGGCACGGCCGCACGCGCGACCTGTTCCGCACCCTGATTCAGGCCTTCAAGAGCCGGAAGCTGGCGCCCCAGACGGCGTTTGATCTGACTCGCCATCTGCCGGAAGAGTCGGTGCTGCGGTGGGCGGCTGAGATCTATGTGGATTACCAGCGCGACCTGTCCATCGACGGCGCCGTGGACTTCGGCGACCTCATGCTGGGCGCCCATCAACTGCTAAGCATGGACGGCGACCTGCTGGCCCGCCTGCGGGAGCGCTGGACCTACATCTTCGAGGATGAGGCGCAAGACTCGTACCGCCTGCAGGAGCAAGTGCTGCGGCTGCTGGCCGGCCCTGAAGGCAATCTGGTGCGCGTGGGCGATGCCAACCAGGCCATTATGGGCACCTTCACGTCGGCGGAGCCCGACCTGTTCCGGCGCTTCTGCACCGAGCCGGACGTAGCCTACCGGCCCCTGACCATGGCGGGGCGGAGTTCGCCCGACATTATTGACCTCGCGAACGAACTGGTGCGCTGGACCCGCAGCGACCACCCGGAGGCCCGGTGCCGGGGCGCCCTGGAAGAGCAGCGCATCGAACTGGTGCCGCCGGATTTCTCCCCGGCCAACCCTGTCCCCGTAGGCTACACGCTAGTCGCCCGCACCTACGAGACGTACGACCGGGAACTGAACGAAGTCTCCCGCCTGGCCGCCCGCTCTGCCTTGCGCTCCCCTGACCGCACGCTGGCCGTTCTGCTGCCCACGAACGTGATGGTCCAGACCATGCTCGAACTGCTGGAGCAGCAAGGGGTGAAGGCCCGGCAACTGGGCGGCCCCACCGCACCCGAGCGCCAGCAGACTACGAGAGACCTGCTGACCGTACTGGAACTCCTGGCGGTACCCCATGAGCCCAAGCGGCTGCTGAAGGCCGTCGGTCACCTCATGAACCTGCCCCACGTGGAGGATGCGCCCTTCGCTCCCTACATCAGCCAGTGTCGCCCGGAAGAGCTGTTCTACCCGCTGGATGGCTCCAAGCCGTTCGAGGCGTTGTACGCCGCCGTGCCCCAGTGCCGAGGTGACATCGACTTGCAGCAGGCCCTGGAGAAGCTGGCACGCTGGCTGCCGGAATCGCTGGTGCCTGCCGACGAACTGGTCGTACTGCTGGCGGGTGACCTGGGCTTGCAGGGTGAAGAGCTGGCCATCGCCCACCACCTGGCGGCCCGCACCCGGCGGCTGCTGCAAGAGCACCCGGCCTTCGGGCTGCCGGAGGCCACCCAGAACCTGCAGGAAGAGATGCAGGCCATGGGCAAGTTTGCCGATACCGTCTACGACCGCAAGGGCTTCAAGCCGCTGCCCGGCATAGCGTACGTGACTACATGCCACTCGGCGAAGGGGCTGGAGTGGGACACCGTCTTCGTGGCCGCCCTGACCCGCGGCGAGTACCCGAGCATGGCGCAGGACAAGGTTCGCAGCGAACTCTGGTTCATGCCTGACGACATGGTCAACCCCGAGGCGATGGCCTCTGCCGAACTGGCCGCCGTGCTGGGCGAAGACCAGGACAGCGCCCCCGCGGCCCGGGCGAAGTTCGACATTATCGGCGAGCGGCTGAGGTTGCTGTACGTGGCCGTGACTCGGGCCCGGGAGAACCTGATGCTCTCCTGCCACCTGGAAGACCGGTGGCGCAAGCCTTCCCACCCCGCCCTGGCCTACACGTTCCTGAAGGGGCACATCGAGTTCCAGAGCAAAGGGGGGAGCTAGGCGGTGGAACGTTGGCAAGACCGGCATCTCAGCGCACAGGCGCTCTCCACATACCAGACCTGCGCCCTGCGCTTCAAGTTCCGCTATGTCGACAACCTCTTCTGGTCGAAGCTCTGGGGCAGCGCGCCGGCCGACCGTGCCGCGCTGGAGCGGGGGCAGGCCTTTCACCTGATGGCCCGCCGCTACTACATGGGCCTGGACCCGGCCCAGCTGGCCGATCCCTTGGAACAGAAGGAGCTCGAAGCCTGGATGCAGCTGCTGACAGGTTTCCTGCCCCGCTCCTTCGACCCGCTCTTCTACCCGGAGCTGGAGCTGCGGCTGAACCGTCCGGACCTGAAGTTCATGGCCAAGTTCGACCTGGTGGTGGTGGACCCCGACGGACGTGCCACCATTTTCGACTGGAAGACGGAAAAGCGAATGCCTCGCCGCAGCTACCTCCAGAAATCAGCGCAGACGCTGGTCTACCGGTACATGCTGTGCGAGGCCGGCGGCGCCTACTCGCCCCGGGGGCGTTTCCGGCCCGACGAAGTGACCATGATCTACTGGAACCCGCTCTTCCCCTCCAAGTGGGAGCGCATGGCCTATTCGGAAACTCAGTTTCATAAAGACCAGGGGTATCTGCAGGAGCTCTCGGCCCGCATTCTCCACACGGCGCCGGATATGTTCCTGGCCACCACCAACGAGGCGGCCTGCCGGAGCTGCGAGTACCAGATGGTCTGCCACGGCCGCCGATCGGAACAAGTGGAGACGGATGACGAGGAGAGCCTTCTCGCGATGACGCTTTCGTGGGACCTCATGCCGTAGGGGGTGACGCCTGTGCCGACCTGGCGGAAGCCGCAGTCCGTACCGGTTCCCCCGGAGCTGACGGCTGCAGTGGGGAGTGCGGCTCTGGCCGAGCTTCTCTACCGGCGCGGCTTCACAACTCCGCAGGCCGCCGAATCCTTCCTGACCGGCGGGATCGATGTGGATGCCCCGGGCCTGCCTGACCTGGACGCAGGCGTGCACTGCGTCGTGACCACTCTTCTGGCTGGTCAACGCATCTGCGTATACGGCGACTACGACACGGACGGCGTTACCGCGACCACCCTGCTGGTCAGTCTCCTCCGCAGTGTGGGCGCCGATGTGACATACTACATTCCGAACCGCTTTCGGGATGGGTACGGCATGAACTCCCGGGCCGTGGAAGCGCTGGCCCAGGAAGGTGTGTCCCTGCTGCTGACCTGCGACTGCGGCATTCGCAATGTCGAGGAAGTGGCCCTGGCCCGCAAGCTGGGCCTGAACGTGGTGGTGACTGATCACCACGAGCTGGGACCGGAACTGCCCGTGGCTGAAGCCGTCATCAACCCGAAGCGGCTGCCGGAGGAGCATCCGTGCCGGATGCTGCCCGGTGTAGGCACGGGGTACCTCTTCGCCCGCCAGCTCTTGCGAGCCCTGGACCGGGACCCTGCTGACGCGGACCAGTGGCTCGACCTGGTGGCCGTGGGCATTATCGCCGATGTGGTGCCGCTGAACGGCGCCAACCGGGAGCTGGCCCGCCGGGGATTGACACGGCTCTACACATCGCCTTGTGCGGGGCTCTTCGCCCTGGCCGCCACGGCCGGCCTGACCGGCGCTCCCACCGAAGAGGATGTGGCCTTCCAGTTGGTGCCCCGCCTGAACGCAGCGGGACGTCTGGCTGACGCCATGCTGGCAGTGAAGCTCCTGCTGGCGGAAGACCCGGTCGTGGCGGAAGAGCTGGCACTTCAGCTCGACCAGCTGAACCAGGAGCGCAAGCGGCTGACGGCAAGCGTGGCGGAATCGGCATCGGCCGAAGCCAGCGACCGGGCGGGGGCCATTGTGCTGTACCGCCCCGAGTGGCATGAGGGCGTGCTGGGCATAGCAGCCGGCAAGCTGTCCGAGCAGTATGGCCTGCCAACGCTGCTTATGGCCCGCAAGCACGGCACCAACGTGCTGGTGGGGTCTGCCCGGTCGCCGGAAGGCTTCTCCCTCCACGAGGCCCTGGCCGCCTGCGGCGACCTGCTGCTGAAACACGGTGGACACGCAGGTGCGGCGGGCTTCTCGCTGCTGGAAGACCAGTTCCCGGCCTTTCGGGCTGCCATGCTGGAGGAGGCCCGGCGGCGGGTCGTTCCCAAAGCCCAGGCAACCACAGAGGCCGATCTCGCGATTCCGCTTGCCGCGGTCGACCGCAGGCTCTACGACGACATGCGGCGAATGGCTCCGTTTGGGGAAGCCAACTCTGCCCCGGTGCTGCATTCGACAAGGGTCAAGCTGCTTAGCAGCCGCCCCATTGGCGCCGGCGAGCGGCACCTGCGATTGGTGGTGCGCGACGGCGAGCAGTCGTTCACCGGCCTCTGGTGGGGGGCCGGATCGCTGGTGCTTGAGCCCGGCGAAGTGGACCTGTACTACCGGCTGGGGCTGAACCGCTGGAATGGCGAGGAGCTGCTGCAGGTACTGGTGGAGCACCTCCAGCGAGCCGAAGCCTCCGGCGATACCCCATCGGACAGTGCCCCCGCCTTTGCGCTGAGGCCGCAGGTGGCCCGCCCCGTGCTGGCCGACCGCCGCGGCGTGGCGCCGCTGACCCTGACCGCCGAATTCCCGAACGCTGTACTCTTCGCCGAAGCGGGGCGCAACCCGGGCGCCGTGGACCGCTACAGCCTGCGTCCAGCCGGGACCCTGGTCATGCAGACGCCGGTGCCCAGCCCCCAGATTCTCGACGAAGTGGTGGCTCGAACGGGGGCTGCACGCCTGGTCTTGGCGTGGCCTACGGAGCCGCCACCCGACGCGGACCGCTTCCTGCCCGGCCTGATGCAGACACTGGCGGGAGCGCTCGCCACCAGCCCCTACGTGAGCATCCCCCTGCTCGCCGTCCGCACCGGTGAACTGGAGGCCGTCATCCGCCTCGCTCTGGACGCCTTGGCGGAGAGCGACCTGCTGGCCATCGACGAAGACGAGGGCGAGACCGTGCGGCTGCGCCGCCGCGCAGACGGGCGCGGCGTCAAGGACAGCCCGTCCCTGGAGCGCATGCGCAGGCTGCTGGCCGAGAGCCGGGCATTCCGACGCTTTCTCCGCAAGGCCCCCCTGCCTGCCATTGACAAGGCGATCTACTCGCCGCACCTTTCCTGACGAACGGAGGCTCTTCTCATGTACATCAACTTCCGCTTTAACCCCATCTGGATGGGTGCGCTGCTGGTCTTCCTGGGCGTCTGGTTCGTGGCGCGCGAGGTCTTTCACGTGGGCCCCTGGTTCGGCCCCGTCTCGCTGGCCGTTATGGCGCTGGCTTCCGCCGTTGGTCACTTCGTCACCCGGCGGGCCTTCGGCTGGCTCATGCTCGTCTACGTGTTTGGCTCCTGGGCGGCGTTCGCATCGCTGGATGTGCTGCTGGCGTACCGACTGCCGGGCAGCTTCCTGCCGGCCTTCTGGGGCCTGGGGCTAATGGCTTACTATGCCCTGCACACCCGCCCCAACCGCTGGCCCCTGATCCCCGCCACGATTTTGCTGGGCGTGGCCACGGTGCTGTATGTCATCAGCGTGGGGGTCAGGACAGCTCCCTACTGGATCCCCGTCCTGCTGATTATCTGGGGCCTGTCCACGCTCTTCCGGCGCCGTGGCGGCGGCGGGGGTGGCGGTGGCGGTGAGACCGGCGGCGACGACCATCGTTATATTGAGTAGTTACGTAAACGTGCAAAAGAGTCCCGCGTGTGCTACCATAGGGGCGTTCACTTCGTTGTAGATATGGAGGAAGCCCATGCATCCCTACGTGTTCCAAACGGCAGCGTTCTCGCTGCGCTGGGAGAATGTCGCCATTATTGTGGGCATTGCCGCCGGCATCTGGTTGGCTTTTCGGCTAGCTGCCCCCAAGGGCTCTGCCTACCAGGACATGATCCTGGATCTGGCCCTGTGGCTGGTGCCGGCGGGCATTATCGGCGCGCGGGTCTGGGAACTGCTCTTCACCTGGCAGCAGTACACGGAAAAGCCGCTCCAGATGTTGGCCATCTGGAACGGTGGCATGTCGATTCAGGGCTCTATCCTGGGCGGACTGGTGGCGACCGTCGTCTTTGCCCGGCGACGTCAGGTGAGGCTCTGGGACCTGGCCGACATTCTGGCCCCCGGCGTCATTCTCGGCCAGGCCATTGGGCGGTTCGGCTGCCTCATGAGCGGCGATGCCTTTGGGCTGCCCATAAGCGAGGTACCCTGGTTCCCGGCCCGGTTGGGCCTGGTCCACTCGCCGGAGTCGCCCGCCGGCATGATCTTTGGCGACACGCGCCTGATTCCGGCCGAGGCGATTGAGGGCCTGCTATGCTTTGCCATTCTGGCCATTCTGCTCTACCGGCCCGGGCGCGCCGTGGTCGGACGGACGGTCCTCCTGTACGCCATTCTCTACTCGGCCGTCAGGTTCGGTCTCGAGTTCCTGCGGGCTGATTCGCTGTACGTGGGGCCCCTCAAGGTGGCTCAGGTGCTGTCAGCGGTGGTGGTCGTGGGGTGCACGGCGCTGCTGCTGGCCCGTTATTACCCAAAGGCGAACAACACAAAAGAGGCGGCGGGTTAGCCCCGCCGCCTTTTCTCTAGCGTTCTTTCACATATTCTTCTTCGCATTCCTGACAGACCAGCATGTCTTCCATGGCGCCCGATGTGACGCAGAGTACTCTGGCGACGCTCGTGCCGCAATTCTCCAGCCGGTGCGGGACGAACCCGTTCCAGTGGAGCGAGTCGCCAGCTTTCAGCACCACGCTCTCACCTCCCTGGGTGTAGCGCACGGTGCCTTCGAGCACCAGGTGACACTCTTCGCCTTCGTGCGTATGTGTTTCGCCGCCGGTACTGGTGGCAGGCGGAATGTGAATCAGCATCATCTTCAGACTGCGGCGGTTGGGCGAGAGCATTTGCACCAGAAGCCCTTCAGGCCCCACCCGGTACTCCTGCCGCTCGGTCTCCCGGACCACACTGATCTTCTCTTCCGGTGTGAGGAAGAGGAAGGCGATGGGCACGCCCAGCCCGGTTGCCAGCTTCTCTAGTGCTTGCAGCGAAGGAGAGGCCTTATCGTTCTCTAGCTGGCAGATAAACCCTTTCGACAGCCCGCTGCGGTCGGCCAGATCTTGCAGCGTAATACCCTTCTGCGTCCGCGTCTGGCGAATGCGGGGACCCAGCGACATGCCCGATTCCCCCCAGGCTACATAACGAAGTCTGCCGAAGTGGCAGTGGCATAACCCGGAACCATGACACCAGCGTCAAGCGTGCGCCTAAGA
>Ga0196971_1000655_pt1 | contig 22675 bp, 18 predicted proteins | sample S1v_1013CmetaG_FD_148660 | JGI IMG/M metagenome (GOLD analysis project Ga0196971, IMG submission 148660) | Soil microbial communities from Anza Borrego desert, Southern California, United States - S1+v_10-13C | ecosystem: Environmental > Terrestrial > Soil > Desert | place: USA: California...
ACGACGAGAATTTCAAGATTGTCGTAGGTCTGCGCAACCACGCTGTCCAGCGTGGCTGCAATGGTCCGGCTCGCATTAAAGGCCGGGATAACAACCGTAACGAGTGGTCTTGACATTAGAGATGTATTCCCCATAGCCATGTAGCTCTTCCTCGTTGCAATTAAAGTTATTTTTGGAAAACCAATATTTACGATTACTATGGATGGCGCCAAGACCGATGGTTTACCGTATTGCTGCGCCACTTTTCTAGGCGACGGTAGATCGAATCGGGCAGAACAACACATGCCCAGTCCCGCACGGCGCATCGCCACGATGAGCGGCGGAACAATTGCTTTACTAGATGCACGCCAGGCTGTCGGTAAGGCAATAAGGCCGTTCGGAGTGCTCGACTCACCTCCGGGTCCCCGACATCCTTTTCCCGAAGGTATCTTTCCAACCATTCCAGAAAGATCCGTTGACTCGCGTTAGGTCCTACCGGATCGTACCGTCCGTCGCCCTGCGCGACGTAACAGCTGCTCTTGGAGTGTTGCCGATACCTGTCCCAACACCCGCTCTCCACGAACACGGCGGCGGAAAGAAAGACCTTGGTGAAAAACGCTTGATCCTCGAACATACTCCGGAAGGATTCTTCAAACCCTCCGACACCCTCCACAAGGCTGCGTCGCATAAGGACGCTGCAGGTCCCCGGAGTCTCCGCCTCCCCCTGTAGGCAGAGCACCGCCAGATCAGGCGGCTTTACGATCCGATCCATTGCGACGCCCAATTTCCGCCGACGATCCGACAGCGCGTCCTCGGCCTTGCCAGTCCAGCCGTACCACATGAACGTCGAACCGTAAACCATGCCTACTTCGGGATGGCTTTGCAGAATAGCAACCTGTTTTTCCAGTTTCTGCGGCAACCAGAGATCATCGGCATCCAGCAGCGCAATCAGGTCTCCGCTGGCTTTCCGGACACCCAGGTTCCGGCTGGCGCTCATCCCGCGATTACGATGCCCCTCATGTTCCAGATAATGCATCCGATTCGGGTATCGACGGGCGTATTGCTGAGCGATGGCAGTGCTGCCATCCGTCGACCCATCATCGACGAGCAACAATTCCCAATTTGAATAGGTCTGGGCCAGGACGCTTTGTATGGCCTGTTCGAGAAATTCCTCCGCATTGAGGAAAATCGTGATTGCAGAAACGAGGGGCGTTGTGCTCATAAGATGGCCTGTAGTCTTCTGGTTAGATCGCCGCCTGCAGCCGAGTCCTGTGGTGCTGTTTTATTCAATGTTCATTCAATGAAGTAATCCCCCAGTCGGTGGACTACGCTTCGCTAACCCGCCCTACGAATGCAACCAGAGCAGAAGCCGTTTCTCGAATTCCTCCCCGCTCCAGTCTTCAACGGAGAACCGGGGGAACCGAAAACGGTCGGTTCGATACCAGACGGAATCCTGAACAACAGAACAGGCACAGTGAAAGCCGGTGGCGGATACTAAGGGCACACTCTCAGGGCCGTAGTTGCCGTACGGATAGGCGAAGCTGTCTACGGGCCGACCGAGGATCTGCTCCAGTTGAGCCTTGCTCATTTCGATCTCGGCCTTTTGAAAGCCTATGGGATGGGCCGAAAGATACGGATGAGTCACCGTATGAGCACCGATATCCACCCATCCACCATCAGTGATCCGGTGCAGCTCGTCTATGTCCATGGCACGACTTGGCGGGCTGGCTTCATGCTCGACGTATGCCCAGGCCGCTAGCCGATCGAGCAAAGGCCGGCGCATATCATCGGTCAACGAGCGTAAACGCCGCCACACCGAGTAGTAAAAGGCGAGACGCGATCCGGGCTCGGCCTCCCACGGTCGAAGTCCACGCTCACGGTCGACATCCTCCGCGCGGTACTCCGAAGCCGCTCCCAATTCCCATTCGAATGCTGTGTCGTTGATTTCCAGGCGCAACGTCGAAGGTAGACGTCGGGGTTCAAGCAGGATTCTCTCCAGTTCATCCCACCAGAACCCACGCCCGGAACCCAGCTGCCCTGTCGTTATGAATACCGTCGCCGGGACTTGATACCGCTCCAGTAGAGGCTTCGCTTGATAAAGGTTGTCCGCATAACCGTCGTCAAAGGTGACTACGATCCCTCGCCTCGGCACGCGTCCCCTCCCATGACACCGAGTCAACTCCTTGAGGCTGATCGGATGGGCGCGCCGACACAACACGGCCAGGTGCTCGGCGAAATTCTTTGGGCTGACGCAAAGTCCCCAAGGATCGCGCTCGACATCCACCACGCGGTGATACATGAGAATCACCGCTTTCGCGGAAAGCCTTCTGAGAATCGCACGGCCGACCGAGCGCCATCGGGGAGGACCCACGGCCGTCACGCTCCGGGACAGGGCTTTACCGCCCTGATCGTGATCAACAGCTGATATTGAGGATCGCGATAATCCAGTTCCTTAGACTTCAACTCCTGGTAGGCCATCCCTTGCAGGAACGCGATGGAAGCCAACACATTCCCGTGAGATTCGACCTCGACGCTGTCAGCTGGAAAAAACTCCTCGAACAAGCGCCTCGCCGACAGGCTGGTAAATGCCCAACACCAGTAGGACGCCCATTCATCGCAGCTCCGCTGTGTGATTCCCGGCACTGTGGCGAGCACCACACCTCCGGGCTTCAAGATACGGTAGATGGTCGACAGCGCAGCACGGAGATCGTAGACGAGGTGCAGCGTTTGAGTCAGCACAAGACAATCAAACGCATCCGAAGGAATCTGCTCCGCGTTGGTCAGATCCGCGACGAACGTGGCGGTGGGATTTCCCGGATGGACATGAAGTATATCCCTTTGCTGGACCCGTTCTTCGCCGAATCGGCGGGTATAAGAATCATCCCCGATCTCGAGCACCCGGCCTCGAATATCGGGCGCATGTCTAGCCAGGAAGTTCTCGATGTAATAGCGGTCTACCGGCAAACCACGATCGTAGCCGAAGTGCCTACTAAGGGGTGTGAGACGACGCAGACTGCCGAAACGCACCCACCCCACCGGCGGAATACCCCCAGCACCGGGCAAAATTCCTTTCAACCACCTGGCTAACGCAAACAAACCATCTTTGGCGAATAGCATTCCCAATCTCCATGTTGTGCTTTTTTACTAAAAAGACCAAGCCAATCCTCAGAGTAAGACGCGATCCAAAGTGATGTTAAACGCGGAGGCTTGTCACGCCTTACCCCAGCCCTCTCCCGTAGCTACAAGGGAGGGAGCTAAAATCCCCTTCCGCTATGATTCAGGAAATCCTCCGGTCCGGAGCCTGGCATGCAAACTCGTCAGATCCTCCAAGTCCCGGCGAGAAACCAAGGTCCGGATAGGCCCCCAAAACCGGTTCGTCAGCTGCCGGAGACGATAACGAAGCCCAAATATCGCTTTGGCCAAGCGTGGATGACGATACGGCCACCAAGCCTTTTCGAACGCTTTTCGCAAAGCCGGATCCGTCATGCTTCCCCGGGCTTGCAGATACTGGCCAAGCCACTCGAGAAAGGCCTGTCGTGCGGGATGGGGTAGGAATGGATGATATTGGCCGCTGTGAATTGCGGCAAAAGAACTTGACTCCGAATGTTGCCTATAGAGATCCCAGCAGCCTCCGTCCACCAGCACCTTTCCGCTCAAGCAAATCTTCGCCAGAAGGACCTGATCCTCGTACAGGTTGTGGATACGTTCTTCGAATCCCCCCGTCTCCATAACGACCGATCTTCGAAGCAGCAATCCGCAAATGCTGGGGACCATGCCGGGATTATCAAGGAACAGCGTCAGGAGAGTCGGAGGGCCGAACACTGTGTTCGGCCGTACTCCCAGCTTTCCCTGATAATCCCTGCCCCGCTTCCCCGTCGGCTCCGACCAACTGTGCCAATAACGCGTTGGCCCGTAAACCATGGCCAGATCCGGATGCGATTCGAGAAGGGCAACCTGCCGGGCGAGCTTTTCAGGCAAGAACACATCATCGGCATCCAAAAAAGCCAGATATTTCCCCGTGGCCTTTTGAATACCGAGATTTCTGGAAATGCTCTTCCCGAGATTCCGGGAACCCACATGACACAGGTAAATGATTCTCTCCGGATAGCGTTCTGCGTAGCGCCTCGCAATGGCGGTACTTCCATCCGTCGATCCATCATCGACCAACAAGAGCTCCCAATTATCATAAGTCTGCCAGAGGACGCTCCGAATCGCCTCATCAAGATACTTTTCCGAATTAAAAAAGGGGGTCACGACGGAAACCCGAGGAGAGTCGATCGTGTTAAATGCCGGCTGATGCATCGGTAATTCCAAGTCAGAGGTTAATGGTTAGTGGAAGCATGCATTTGGGGTAACCTCTAGCAGCTAACCGCTTCCTAAAGCCTGAAACTATTTCGAATACCGCTTAACGCGGCTCGGCAACGTTCCACTCGGGCACTTAAGAAAGGATGCTCGCATGTCCAGAGCTCCCTTCGAATCACCCGCCACACCTCGACATCCCTGCAGCCGCTGTGCCTCACATAGCTCTCCACCCAACTAAGGAACGGACGGCGGCTTTCATAATACCTGTTCAAATCTTCATCACCCGCACTGCAGCTGTCGGCATGCTGGCGGTACTTTGCCCAGCAGCGGTCCGCAACATAGACGGGAGTATTGAGGTGCACTTTCGCAAAAAAGACTTGGTCCTCGTACATGCCCCGAAAACTCTCTTCGAATCCACCAATCTCCTTGAACACGTCAGCTCGCAGCAGCGCGTTGCACGTGGTCGGGGTCTGCGCCTTATTTTCCAGCAATTGAGGGAGAAGTTTCGGAGGGGGGACGAGCGTGTCGGGTTCGACTCCTAGATCGTAGAAACGATCAAGCTCCTGGTCTTCAAGCCGCTTTGTCCAGCTGTGCCAAATCAGCGTCCATCCATAGACCATTCCCGCTCGCGGAAATCTTGCGAAGATCGCGAGTTGCTCCTCGAGCTTATCGGGCAGCCAGACATCGTCCGCGTCGAGGAACCCGATATACTGACCGCTCGCGTGGCGAATCCCCAAATTTCGGGATGCGCTCATGCCGCGATTGGCATGTCCTTCGTGTTCGATATAACGGATTCTTCCCGAATATTCCTGGGCGTATCTCTTTGCGATCGCCGTGCTGCGGTCCGTCGAGCCGTCGTCGACGAGCAATAATTCCCAATCCCGATGGGTTTGAGCAAATACGCTGGCAATCGCTTCTTCGATGTACTGCTCCGCGTTGAGGAAGATCACGATGCCCGACACCAAGGGATCCGTACTCATGGCCGTGCCCTATCCACCGATAAGCCTTCGATGTCTTCGTATCGGGCTTTGGGAGAAATTGACCTCACATACCGGATATCCCGTGAAGGCCAGCCAGCCGACAGAGCGCCGGCAGCCTTCGGCGAAAGAGACGATGGGTCGATACCCCAGCATGCCTCTCGCCTTGGCATCGGACAGCTTGTACCGACATCCATAGAGCATGGCTTTCTCAAGGGTAGCGACAGGCTGACCGGTAGAAGGTTGCTGCGCGTGAGGGAAGGACCAAGGTGAGAACTGTCGGGAACGTCCGGTCAACAGACTGCGCAGAGCACGGCGTAGCCGGCCAGGTATGACGCCCAGGACAGCTCGGGAAGGCCTAGCCGCCAAGATCTGCTTCGCGGCCTTCTTCCAGGAGAAAGGCGGATCGGTGTAGACGGCATCAGGGACTTGCTGCAAATTGAATCCCAACGCCTCAGCAACAGGGCGGTAAAGATCCGCCCAGGTAATCTCCTCATCGTCACCCACGATAAAGGCCTCCCCGTCAACCCCCGACGCACTCATCGCGAGAAAAATGGCGTGGATCAGGTTATCGACGTAAATGCTGTTGCAAATGCCGCGGCCACCATCCATGACGTAGGCTTCGCCCCTCAAGAGGTCATCCGCGAAACTCGTAATCCAAAAAGAACGCGGACCGAAGACGATCCCGGGTCTCAGGATAACAACCTCCACCGAACCACGCTTCCGGAGCGAAAGCAGCTTTCGTTCGGCCCGGACCTTGGCGTTGTTGTAGTCGATGGGCTGACGGTCGCTCAGCGGACTGTCCTCGTCAGTGCCCGGAACAGGGGCCTGTCCATGAACCGAGGCGCTGCTGAGATAAACGAGCCGCCGCGCACCGGCCTCTTCGGCGGCCTCATAAGCCGTGCCCGCCGTTTCGATGATCGTCTTCCGGTCACCGGCGATCGCGTGGACAATCACCTCGCATCCGTCAAAGGCCCGTCGCAGTGCGGCTCGATCAAAGGCATCCGCCACGCGGCCCTCCAGATCGAAGCGGGACGAACCGGCCAAACCGGCAACGGTACGCACGACCGGCCTGACTTCTGCCAATCCGGCCAGATGCAGCATTTCGATCGTTCTGCTGCCGATGAATCCGTTCGCGCCAAGGACGGCTACTCTCAACATAAGGGTTTCGCCCGGTCAGGAGGGGGCGAGGAGGAACTCTACGGGCGGAAAGTTCGACCGGATCGGGGTGGACGAGCCAGTCTCCCGCGCCTGCTGGATCGCGAGGGCGATCTCGTTCACGTGCAGTGCGAACCGGGCTGACAGTCGGCAGGGCCTGCCTTCACGTACGGCGGCGGCGAGCTCCGCGATGCCTCGGCAGTAATCCATCTCGTGCCGTCTCAGCCGGCAGCGCCAGCTCGGTCTTGGCGTTGGGCCGTACGGCCTGCCATTGAGTCCAAAGAGAGCCCGGGTCAGCCAGTGACGACCGAGCCAAGGGTAGGTCTCGGCGCGAAGACCCAGGGCGGTGAAACATCGGAGCCGCACGGGAGCCCCATAGTGCCAGCACTCGTCGACGGTCAGGACTCCCTTGTCGCCGATGATGCGCAGCGAATGGTCATGCGGGGCGACGATGCTGCACGTCAGCCTGGCGACTACGCCCGAGTGGAAGCGGATGCAGGCCACGGAGAAGTCCGGAGCGGCGATCTCAGGGGACAGTTCAGGATGTTTGTCTGGAATCAGGCATGAGGAAAAGGCAGTCACCGACCGAGCCGGGCCGAAGAAGGCGGCCAGCCAGGTCAGGTAGTAGCCGGCGTGCTCCATGGTACAGCCAACGGCGAACTCGTCCTGCCAGGGCCACGGGGTCCCGGATGGGCTCGCCCACTCCTCGGGATGCATCTTGTGGATGGGACCGTCATCGATCTCGACGTAGACGATCCGCACTGGCCCAACCGCTTCCCTACGCAACGCCTTTCCGAGTGCCTGGGCGGACTCGCCGAGGATGCTACAAGGGGCCGAAGCGAGGACGAGGCCTCGTGCCTCGGCCAGAGCGACCAGTTCCTCTGCCTCGGCCAAAACCATGGCGAGCGGCTTCTCGGAGTAGACATGCTTGCCCGCCTCAAGACTAGCCCTGGAGACGGCGAAGTGGCTCTTGGGATTAGTGAGGTTCACGACCACCTCGACTCGGGGATCGTCGAGAAGGGCCGTCAAAGACGGGTAGACCTCGGTCCCATGGCGGGAGGCGAACCGTGCGGCGCGCGAGCCGTCGCGATCCATGACCCCGATCAGTTCGAGCTCCGGATGGAGGGGAAGCGTCCTCGCGTAGAAATCGGCAACGAAGCCGCAGCCGACGATGGCAATGGGGGTACGTGGGCCCGGCGCGTCGGCCCGATCTCGCATGCGGCTTCCCGGCCATTGTCCGGTGGTGCCGGCCAGTCGGTCCAGGCCAGTAAGCAGGGAATCGAGCACGCTCTCCCGCCTCCTGCTCAGACGGGCCTGGAGTCTCTTCATGATTCCCCGCGGGCTACGTGCGCCCATAAAGTCCGACCTCCATGAGCGACGCATAATGATGCTGCGACACAGCATCGTAGCTGATAACTGCTGCATGAATGGCTTCACATTCAGTCATGATCACCCACTTCAAGCTTGCGATAGCGTCCACATAGTTGCGCCTCATACGATCCCTAGTCCTCATTCGAATTAGAGCCTATTCCGTAAGGCTAAGGGAAGCATAGCGAGGTAAGTCTTGGTACGCTTCTCCTAGCGGATCAGAATGCGGCGGAACCGATTAAGCCTACTATGAGTGCGTTCCACGACCCAGCGCCGCGCTTTGAAACCGGCTTCTCTTTTGATGGCCTGGACACGTCCCCGCCACGCGCCCGAGTATGAGCGGTAAACTGAAACTCCTCCGCCAACCCTCTCACCTCATCAAAGTCATAGAGGCGTTGTCCAGACAGAGGTTTAGGAATGTTCCGCCGTGGGCTTGGAGCGTGGGACGACGTGGGCTTCCAAGCTCGGCCGCTCGCGTTGTCCGAGGGCAGAAATCAGGGTCCGAAAGAGCCTCCAGCCCGCTTCCCACGATGCGTGATTGCTCTGTTTTGACGCACGGTCGATCTCGGCTAGGCAATCGCAGCAGTGCAGCAACTGAATCTTCCGAAGGGCCTGCGGAATGTTCTGGCAACCATAGTGGATCAAAATAAGGCGGACGAAATCGTCACCATACTTCAACCAGAGCGGAACAAAATCGTACATGGGATCGCCAATGAACAAGCTGCCGAAGTCAATAATGCCAACGACCTTTTTGTCGGCTGCGTCAAAAAGCACGTGGTCCCAATTGAAATCGCCATGGAGCAAGCAGCGACGATAGCGACAGGAGCCCTCCGGCCCGAGAACATCGCTAAACAATTGCCGCGTGCGCTTTTGTTCATCCGGAGTTAGCTCCTGAAATCCGTGTTTCTCGAAAAGGGCGTAGTGAAAACGGTAGTATCGTCCATCAAAACGCTGTTCGCTCGCTCCGGCGGCGAGGGCGTCTGCGATCGTTACGGAGTGCAGGCCGGTTAGGAAGCACCCGATCTGCTTCGCGATGCCTTCACGAAGTTCGGTTGTGGTCTGCGCGACAAAGTCAGGGTAGAGAAAGCTGCCTTTAATTTCTCGGTAACCCACGAAAGGAGTTTCCACGATGCTTTCCGGCCGAGATCTCAGTAGACCTGAGCTCCCGATATCATACAAATACCGGAGAACTTGCTTGAAGCGCTTCACTCCGCTTTTCTGTTGCTTCTCAACAGAGATGATTGAGGAGGGCCTAGCGGCAGCGATGAATTCGACTCGGGGAATTGCTAACTCGACTCGCGCGGAAACCAGCTTCAACAAACGACACTCAATTGTTAATGCTTGCCTAGCTTTTGGATGCTTCGGGAATCGGAAAATATATTCCTCGTTGATCCGGTAAACTAGATTGTTTATTCCTTCGCCCAGAAAGCTCAGTTCGAGGACCTCAAAATGAGGAAATTCAGTCAAAACCAGGTTCTTAACGGCGTCGACATCGTGCGTCTTTAGTTCGTGCTCTAATGTCTGGGACACTCTTGGATCTACCGCTCCGCGTCTTGAGATATCAGCTTTAAAATCCCTCAAAAAGCGTAATCGCTCCCCGGCCTCATTTTCGCTTTCCGTGATAACACCCGCCGCTCTTGGCGACTGGCGTTCCTTGACCCAACATTGATCGGCAACGAATACAGGAACTTGGAGCTGCACCTTCGCGAGAAAGGACATTCTTCCTGAGCGGCCCTGAATGATCTCTTCGAGCCCACCGCCCCCATCCAGTTCCAAAACAGAGCGCCGCAGAAGAGTGCAGCTCAATGTTGCTGTCTGAAACCGGTTCTGCAGAGCAAGCAAGACCAGTTCGGGCGGCTGCACGAGGGTGTTCAATGGGACACCTGTTTCACAAAAGTAGTCCACGCCATCCATGCCCGGAGCATTCGCCCAACTTAACCAGATCAACGTCCGGCCGTAGACCGCGGCCGCCTCCGGATTAGCTTCAAACGCTTCCAACTGTTCCTGCAGTTTGCCTGGTAGCCACACGTCATTGGGATCAATGAAGGCAAGAAACTCGCCACGGATGTGCGATGACTCAAAGCGGCGAACCTGGTTCGATCCTTTGTTCCCGCTGAAGGGGCGCTCGAGATACCGAATCCTGCCGGCGTGGGAGGTCTCTGGCAGTATGACTTTCCGGGCCTCCGCTGCATCGCCAACCAGGAGCAACTCCCAGTTGTCGTAGGTCTGAGCGAGAACGCTTTCGATCGCCTCGTTGAGGTACCGTTCGCCACCGTCGATAAGAACAATCACCGTAACCAGTGGACGTCCGCCCATCAGGAAACTCCTTTGCCTTCGCGTGCGGTAGTTTCTATTTGCAACTATAAAGCAGGCTTACCTTCGCGTATGCCATGAAGCAGGCTGCGACGACAGTTTCCACAGAAGTGGTATACGATCGGCTGGCTCGGCGAAGCCGCCTTGCGGGCCCAGTTAGGAGCAAGAGTACTTCAGTCTGTGAGCATTTACGTTCCGCTCACGCCCGCTATCTTGGGCGCTGCGCGAATCAGAAGCTTCAGCGCTTGCCGCAGGACTCTCGACGAACGACTGAACCCCAGGGCCTCCCGCATCTGGACCGCCATGGCCTGCCAGTCCCGGGCTTCGAGCATAGCGCCTGCCGTTTGCAAGGCCGCCAGCGCGTAGGTTTGCCTGGCACGCCGGCAAGTGCTCGCCGCAATTTCCTTGGGCAGATACGATTCGAACATGTCGATGGCCAGCCGGGTATAACGCATGTCCTCCCCCGTTCGCAGATGACGGCCGGTGTTGGAGTTCATGTGCATGCGATAGGCAGCCAGAGGCTCCACCTCATACCACACCGGGTAATGGGCCGCGATTCTGACCCACATTTCCCAGTCCTCGCTGCAGATCAGACGGTAATCGAATCCGCCCAGGCGCTCGTACACTTCCCGCCGGACCGCGATGGATGGAGTCATGATGCGCTGCTCGGCGGCCAATCGCACGAGCTGGTTCTCCAGAATCCCGCTCACCGGTTGCTCGAGATCGGAAACACTAAGGCATTTTCCGTCCTGATCGATGAACAGATGGCGGCAGAAAGCGGCGCCCACCTCCGAGCGCGCTTCAAAAGCCTCACCCAGCTTCCGGTAGAACCCCGGCAGGACATGATCATCGCCGTGCAGCAAATGAACAAGCTTCCCTCGTGCTCGCTGGAGACATGTGGCGAAATTACGCGCAACGCCGACATTTTCCGGCTGACGATAAAAGCCGACCCGGTCTTGGCCAATCTCTTTCACGACCGCCTCTGGGTCATCCCAGGTCGAGCAATCGTCGACGACCTCGATTTGCATGCGGTCCGACCCAGGGTCCTGCGCCAGCACGCTCTGCAAGGTTGCCCGCAAATACGAAGCGCAGTGGTAAGCGGGAATCATCACGGACCAGAGGGGGCGGCACACGTTGTCGGGTACGGACGCGATCCGCGGTCGATGAGGACCTGCTTCATTCATAAGCTCACGCTTACGGCAATCCCGGTTACACCGTTTCCGGTTGATTGGTCTTGTTGTTCTTGAATAGACCGAGCAGATGAATCTTGAGATCCAATTTCAGTGCCCTTCGCCACGGGACATATTTGTTGACCGGCTTGCCGCTCAGAAAAACCCTGAAGCATTCCCTCGCTCGCGGATAATCTCCGCGATTTTCGTATTCCTCGGCCCACTCGAAAAAATACTTCGAGATCGATGTCCGGGCAAGATCGTCGTATTTATAGTGCAGGCACTGGTTCATTTTCCTGAGGAACTCCAGGATCTTGTACTGCTTCTCTATTTCGCTGTAAGGCGAAAAAAGGCCTCCGGTATGGTAGCGATAGGCGCCCATGACCTCGCCGATATACCCGATTTTTCCCCGTTCGGCGTTCAGGATGTGGAGCGGCCAGTCCGTGATCGGAAAAAAATTGTCGTACCAGTCCGGGACTTCGCCCAGTGGAGCACGTCTGAACATCGTCGAACAGGTGGCAATGAAGTTCCCCATCCATATGTCTTCCAGATCGGAAAACTCCGGTTGATCATCCGGTGTCCAGTTGCGAGGCGGACGGCTGTCGTTCTCGTAGATGACTTGGGCGTTGTGAAAGCACAACGAGCACTCCGGATGTCGATCCAGGAAGTCTGCTTGCTTTTGCAGCTTGTCCGAAGCGGTCCAATAGTCGTCACCATCCAGTAGAGCGACATACTCGCCCCTCGCGGCATTGACACACCGGGTGACCACGGCATTGCTGCGTATGTTTTTTTCCGAAAGCAGTAACCGGAATCTTTCGGGGTATCTCTGCTGATATCCGAGTACGATCTCGCGGGTTCCGTCAGTCGAGCAATCTTCACTGACGAGGATTTCGTAATCGAAGGCTGTTTTTTGCATAAGGACACTATCGAGCGCCTTTTCAATAAAGCCTTCGTGGTTATATGTCATCACGATGACGCTGACTTTCATGATTGTGGTGACCTTCGGCTTGGAGAAACGGGGTAGTGGTAGCTTGGCTGTATAGTGATTGCGGTGCCCTTAGGGATCCGTTGCTGATCTCGGTTTATGGGAATGGGAATCTTCGATCAGCGGTCTAGATGGCTTTACAGCCGAGGGCTTTGCTGTGGCTCGATACGGAGTGATGCCTCTTTGCATCAGCAGGGCCGCCAGAAATGGAGAAACGAAGTCCGCTGTAAGTCGAAGATTCTTCGATACTGCCCGCCAGCGTCGGTGTTTCACGTCCGCGGCAAGTCTCTTCCAAAGGGATCTGCCAAAGTAATTCCGCCAAAACTGAATGCCCCGCTTATAAGCCTCCAGATATTCAGGTTTCTCTCGAACGTATTCCCACTGCTTTCCCAGCGCCGCTAGGGCGGAACTCAACATCCGCTCGGAATCCCAGGTCATATTCGAATCGTGCCAGCGATACTCCGCCACCATCTCATGGTGGCGATGGACCGGAAATTGCCTGGCAATTCGCAGATACAGATCGTAGTCCTCGCAGGCCCGGAGGGACCTGTCGAAACCTCCCGTCGATTCCAAGGCTGAGCGCCGATACAGGACGGTGGCGTGCATGCCAATGTAATTCCCCTGCAGCAAAGCCAGGTAACGATCTTTGGTGACCGCCTCCGGACGATATTCGTTGAGCAAGGACCCGTCCTTATTGATGTAACGGTAGTGGCCGGATACGAAAGCGCATTCCGGATGCGCGTGCAGGCAGTTCACACCCGACTGAAGAGCAGTCGGCGTGAGCCGATCATCGGCGTCGAGGAATGCCAGGTATGGTCCTGAACTCTCGAGAATACCGCTGTTGCGGGCGGCAGCGAGCCCTTGATTGTGCTGCCGGACACAACGTACCTCGGGATAGTGCGCGGCGACTTCGGCGGTATCGTCGATCGAGCCATCATCCACCACGATGATCTCGAAATTTCGATAGGTCTGCGCCAGCACGCTTTCGATCGCTTCCCTCAGGAAGGATGCCTGGTTGTAGCAGGGGATGACGACCGAAACCAGCGCGCTCGTTCGCTCGGCGAACCGCCGTTCCATGCCGCTTGAACCGGACAGCACGGCGATGAACTCCTGCTCCATCTCAGCCACTATTCGCTTGGCGCGTTCAGCACAATCCTTGGCCTTCTGCCGCGCCTCTTCCGTCAGACAGTAATCTAAGGCAGCCTGGAGTTGGTGGTCATCCAAGGAGTCCGCAACGAAGATCACCGGCCACCGAATCTTGTCGGCCTGTCGCTTGATCTTCGCCCCGCCCGCCTCGGGATCGATCGCCAGCACCGGCACACTGTTCTTCAGTGCTAAAACAGTGCCGTGCAGGCGCGTCGTCACGAGTACATCCATCCGGGCAATCAAGGACTCGATCTCGGCCGGACTGCGCAGCCCCGTGCCGTTGCGATCCAGCCGCGTGTCTATGTCGACTCGAGATAGCTCCCGAGCCTCCAAGAGTCGATTGATGGCATCAACCGCCAGATGATCGATAGCACCCGGATAGGGTTCAACTAGGCACACGCCAACCACTGGCACCTTGGGCTGAGCCGCAGCGAAAACCAAGTCGGGATGCACATCGACCGAACTGTCTCTTTCGATCAGGAAGTCGAAAGGGTTCCATGCATTGAGCGGCGTTAACATCGTGAGGTTGAGTCCGATCAACCGGCATCCGGCAAAGCGAGTCAGGAATTCGGACTCCAGCTCGCCTTGTTCGAAAGGCCCGCAGACGAACACAACGTGGGAATACTCGGCCGGATCCGCGCAACGCCAGTCGACACCGCCCTCGAATGGTGGAGCAAGTGCAACGTCGTATCGGAGTCCGGCCCGTCCGAGCCAATCGCAAGCCATGTCTCTCGACAGCAAATCGCCAGCCGTCGCGTGCCCCTGCTCAAAACTGAACCACCCTACTATCAGCGCCTTCATCATCCCTCCGATCCAATCAACTCCTGTTTGCCGCCACCCATTCCCGCACCGAATGGCCTGGCACATAGCGGTGGACATTCAACGATCTCAATGATCGGCAGGGACTCTTACCATCCTGTAGATTCACCGGGAGGTTGTGCCACGGACAATACACTCGCTCCCCTTCCAAACATCCGCCAGCCAAATCCGCACCTTCATGAGGACAAAACCGATCGAACACAATCACAACATCAGTACGAGGACGGGCGATGCAAGTCCTCGCCGTGAGCGGCCTGATTTCTCCAATCCCCAGAGCTTCAGATTCGAAAAGAAGCGTACTCTGCCCGCCCACCCACACTTCTTGAACCGAAAGGCAGGCAGGAAAATCCGCCGCCGTATCGTCGCACTGCTCGATTTCTTCTGCGGAAACAAGATAGCGTATCGGTTTGCCCCGACGGGCGATCTCTCGGGCCTTCTTCCGTACGATCCGCCATCCATTCGCCCAGATTTCACGTAGGCGGGACCACCATCCGGCATCCATGGCCGCCCATACATAATCCTCCTTATAGGGTGAATATCCGAGAAACGTGGGTTTATCCAGGGTCAAGCGCAGGCTCAGGACGTATCGTGTCGCTCCGGTGCTGTTAATGGTGGAACTGTGCAGATGCTCGCCCCGAAAGATCACCGCATCCCCCGGCTGCAGATCGAAACACACTCGAGGCCCCAGATATTGCCCAGGTACGATCTTACCCTCCGCCGTGCACCGAAGTCGCTTGCCAAAGACCCGAGGGAAAATATTCAGGCCATTCTCAGCGTGTACTTTACCCAGTGCAATCCATACGTTTACAGCATTCGTCGGGCAACAGTACCAGCTATCATGGTGCGGTCCATGAGCCGTAACCTTCCCGTTCCAGAAGAAATCCTTGAACTTTTCCTTTTTAGTAACAATGATATCGAACGGAACGTGAAACCGGATATTGGGAAACTCCTCAAAGTAAACCCCCTGCTTTGCCCCCAGAATTTCCTTCGCTATCTCGGTCACGAACGGCTTTGCCAGTGCTCCGAACGCCTCATAGCAGTGGTTCAGAATCTCCGGCAACTCTTCCAAGTCCACGAACTCGTGGATGGACTCGAAGCCTTTAGCCATGATCAAACTCGCCCGCTCCTCCCCCAAAACCACATGCAATGCCGACCGAGTCGCTTCCCGCACCGGTTCCAAATAAGCAATAGCCTGAAGACACTTCTCGACGACAATGATTTCGCCCTGGTTGACGAGCCCCGCGATTTGCGAAGCTGGGATCACAGATTTGCCATTTAGCCCTACAGTAAACGCGCTAATGCTGTGGTTCGGCATAAGTGGATTCTGCCCGGATGTATGTGGGATTTGCCTCAAACCCTGGTATTGGCCTAATCGCATTCGGAATTCGCAGAAGACCCCCGACTCATCAAGCCGAAGCTGGTACCATCCAGTGGTGCGGAATCGCGACACTCCCGTAACCGGGCTCACCGGATATGGACCGCGCCCGTACCTTGCCCTGCTCCACCCGAAAAAATATGGCACCCTTCACGTCATCCTCGCACTCACCGTCACAACTCAGCGATGCATTGATTCGGTACTGCCCGGGAATCAGTAAAAGTTCCTCGACGACGCATACGAACCTCGATATCGCCTCTTCGTCAACCACATCCTCGAGGCCGTGCAGAGTGGAATCAAAATAGGTCACGGGCTGGCCCAGCTGATCGTAAATGGTGAAGGCACAAGATAATCCCGGCAGTTTCCCGGTCACGTAAAAGACGAATCGTGCCGGACGGCCGGTCGCCAGAGTCGTTTCCCCGAACGACTCACCGGTCGAGATCTCGATTCCCGACAACCGCACCCGCCCCCTGCCCGTGCGGTCCGCACGCTCGGCAAGATTGCGCAGGGAAGCCTTTTCCAGAAACTCCAGGTAGGCCGTCACCGCCTCGGTGGCCGTTCCGTCCGCGATCATCGCACCCTTGCTCAGCAAAACTCCCCGCCGGCAAAGCGTCTGTACTACACCCATATTGTGCGTCACGAAGAGCACCGTTCTGCCTGCCCGAGCCACGTCGTCCATTTTCCCCAAACACTTCTTTTGGAAACTGGCGTCTCCGACCGCCAAAACCTCATCGATAATCAGAATCTCCGGCTCCAAGTGTGCCGCCACCGCAAAGGCCAGGCGGACGTACATTCCCGATGAGTACCGCTTGACCGGCGTATCCAGAAATTTCTCTACCTCCGAGAAAGCGACGATCTCGTCGAATCGCTTCCGGGTATCGTTCTTCGTCATACCCAGAATCGACGCGTTCAGATAAATATTCTCTCGTCCGGTCAACTCGGGATGGAAACCGGTGCCGACTTCCAGAAGGCTCGACACCTTACCCCGGATTCGCGCCGTACCTACGGAGGGTTCCGTGATACGGCTCAGAATCTTCAGCAATGTCGATTTGCCCGAACCATTCGGACCGATGATGCCGAGCTTATCCCCTCGCCGAACTTCGAACGATACGTTCTTCAGCGCCCAAAACTCCTCCCGGGTGTTATCGGCTAGCTGGGTGTCATGCCGTCCGCAAATGCGTTTTCCTACTGTTCGGAAAGAGGAATTGATGGTGTCACGGAGAGTCGTGTATTCGGTACGTTGCGGTTGGTGCCGTAAGGTAAATTTCTTGCCCAGGTTCTCTACTCGGATGACGATGTCGGACACTGCTTCTCTCCAAATCCCCGAAGCTTCACGCCGCTTTGGCCTATGCGGGCCGGCGACAGACACATGTCAAATTTTGTCGGCAAACATGCCTTCGACTCTGCGGAAATACCAAATTCCGGTTATCAGCAGGAACACGGCAATACCTAAAGACAAATAAAACCCCGGCAGATAGAAATCCTGTGTACCGCCGAGCAGCGCCCACCTAAATCCGTCGATGACCGCTACCATGGGGTTTAACGAATACCAGAGACGCCACTGTTCAGGAATGACTTCCCTGCTGAATCCCACAGGGGATATGTACAATCCAAGTTGGATCACAACCGGCACTATGTAGCGGAAATCACGATATTTCACATTGAACGACGCGAACCACAACCCTGCCCCTAAAGAAAGACTGAGCGCAAGAAGAATGAAGATAGGCAGTGTCGCCACCCGCCAGTCCGGCACGATGCCGTACCATATCATCATGGTGATGAAGAGCATGGCGGATACGGAAAAATCGACGAGAGTAACAGCCACCGCACCGAAGGGAACAAGCAGGCGCGGGAAATAGACCTTTGAAATTAGGTGGGAGTTGTTCAGCAGGCTGGTGCTGGAATCCGTTAGCGCGCTGGCGAAGAGCTGCCATGGCAGCATTCCGGCGAATACCATTAGTGGATAAGGCACACCGGTGGCAGGCAACTTTGCCAGAGTACCGAAAACGACAGTAAACACCAATGTGGTTAATAAGGGTCTTATCAGTGCCCAGACGACGCCAATCGCAGTTTGTTTGTATCGTACGATCAGGTCGCGCCAGCAAAGAAAATAGAGTAACTCCCGGTAATGCCACAGATCCTTCCAGTACTGGGTGCTCGAATATCCCGGTTTGATCACGAGTTCCGGCGTGTTCGTAAGAAGATGCAACGATGGCTCGCCGGAATCCTTTATTTCCGAATCGGTGCCGCCGCTAGTTGCGGATAGTGCGTGGCGATTCATTTTCTCTCCTTTGCCGCTCATGCCAATCCCACGCCGTCTTGATGATTGTCGATAGATCGGAATAGCGAGGATACCAATCCAGCAGTTGCCCGGCCCGCGTCGGTGCCGCAACGAGAATCGGCGGATCGCCCGGGCGGCGAGGACTCTCGCGAACGACAACTTCGCGTCCTCCGATCTCTTTTACCGTCTCGACCACTTGTCTTACGGAGTGTCCCTGGCCGGTGCCCAGGTTCACGCAAAAGCCCCCGCTCCCTGCCAAAAGTTTCTCCAGAGCCCTAACGTGGGCCGTGGCGAGGTCCGTCACATGGATATAATCGCGAATCGCAGTCCCATCGGGTGTGGGGTAATCCGTTCCGAAGATGTCCAAACAGTTCCGCTTACCCAAGGCAGTCTCGATCGCCAATGGGATCAGATGGGTTTCCGGATCATGGTCCTCGCCGATTTCGCCGTCGGGATCCGCCCCTGCCGCATTGAAGTACCGTAGAGCCGCGTAGCACAATCCGTGAGCCACATGGTGCCAATGAAGGACACGCTCAATGAACAATTTCGATTCGCCGTAGGGATTGATCGGGTGCTGCCTGTGGTCCTCCGGAATGGGAGTCTCACCAGGGAGACCATAGGTCGCGCAGGTTGAAGAGAATACAATGCTGCGAATACCCGCCGCTTGCATGGCCTCGAGCAGATTCAGGGTATTGACCACATTATTGCGGAAGTATTTTTCCGGATGGGCCATGGATTCGCCCACATAGGCATAAGCGGCGAAATGAATCACGCCTTCCACCTTGTAGTCCCGGAGCACCTGTTGGAGAGCAGTCGTATTGGCAAGGTCCGCCTCGAATAACGGTCCCCATCGCACGGCCCAGCTGTGGCCGTAAACCAGATTATCAAACGTGATTGGCAGATAACCCGCCTGGCTCAGAGCCTTGGCGGTGTGACTGCCGATATACCCCGCTCCGCCCGTTACGAGAATAGCCTTTTCCATTCGACGAACTCCCTGTTGCCACCAAAGCTGTCCTATTTGACGCCGTCGATAGCCTTATTTTCGTACACTAGTACCTGGCCGTGGCTCCAACCGACAGAAATAATATCGAGGTCACCATCGTCATCAATATCAATGGTGACGGCACCATCATGGTGTTCATCCCCCACATGCACCAGATGGGGAATCCAGGTAGTGCCTTTCCCATCGGCATTCTCGAAGATGTGTAACTTGGCAGTGGTGGGATTCTTGAGATTATGCTCGCCGACGGCAATATCAATATCGCCATCTCCATCCATATCGATAGCATCAAGGCTCATCGGCCCGACCACGTTTGCGATCACATGCTCAGTCCAGAGATCAGTGGCTGAACCGGATTGCTCGTACCACGCGAGCTTGCCGGGAACATTGATAGCTTCGAACCCGACCACTGCATCCAAACGTCCATCACCATTCACGTCAGCCAAGCGGTTGCGGTCGGGCTTCTCCGGTGTGTTAGCGAGGGACTGAGCTGTCCAACTCAGCCAGCCGGTTCCCAAGGTTCGGTCGAGGGCTCTGGCCGACTCCGGATATTGTGGACATCCGTTACACAGCCATTGGGTTCCCAGTAGTAGATCGATTGCGCCGTCGTGGTCGATGTCGCCCACGCTCAATTGTTCGTCTTGTGACGTACGGGAAAGCTTCCGCGAGATCCACGTATCCCGATCCGGCCGATGAGGAACCGTTAACGTCTGTATTCCGTAGCCCGACCGATGCCAGGACAGCGCCACCTCGACAGGACCCAGATTGCGGAAACGGGCCACCGCGACTCCCTGCAAAAAATCGCCGTCAACGGCTGGAATATTTTTTAGGCTGAACAAGGAAAATCGTCCGCCCCCATCGTTACGTGCCCAGACGAACTTGGCATTCGCTTCCGAGCCTTTTCCCTCGGTCCCCAGGATATCCAGATCACCATCACCATCGAAATCGTACACGGCCGCCATGTTGTTGAGCGGAGCACCAATGGTATGACGCTCCCAACTGCCGCCGGGCTTTCCCGGATTCTTGTACCACCATCCACCCGTAACGATATCCTTCTTACTATCGCCGTCCACATCGGCCGAGGAAATAAAGACTGCCCGCCAGGGTTTGTCAGTATCCACGACGTGGCGCTGCCATTTGTCCAGACTCAACTTGCCTTTGTCATTCTTTATCCCGTTGTTGAGCCAGATATCAAGCCGCGGAGTCTCCCATATATAGGGTTTGCTCAAAACATCGATATCCCCGTCACCATCCAGATCAGCGGCTTTTGTCTCGTGGTTTCCGTACCCGGACGCCGTCTCCATTTTTCGAAACTGGCCTTCTCCATCGCCGAAAAATACCCACATCTTGGCATCGGGATGATCATCTTTGTTACTGGACCACTGTCGCATTTCTGCACAAAAGATATCCAAGTTTCCATCACCGTCGATATCTGCGATTTGCAGGCTGTGGCCATGAACCACATCTCTATCCAAGAGCTCATGCCCTAGCCATTCCTTGCCCGTCCACTCATACCATTTCAGCCGGCCCACACTATCCCCAGCTGCGAAAACCACTTCAGGCCAATCACCTTTCTTAAGCTGGCCGACAGCAGCACGAGAAAAGCTTTGGCTGCCGTCAATTACGTTGGCGGCATAATGGACTCCATCGGTATGTTTGAACCAACGGCCGCCGCCGACGATGTCTAGCTTGCCGTCGCCATCAACATCGAATGCGGCCAAACCCTCATACTCTCCGGATGTCCAGGAGAAGATTTCACTGTATGGCCAAGACTGGCTATTCTTGGGATCTTCCGGGATGTCAGCAACGAAAAGTTTCCTCGCACCCTGATTCCAAAAAGCGAGTTCAGGCTTTCCGTCGCCATCGAAATCTCCGACAACCTGATCGTGATGCTTATTACCGCCGGAATTCTTAATTTCCCGACGGGTCCACGGAATATTCGGTTCATAGTTGGGATAGGGATTTTCCCACCACCATATCCTGTTGTCGGACGAATCCGCTCCAAAGATAATATCCAAGTCTCCGTCCTCATCGATGTCCAACGACGCTCCCCCAGCTTCTATGGCCAAGGGACTACTATCGATCACATTTTTTGTCCATCCGGCTGCCTCTCGCCGATACCAGACGATCGATGGCCCTTTTTTCCGGCTGCCGATAACAATGTCATTGAGGCCATCATTATTCACATCCAGAACCATGCTCGCCGTTTGCTCATTAGCCGGACCGGGAACCGGAATGCCACCCGCTTTACTCGAAATATGAGTCCATTGAATAGGTGCAGAGGCCATATTTCCTTGAACAACGTCTGCGCCCGACGTGGCGCAGATCATAACTGCTGCCAGCGAAAAGATTAATTCAAGCCTACCGATTCCAGACATTTTTTAATTCACCCATAGCTTCGTCGATGAGCATAAGCCATAAAATTCCCCAAGCAGTTATCCGCCGATAACCTTCTTAGCTTGCACCCCCGTAATAAATCTTCTATAGGCTTGTTTTGCAAAAGGTGTGTGATACTTCAACAAAAGGCGAATTCCTAGCAGGTAACTGTTTGAGCCAAAAATCCTAATAATATCGCTTATGCTTGGCGTTTGATGGCGGTTTTCCATGTCGCACACCATCAAGTGAATGCGATCTGTTCTTGAAAGATGTGCCGAGTGCTTCTTGATAAACATCCTATAACCTGCACCATTCCTGGAGTTACTTATCCGTTGGGTGGAAAAGTCTGCATGAACGATCTGTGTTGGCTCACGTATTCTTAATGCCGGCCCATGAGCTTCAATCAGCCGAAACCAGAGATCATAATCTTGCCATGATTTGAAACTCGAATCGAATCCACCGACATCAAGAATCTTCTGCCGCTCCACAAAGACCTGATTTCCAACGGTATTCTTGCGGCATAGCTCACCAAGATATATTGAGCCTGGCTTATACTTGGTATCAATATATTCGTCGCTGCTAACCTCATGGTAGATATTGTTTGAGCAAAGAAATGAGCCATACGTTTTATTTATGAATTCGAGAAACAAGGAAAGTCGGTTCGGTAAAAACTCATCGTCATCATCTAAACCCGTCACATAGTATCCATCGGCAGCGGCAATAGCTTTATTCCTCGCATTGCATGCTCCCATCGGTTGCTCGTTACGAAGCCAGATCAAGCTGTCAAAGGAGTTTTTGTATTTAGTATGAATGTGCTCTAGGGAGCACGTAGAGGCATCATCACAAACGACAACTTGAAAGCTCATGTATGCTTGACTACAGAGTGATCGTAATGCACGATCCAGAAGGGTTGGCCGATTTCTTGTAGGGATATATACGCTTATGGATGGGGATTTTGGCTCTCGCATTTTAATTACCTTAATCTAATAATTGGTTGTCACATTAATAGATATCGATCCTAAGCTTTCATACGTGAAATAACATACTCCCACCTTTATTAAACCTATCTAAAGAGCACGTCGCCCCATCTATCAGAGAATCAGCTCAACAGATGGGGAATGGACATCAAACTCTGCTGCAGTTTCGGTCTTGCTCTTGCCTTGAGAGCTTGTTTTATCCTGAATACACCACTGTTGGGTGCACCTTGGGCAAACAGCACAGGCTATAGAGCATGGCCGTCCAGTTGCGCCAGATTGGCGAACAGATGCTAGAGCATTTTCACGTCGGCTATACGGCATAACCGGCGTTCCGGAAGTAGTTCGTGCATTCGGCCGGAGTCAGCTGATTCAACAGTTCGCCGATGGCGTCCCCAATCGCCTCGACGGTGCGTTGCCCAGCCTTGCGGAGCCGCGCCTTGAGCTTGGCGA
>Ga0196971_1000656_pt1 | contig 22662 bp, 25 predicted proteins | sample S1v_1013CmetaG_FD_148660 | JGI IMG/M metagenome (GOLD analysis project Ga0196971, IMG submission 148660) | Soil microbial communities from Anza Borrego desert, Southern California, United States - S1+v_10-13C | ecosystem: Environmental > Terrestrial > Soil > Desert | place: USA: California...
CGTGATCATGTGCGGATCGTCCTTATCAGCTCGACAGCTTTCCCTGGCCCAGCACCCGCATCAGTGCCTCCTTGCCGTGCAGCTTGAGCTGACGCTCGAGCTGGTCCTGCGCCGCGTGCTCGGTGCCGGCCGGCCCGCTGGTGATGCGCTTGCCGGAGGAACGCTCGGTGACGGCCCAGCCGCCGCGCTTGTCGTACAGCCACGCATGCAGAATGAACTGCATTTCCTCGAAGCCGGGCACGACGAGTTCTTCGCCCAGCAATTCCTGCGACTGTCCGAATTCGTTCCGGATGAGAAATTTTTCCACGGCGGCCCCCTGTTCTCCAAGCATGATACTTCGACCCGGCGTTCACCGGCATCGGTTCCGGGCGTCTGCTACATTGTGGCCATGGACAAGGCAATGTGGACTGAACGAAAAGCGGACCCGCGCTGGGAATTCTGGATCGATCGCGGCGGCACGTTCACGGACATCGTGGCGCGCCGCCCGGACGGCAGTCTCGTCACGCACAAGCTGCTGTCGGAGAACCCGGAACAGTACCAGGATGCGGCGGTAGAGGGCATCCGCCATCTGCTCGGGCTGCGCCCGGGGGAACCGATCACGGCGGAGCAGGTTGCAGCGGTGAAGATGGGCACCACGGTGGCCACCAACGCGCTGCTGGAGCGCAAGGGCGAGCCGACGGCGCTGCTGATCACCCGGGGATTCCGCGATGCGCTGCGCATCGCCTACCAGAACCGCCCGCGCCTGTTCGACCGCCATATCGTGCTGCCGGAACTGCTCTACCGCGAAGTGGTGGAAGTGGACGAGCGCATCGGCGCGCAGGGCGAAGTGGTGCTGCCGCTGGACGAGGCACAGGTACGCCGCGAGCTGCAGGCACTGTATGCGCACGGATTGCGCTCGGTGGCGGTGGTGCTGATGCATGCCTACCGCTATTCACAGCACGAAACCGCGATCGGACGCATCGCGCGCGAGACCGGGTTCACGCAGGTGTCGGTTTCGAGCGAAGTGAGCCCGCTGATGAAACTGGTCTCGCGCGGCGACACGACGGTGGTCGATGCCTATCTGTCGCCCATCCTGCGCCGATACGTCGAACAGGTGGCGGGCGAGATGCCCGGCGTGCGCCTGCTGTTCATGCAATCCAGCGGCGGGTTGACCGATGCCCATCGCGTCCAGGGCAAGGATTCGATCCTGTCCGGCCCGGCGGGCGGCATTGTGGGCATGGCGCGCACGGCGAATGCGGCGGGCTTGGACCGCCTCATCGGCTTCGACATGGGCGGCACCTCCACCGACGTATCGCACTTCGCCGGCGAATTCGAGCGTGCATTCGAGACGCAGGTCGCGGGCGTGCGCCTGCGCGCGCCGATGATGAGCATTCACACAGTGGCCGCGGGCGGCGGCTCCATCCTGCACTTCGACGGTACGCGCTACCGCGTGGGGCCGGACAGCGCGGGTGCCAATCCCGGGCCGGCGAGCTACCGCCGGGGCGGACCGCTCACCGTCACCGACTGCAATGTGATGCTGGGGAAGATCCAGCCCCGGCATTTTCCCGCCGTCTTCGGCCCGCGTGCGGATCAGCCGCTGGACCGCGACATCGTTGTGCGCAAGTTCACCGAACTGGCCGCCGAGATCGAGCGCGCCACCGGCAAGCGCAGCACGCCGGAGGAAGTGGCGGAAGGCTTCATCGAGATCGCGGTCGGCAACATGGCCAATGCGATCAAGTTCATTTCCGTGCAACGCGGCCATGACGTCACCGGCTACACCCTCGTCACCTTCGGCGGCGCCGGCGGACAGCATGCCTGCCTGGTGGCCGACGCGCTCGGCATGACGCGCGTGTTCGCCCATCCGTTTGCCGGCGTGCTATCAGCCTACGGCATGGGGCTGGCCGACCAGACCGCGATGCGGGAGCAGGCGCTGGAGGCGATTCTTGCACCCGCGGCGATGCAAACGGTTGCGGATACGTTGCGCAGGCTGGGCGCAGATGCACGTGCCGACCTGCAGTCGCAGGGTGTGGATGCATCGTGCATCCGCGTCGTCGAGCGAGTGCACCTGCGCTATGAGGGCACGGATTCCGTCATCGTCGTTCCCGCCGCCGATATCGCCGCCATGCAGGCCGCGTTCGAAGCGGCGTACAAGCAGCGCTATGCCTTCCTGATGCCGGGCAAGAACTTGGTAATCGAGGCGGTGTCGGTGGAAGCGATCGGCGCAGCCGGGGACGCCGCCTGCGAGACGCCATTGCCGCCGCGCGACGGATCGCTGCAAGCGTCGGAGCACGCACGCCTCTTTTCCGGCGGCGCATGGCACGACACGCCGCTCTTCCGCCGTGACGATATGCGCCCCGGCGACATCGTCAGCGGCCCGGCCATCATTGCCGAGGCGAATGCAACCAATGTCGTCGAGCCCGGCTGGCAGGCGGAGGTCACGGGGCACGGCCATCTCGTGATGCAGCGCGTGGCCGCGCGGCCGCAACGCAGGGCGGCCGGCACGGAAGCCGATCCGGTCATGCTGGAAGTGTTCAACAATCTCTTCATGTCGATCGCCGAACAGATGGGCCTGCGCCTGCAGAACACCGCGGTCTCGGTGAACATCAAGGAGCGCCTCGATTTTTCCTGCGCGCTGTTCGACGCCGAGGGCAACCTGATCGCCAACGCGCCGCATATCCCGGTGCACCTCGGCTCGATGGGCGAAAGCATCAAGACCGTGATCCGCGAGAACCGCGCGGCGATGCGCCCCGGCGACGTGTTCATGCTGAACGATCCCTACCACGGCGGCACGCACCTGCCGGACGTCACCGTGATCACGCCGGCCTTCGACGCGGCGGGCAAGCAGGTGCTGTTCTATGTCGCCTCGCGCGGCCACCATGCGGACATCGGCGGCATGACGCCGGGCTCGATGCCGCCGGACAGCACCGTGGTCGAGGAAGAAGGCGTGCTGATCGACAATTTCCCGCTGGTGAAGGATGGACGCTTGCGGGAGGAAGAGACGATCGCCCTGCTCTCGTCCGGCCGCTACCCGGCGCGCAACATCCGCCAGAACCTCGCCGACCTGCAGGCGCAGATCGCCGCCAACCAGAAGGGCGTGGAGGAATTGCTGAAGATGGTCGCGCATTTCGGCCTCGACGTGGTGCAGGCCTACATGCGGCATGTGCAGGACAACGCGGAGGAAGCGGTGCGCCGCGTCATCACCTCGCTCAAGGATGGCGATTACACCTACCGCCTCGACAACGGCGCGGTCGTCCGGGTGGCGATCTGCGTGGACCGCGATACGCGCAGCGCCGAAATCGACTTCACCGGCACCTCGCCGCAACTGCCCAACAATTTCAACGCGCCTTCATCCGTCTGCATGGCGGCCGTGCTCTACGTGTTCCGCACCCTGGTCGACGATGCCATTCCGCTGAACGCCGGTTGCCTCAAGCCGCTGCGCGTGCGCATCCCGGAGGGCTCGATGCTGAACCCGCGCTATCCGGCAGCGGTGGTGTCGGGCAATGTCGAGACCTCGAGCTGCGTGACCAACGCGCTCTACGGCGCGCTCGGCGTGATGGCAGCCGCGCCGGGGACGATGAACAACTTCACCTTCGGCAATGCCAGGCACCAGTATTACGAAACCATCTCGGGCGGCTCGGGCGCGGGCCCCGGCTTCGACGGAACGGCGGTGGTGCAGACGCACATGACCAACTCGCGCCTGACCGACCCGGAAGTGCTGGAGTGGCGCTTCCCGGTGCGCCTGGAGAGCTACGAGATCCGGTATGGATCGGGTGGGCGCGGCAAGTGGAAAGGCGGCGATGGCGGCGTGCGCAAGCTGCGCTTCCTTGAACCGATGACGGCATCGATCCTGTCCAACAATCGTCTCGTGCCGCCCTTCGGCGCGGCCGGCGGCGGCGACGGCCGGTGCGGCAGGAATTATGTGATCCGTGCAGATGGCCGCATCGAGGAGCTGAGCTTCATCGCACGCACGGAAATGGAAGCGGGCGATGTGTTCGTCATCGAAACGCCCGGCGGTGGCGGATACGGCGCCGAGGATCAGGAATGAAAGGTGCGCAGGCCGTCGAGGTCGAGGATGGTGACGCCGCCATACTCGGCCTTGACCAGCCCGGCCTCTTCCAGCGACTTCAGTGAGCCGTTCACCCGCTGGCGCGACGCGCCGCACAGATAGCCCAGCTCTTCCTGCGAAATCTTCAGCTGCGGGCTGATACCGGGATTGAGGTGCGGGTTGAACAGCGCGGCGAGGCAGCGCGCCAGGCGCCCGGTGGTGTCGAGCATGCGGTCGAATTCCACCAGCGAGATGAACATGCCGAGGCGCTCGTTGAGCAGCGTCATCACGAAACGGTTGAAGCCGATGCTGTTGTCGAGCAGCCAGTGGAAGGTGGCGCGCGGCATCAGCGCAAGCCGCGTGTCGCGCAACGCGATGACGTCGTACTGACGCACCGTATCCTTGAGCAGCGAACCTTCGCCGAACCACGCTCCGCCCAGCACGCCGGTGAAGGTGATGGTCTTCCCTTCGGGCGACACGCTGCTCATCTTCAGCAAGCCATCGATGGCGCCGACCCAGTGCTCGACTGGTTCGCCCTTGCGGCATGCGTAGCCGCCGGCGGGCACGAAGCGTTCCGTCACGTCCGCCTCGACGCGCGCCATCTGTTCGGGGCTGAGCGATGCGGCCCACGCCGCACTGCGGAGCATGTGGACGAGGGTCTGTGGTGTGGAGGTCATTGCGTTCGCGGCAGTTCGCGGTAACTGAGGCCGGCACCGATCATATACGTTTGCGGCAGACCCTGCCAGCGCGCGAGCCGCCGAATGCTGGGATAATAGCCGCGCCCGCCGCCCGCACACGAGGCGGCTTCCATGCATCCTGCCGGGTGCGCGTCTTTCCATCCAATGACATGAATACCGGAATCCTGTACGCCGCGTCGGCTTACGCACTGTGGGGCGTGTTCCCGCTGTATTTCAAATCGCTGCAGGAAATCCCGCCGCTGGAGATCCTGCTCCATCGCATGGTGTGGTCGCTCGTGTTCGTCGCGATCGTGCTCGCCGTGCGCCGGCAGTGGTCCTGGCTCGGCGCCGTCGTGCGCCGGCCGAAGGTGCTCGCCGGTTTCGCGGCCAGCGCGGTGCTGCTGTCCTCCAACTGGTTCATCTATATCTGGGCGGTGAACAACGGCCACGTGGTCGAGTCCAGCCTGGGCTACTTCATCAATCCGCTGTTCAATGTGCTGCTCGGCATGCTGATCCTGCGCGAACGGCTGCGTCCGGTGCAGTGGGCGGCAGTCGGCATCGCCGCACTGGGCGTGGCGTGGCTGACCTGGCACAGCGGCACCCTGCCCTGGATCGCGCTGCTGCTGGCGACGACCTTCGCGCTGTACGGACTGCTGCGCAAGACCGCCGCGCTGGGTGCATTGGAAGGACTCGCGCTGGAGACGCTGCTGCTGTTTCCGCTGGCCTTCGCCTACCTCGCGATGCTGTCTTCGCAGGGACAGAACCATTTCACGACGGTGTCGACCGGCACCCAGCTGCTGCTCGCGGCGGCCGGACCGATCACCGCTATCCCGCTGCTGCTGTTCGCCTCCGGCGCGCGCCGCATCCCGCTGTCGCTGCTGGGCCTCTTGCAATACATCGGCCCGACGCTGCAACTGCTGCTCGGCGTGTGGCTGTACCACGAACCCTTCGGCGGCGCCCGTCTCGCCGGCTTCGCGCTGATCTGGAGCGCGCTGGCGGTCTATACCGCCGAAGGCCTGTGGCAGAACTGGAAGGCAAAGCAGGCGGCATAAAAAAAGCCGGTCTTGCGACCGGCTTTCTTGCCCTTGGGTTTGCTTTCGCACGCGATCAGAAGCGGTAACCGACGCCCACGCCGATCAGCAGCGGGTCAACCTTGACCGCGCTGACCTTCGCACCGCCGACCATCACGTCGCTGCGGATCTGCACTTTCTTCACGTCGAAGTTGATCGACCAGTTCTTGTCGAGCTTGAAGTCGACGCCGGCTTGCAGCGCCAGGCCGAAGCTGTGGTTTTCCAGGTCGCCCTGGCCGCCGAGCAGGTTCACGCTGCCGATGCGGGTGTAGTTGATGCCTGCGCCGACGTACGGGCTGAATTGCGCTGCCGGGGTGAAGTGGTACTGCAGGGTCAGGGTCGGCGGCAGGTGCTTGAAGGTGCCGATGTTGGTGCCGGACAGGTAGACCTTGTGCTTCTGCGGATAGGTCAGGATCAGTTCCGCGGCCAGGTTCGGCGTCAGGAAGTAGGTGATGTCGATTTCCGGAATCGTCTTGTTGCTGACGGTGATCTGGTCAGCCGGGCCGGCGCCGCCCACCGGGTCGGACTTGTCCGCCGGGTTGATGTTCACAGCGCGCGCACGGATCTGCCACGGGCTCTGCTGGGCCATTGCCTGGGAGGCAACGCCGAGAGCGGCGAGAGCAAGGATTGCTGCAGTCTTTTTCATGGATTTCCCCTTAAGGTTGGCTTGTGTAAGTTTGTGTATGTGCTTGCGGGGACTGTATTCCTGCGCTGCAGCAAAATCGTTGACCTAGATCAACAATTACCCACAAGAATTGTAGGGGAATTCGACAGCGCGACAGGACCGAAGCGGGCCGAAGCGCAACCGCTGCACAGGCCGATCGGGTATCCTTGCACTCTCCCTTTTCTTAGCACCTTCACTCGGATTTTCCATGGCTCAATACGTCTACACCATGAACCGCGTGGGCAAGATCGTTCCGCCCAAGCGCCAGATTCTCAAGGACATTTCGCTCTCCTTCTTCCCCGGCGCCAAGATCGGCGTGCTCGGCCTGAACGGCTCGGGCAAGTCGACCCTGCTCAAGATCATGGCCGGCATCGACAAGGACATCGAAGGCGAAGCCGTGCCGATGCCGGGCCTGAACATCGGTTATCTGCCGCAGGAGCCGCAGCTCGATCCGGAAATGACGGTGCGCCAGGCGGTGGAATCCGGACTCGGTGAAGTCGCCGAAGCGCAATCCAAGCTGGACGCGGTCTATGCCGCCTATGCCGAACCGGATGCCGACTTCGACGCGCTGGCCGCGGAACAGGCGCGCCTGGAAGCGATCATCGCCACTTCCGGCGGCGGCAATCTCGACCAGCAGCTGGAAATCGCGGCCGACGCGCTGCGCCTGCCGCCCTGGGATGCCAAGGTCGGCGTGCTGTCCGGCGGCGAAAAGCGCCGCGTGGCGCTGTGCAAGCTGCTGCTGTCCAAGCCCGACATGCTGCTGCTGGACGAACCGACCAACCACCTCGATGCGGAATCGGTGGAATGGCTGGAGCAGTTCCTGCAGCGCTTCCCCGGCACGGTGGTCGGCATCACCCACGACCGCTACTTCCTCGACAACGCTGCCGAGTGGATCCTCGAACTCGACCGCGGCCACGGCATCCCGTGGAAGGGCAATTACAGCTCCTGGCTGGAGCAGAAGGAAGCCCGCCTGAAGCAGGAAGAAGCGACCGAGTCCGCGCGCCAGAAGACCATCCAGAAGGAACTGGAATGGGTGCGCCAGAATCCGAAGGGCCGCCAGGCCAAGAGCAAGGCGCGCCTGGCCCGCTTCAACGAGCTGTCCGAACACGAATACCAGAAGCGCAACGAGACGCAGGAAATCTTCATCCCGGTCGCCGAGCGCCTGGGCAATGAAGTGATCGAGTTCAAGAACGTGTCCAAGTCCTTCGGCGACCGTCTGCTGATCGATGATCTGAGCTTCAAGATCCCGGCCGGCGCGATCGTCGGCATCATCGGCCCGAACGGCGCGGGCAAATCGACGTTGTTCAAAATGATCGCGGGCAAGGAGCAGCCCGACAGCGGCGAAGTGGTGGTCGGCCCGACCGTGAAGCTGTCGCTGGTCGACCAGTCGCGCGAAGACCTGTCGAACAAGAAGACGGTGTGGGAAGACGTGTCCAACGGCGCCGACATCCTGACCGTGGGCCGTTTCGAGATGCCCTCGCGCGCCTATCTCGGCCGCTTCAACTTCAAGGGCAGCGACCAGCAGAAAGTCGTCGGCAACCTGTCGGGCGGCGAACGCGGCCGTCTGCACCTGGCCAAGACGCTGCTCATGGGCGGCAACGTGCTGCTGCTGGACGAACCCTCGAACGACCTCGACGTGGAAACCCTGCGCGCACTGGAAGATGCGCTGCTGGAGTTCGCCGGCAGTGTAATGGTGATCTCGCACGACCGCTGGTTCCTCGACCGTATCGCGACTCACATCCTGGCCTTCGAAGGCGACTCCAAGGTCGTGTTCTTCGACGGGAACTACCAGGAATACGAAGCGGACAAGGTCAAACGCCTCGGCGAAGAAGGCGCCAAGCCGAAGCGGATCCGCTACAAGCCGGTCACGCGGTAAGCGGTACAGTGAAGGGCGCACTCCGGTGCGCCTTTTTTTCCTCTACACGCATGGTGGGTTTCGCTTGCGCTCTACCCACCCTACGGTTCTTTATAAAGGACGGGAGGGTGGGTAGAGCGTGAGCGAAACCCACCGCGCGCCCCGCCCTACGTTTCCTTATCCATGTGGAGCACCATCTCGTGCCACGCCATGCCGCCGTGCGTCGATGCCGACGGCTTCAGATAAACGAAACCGAACTTTTCATAAAAGGGCACGTGTTTGGTCTTGCACATCAGGTTGATGCTGGATTTGCCGAGCCGCTTCATGCGTCCGATGAACTCCGTCATCAGCTGCGCCGCGTGGCCCCTGCCCTGGAAGTCCGGATGCACCACCACCGACATCACCACCACATGCGGGCCCGCCGGATCGTGCCCGACCAGCTCCTTGAATGCATCGTCGTCCATCCTGACTTCGAAGGCGGCGCCGGCATTGATGAAACCGGCGACCGCACCGTCCGATTCGAGGACGATGAAGCCCTGTGGCCAGGTGTGGATGCGCTTGCGGATTTTCTCGTAGGTGGCGGCCTCGTCGCCCTCATAGGCGAGCGATTCGATTTCATGGCAGCGGTCGAGGTCTGCGGGAGTGACGTTGCGAATGACAGGCGGCATACGGCGCATTAGCGAAGATCGGGCTGGAATGATAATCGAGACGGCATCTTTGCGCAGCGCCGCCTGTCTAAGCGGCATGCCGATCACCCTGCTTTTCCCGCCCGGCCCGCTCTACGCGCGTTACCGCGCAGTGGAGGATGCACTGGATTTCGCGCGCCGCATGCATGAACGGCAGCTGGCGCTGCGCAGCGCGCATCCCGCGAGCTACGAACCGGATGTGCATGCGATCGTGCTCGCCTTCAACCTGAGGGTGATCGGCCGCAAGCTGGATGCGCTGGCGGCCGCGTTCCGCGCGGAGATCCGGACCGGGCAGCGCGGCGGCGTATCGGTGGAAACGCTGGAGCTGCAAGCGGCCTTGCAGCACTACAACGCTGCAGTGGCGACCCGCGACGCGTGGGACAACCCGGTGGACGCGTCGGTGAACGTGCTCGACCTCGCCTTCGACTGCCTCGCCTCCCTGGAGCGCGACATCCAGGCCTTCGAAGCGCAGAACTGATCAAGGCTTACTGGATCGCCCCCTGGTCGCGCAGCCATTCAACCAGTTTCTGCAAGCCTTCCTGGTTGATCGAGATGGTGCTGGACACCAGCATGCCGTCGCCCGGCGTTTCTTCCTTGATCTGAACATCAATGAGGGAGTCGTTGCCGGGGTGCAGGTTGACCACCAGCTTTTCGATCCCGGCGGCGGTCGTGTTCTGGATGATGGCCTGTCCCGAGGGCGAGGCGTTGAAGGTCGTCTGCATGATCGGTCCCGAAAAGTGGCGATCCTTACAGGCTAGCCTGCGGCGCGAAAATTGCGAGGCGCCGCGGAAACTTCAGGATTTCCTTTTCCGTATCATCAGGAAAAAGTGCGCCTTGATGCCGAACACGCGCTTGTGTCCGACATCATGCTCCGGCTTGCCGGGCAGCAGACTGGCGAAACGGTACAGCGCCGGTGCATCGACCGGGTTGAGCATTCCGACCGACGCCCATTTTCCTTTGCCGCACCACTTGAGCAGGCGACGCCACGCCGCATCGGGCAACAGGTGGATGAAGGGCAGGCGCGACTTGAATTCGATCGGGTGGCGGCGGTTGGCCGTAGCGACGAACACCCCCTTGCGCGCGACGCGGTACATTTCGGCCACCAGCGCGTACTGCCGCTCGGTACCCCCGCTGTGCTCGATGACTTCATTGCAGAACACCCAGTCGAAGGCGCCGTCGGGATACGGCAGGCGCGTATCGGGTGCCTTGCGCGCGAGTGCAGGCGGCTCCATCTCGCACGCGGTCATGCGCATGCGCTCGGGCAGGTCGCTCCAGGCAAACAGGTAGTCGCTGTTGTCGAACAGCGTCGAGGGCTTCATGTAAAGGTTGAGCACGGTCCCTTCCGGTGCGGCCTGACGGAATGCAACGAACGCGTCGAACAGCTTGCGGCGTTGCGACGACAGGATTCTTTCAACGCCAACGCGCGCCGGAACACTGTATTCCGGATTGGCTGCGTGCTTCAACATTCTCCCTCCCTGACATGGCCAGCCGAACAACGTGAACATTATTCAACGTGTATGCAGAGGCAAGATTGTGGAAGCACAAGGAAGATGCCGCGCCGCCTTGCTGCATTGATCCAGCGGAACATTGTCTTGCGGAAGCTGTCTATCCGGCGATCAATTTTTCCGGAGGACATCATGCTCAGTATCCGTGTGGGAGACACCGTCGCTTTCAAGCGCAGTGTCGCGCAGAAGTGCAATTCCGGCGATGTGGCAGCCTTCCGCGGCGTAGTCACAGGCATCGCCGGCGAATGGCTCTTCCTCGAAGACCTCGCAGGCCGCGCCCGGGTGATGCCGATTGCGAGCATGTGCCGTGTGGCCGGCAACGGCGTCATCCTCGAGCTCGTGTAAGCTTTCCGTTCCCTGATGCAGGTTCTTCATGCATCTGCTTTGAGCCGTCTCAATGATCGGTGCGCCGCATCATACGTAGCTGGTGATTCGCCAAGCGCGGCCCTATAGTGAATCCGAGCGCGCATTCCAGGGAGGCGTCTTACGACACTTTCATCGGAGGCAAGTCATGAAGAGAGCCCTGGCAGTCCTGATCGTCATGCTCACCACCGGCTGCGCCGGCATGGGCGGCATGCACAGTTCCGGGAATTCGAGCGGAGCAGGCGCGGATTCCTACCGTCCGAACGTTGGTCCGGCGTATCAGCGCATGGACAGTTCATTCCACCCCTACTTCGGCGGCTAGACACCGCAGAAGCATCAAAGAGCAGCGCCGCATTCCCGGGGAAGGATGCGGTGCGCTCGGTTTCGGAAAGCGTCTTGCTTCCCGCAGGCTTCCATTCAGACCGTCAGGTCGATCTGCTGCACGGTGCCGGCGCGGCCATTCTCCCAGAGGTACATGCCGGTGCTGCGCACCACGCCCAGTTCCTGGTTGGTATCGTCCTTCAGTTCGAACGGCGTTTGCGCACGGCCGAGATAGATCGCGCCCACGCCATGGGACTTGGCGGTCTGCAGTGTGCCGCCGCCCTTGTCATCTTGCATCCACACACGCAGCTGCGCGAATACCGGGTCGTTGTCGTCGATCCAGCCATTGCCGTCGCTGTCTAACTCCGCAAGCTCGGCAAAGCCATCTCCGCTGGCGGGGCCGAACAATTCCTTGCCCGAGTCGACCTTGCCGTTGCCGTTGCGGTCGAGCGCGAGATAGCCGCGGTTCCCTGCCAGCAGCGGCACCTGTTCCCTGGTGCCGTCGGCGTCGAGATCGAAGCTGAAGCGGCGGTTCTGCAGCTGCGCCGCGGTGCCGTCGAAATTGATGACCAGCGGGTCCTTGCGCACCGCATCGCCCGCACGCAGCGACACCGATGATTCTTCGCGATAGCTGCGGAACATCGCCATATCGAGCTGCAGGCTGATTTCCTTGCCGTCGGCGGTACGCACGATTCCTTCCGCGCGGAAGGTGGTGTGCTCCATCTCCTCATGCACTTCGTGCCGGTCGTAGGCGACGCCGAAGCCGGCGCGGGGCGGCGGCGCAGGCCGCTCCGGCGCCTCGGACGAGGGCTCCTCGGCAGGCATGTCGTCCGGTGAAACGGTCTTTACCTCGAAGCCGGTCAACATCTCCACCACGAGCTTGATGAAGTAGAGCACCGGGTCGTCCTCCGCCTTCTTGACGATCTCCTCGACCGCTTGCGCTTCCGCAGGCGCAGGTGCGCGAGGAGCCTCGGCCGCAGCGGCTATGCGCCCGGCCTCGGAAATGGCGACGAGCGGCGGCCCGCCACCGGGCTGTGCCACCGTCTCGGGCGGCGCATCGCCGACCCACGCGCGCAGGCTTTCACGCACTTCGGTGCGCTGCATGGCGTGATGCGACGCATTGAACTGCAGGCTGGAGGATTCGATCTTCATGGCAACCCCTTGGCGAGAAGACATGAGTCTTGTATCGACGGCTTGCGGAGAAACTTGAACGCAAGCCAATGCCGTTCCGGCAAGCTTTGTTGCCGCCCCGCGACTGCCCATATCGAATTCCCCGGAAGAAGGTTCTCCGGCGGCAATTCACGCATACAATCTGCGCTGGCGTCCGCTTGCAGGACGGCGCAGGACACTATGGAACAGTTATTGACCGTGCTTTACGGCGCGTCGGGAATCGCGGCCTCGGCTCTTTATATCCCCCAGATCATCCGATATCACCGCGACCCGGGGTCGCGCGCCTCGATCTCGCTGCTCGCCTGGGGCGGCTGGATCGTCATTGCCGCCGTCACCATCGCCTATGCGTTGTATGTCGTCAAAAGCACGCTCATCGCCGCGGTTGCCGGGCTGAACGTGCTGGCGCAGCTGACCGTGCTTGCCTACGGCGTACGCGCCCGGATGCGCGCCCCGGCACCTCCAATGCACGCCTCCGGTGCGCATTTGCGCGGCGCCGCACACCTCGGCAAAATCCCTCCGCAGGGGAAGGCAAGCGTCCTATAATCGGTTCTGTTTCCAAGCCTGCCGTGCCCTGCGCGGCATATCCCGTGCCGTGAAGCCGCCCGTCACCGAAACTCTCCGTCCGTCCCGTTCCAGGCGCCTGCTGGCGGCGGCGCTGCTTGCGCTTGCGGTGACGCCGGCGGCGGCGGCGTTGCCCGAGGTGCAGGTCGGGGTGGGCCTGACCAAGCCGCCTTACATCATGGGCCCCGGCAAGGGCGGCATCGAATACGAGATCGCGGAGAAGGCGCTGGAAGCGGGCGGCTTCCGCATGGTGGCGCAGCATCTGCCGCCGGCGCGTGCGCTGGCGCTGGTACGCGCCGGCAAGCTCGACGCCATGCTCACCGTGGACGAGGGCATCGGCGGCAGCGATTTCTTCTCCGACACCTACATGCACTACCAGAACGTCGCAACGACGCTTGCCAGCCGCGGCATTCGCCTGCGGGGGGTGGGCGACCTGGAGCAGTATTCCGTCGCCGCATTCCAGAATGCGAACCTCATCCTCGGGCCGGAGTTCAAGGCGCTGGCGGAACATCACCGCGACTACAAGGAGCACCCGCAGCAGATCACGCAGAACCGCCTGCTGTACACCGGCCGCGTCGATGTGGTGGTCGGCGACCGGCTCATCTTCCGCTACCTCAATCGCTACGTCGATCCGGCGATCGATGCGCGCCAGCCGCTGGTGCATCACATGATCTTCAAGCCGAGCGCGCGCAAGGCTGTCTTCCGCGACCCGGCCCTGCGCGACGCCTTCAATGCGGGCCTGAAAATAATTCGTAAGAACGGCGTCTACGCCGGCATCTACAAGAAGTACAACGAACCGGTCGAACCCTGAGAGACAGGAGCCTTCTTGGATAAACGTGCTTTCCTGGCTACGGCGGCGGCTAGTGCCGCCGCCGTAGCCGCTCCATCGCAGGCCGCTCCTGCCGCCACGCGCTCCCCCGTCCTCCTGACGGTCACCGGCGCCATCGGCCGCGCGAACCGGGGCCCGCTCGACCCGGCACTGGACCAGATGATGCAGAAGCAAGGCGTCCGCTTCGACAAGGGCTGGACTTTCGACTTCGCGGCACTGGCGGCACTACCCTCGGTGACGATCCGGCCGACACTGGAATACGATGGCAAGGCGCACGCGCTGCGCGGACCGTTGCTGTCGGATGTGCTGGCCGCGGCCGGCGTGCGCGGGGAACAAGGCGATGTCCTGATGCGCGCCGTCGACGGCTACGCTCCCGCCATCACGCTTGCCGACATGCGCAACTATCGCTTCATCGTGGCCACTCACCTTGACGGCAAGCCGATGCCGGTGGGCGGGCTCGGCCCGCTATGGGCCGTGTTCGACGCCGACCGCTTTCCCGAGGTCGCCGCCCGGGCGCTCAATGAACGCTTCGGCAACTGCCCTTGGGGCCTCTACCATATCGAAGTCAGGCATCCTGGCTAAAAAAAGCCGGCATGAATGCCGGCTTGCGAGGTTGCGGTCTGAGGAGTGGGAACGAACCGCAATGGGATTTATTCGAACTTGCCGCGCGCGAGGAAATTCATCAGCTTGTCGACTTCGCTGCGCTTCCGGCGCGGCGGCCTGGAAGCTGTTGACGTACTTCTGGTAGGCCTGCGGATCGGTCTTGCTCAGCTCCGCGAACTCCTGCGCGGTCATCGGTTTCTGTGCCGCCTGAGGGGCGGCAATGGCGCTGACGGAAGCGGCGGGGTCCTGTGCCGCCCCGGCCATGCCGATGGCTTTCATGATCTCGGGACTCTGCAGCCCGATGGCGCAGATGCCGATCAGTAGCATGACCAGAAGCGTTTTCACCTTGTGTTCCTGCCTGTGCGAGGGGGTTGGGATTGCCGTGAAGGTAACACAGTGCGCGGCACCGATATATACCATGAATATGTGACAACACGGTTCAGGCTACACTCTCGGGCACGACGGACAACACGGGAGAACACCATGAAGATTGCTGTGGTCGGTTTCGGCGCGATCGGCGGCCTGATCGGCGCGCGCCTGGCTGCTGCCGGCGGCGAGGTCAGCGCGCTGGCACGCGGGGCGACGCTGGCGGCGCTCGATGCGCAAGGCGCACGCGTGATCGCGGACGGCAGACAGAGCAGCGTACCGGTGCGCGCATCGGCGGACGCGGCATCGCTCGGCGTACAGGACGTGGTGGTGATCGCCGTCAAGGCGACAGCGCTACCCGAGGTGGCAAGGCAGGTTGCGCCCCTGATCGGCCCGCAGACCATCGTCCTCACCGCCATGAACGGCGTGCCATGGTGGTTCTTCTCCAGCCCCGGGCTGCCGTATGCAGGGACGCGCCTGCCCTCCCTCGATCCCGACGGCGCGCTCGAACGCGCGATCCCTTCCGCCAGCATCGTCGGCTGCGTCGTGCACTTGTCCGCCTCCTGCCCGGAACCGGGGCTGGTGCGGCTCGGCTTCGGCAACCGGCTGATCCTGGGCGAGCCGGCCGGCGGCAGTTCGGAGCGGGTGAACATGCTCGCGTCGCTCCTGCAAAAGGCGGGCTTCGAGGTGGAGGCGAGCGAGGATATCCGCCGCGACATCTGGTACAAGCTGTGGGGCAACATGACGATGAACCCGGTATCGGCGCTCACCGGCGCCACCTGCGACCGCATCCTCGACGATCCGCTGGTGCACCGCTTCTGTCTGTCGGCGATGGCCGAGGCCGCCGCCATCGGTGCGAAGATCGGCTGTCCGATCGCACAGAGCGGCGAAGACCGGATGGAAGTCACGCGCAAGCTCGGCGCATTCAAGACCTCGATGCTGCAGGACGCGGAAGCGGGCAAGGCGCTGGAGATCGACGCGCTGGTGACCTCGGTGCACGAGATCGGCAAACTGACCGGCGTGCCGACACCGAACGTGGATGCCCTGCTCGGGCTGGTGCGTTTGTACGGGAAGACGCGCGGTCTATACCGATAGAGAACCGTAGGGTGAGTAGAGCACAGCGAAACCCACCAGCGCACAAAGAACGGTAGGGTGGGTAGAGCGCAGCGAAACCCGCCATGCGATCCGCCGCTGGTTCCACCGCCTAGAAGCACTGCATCCACGCCCCATTGCTCTGGCACAGCCGCCCGCCTTTGTTGAGATAGGTGCCGCCGGCGCCGCCGCCCTCATACCGCGCACCGCCACTCCAGCAGCCGCCGGGATCGCAGGCGGTGACGGGCGCCGGGACCGAGGGCACGGCAGGCTGAGCGGGCTGTGGAATGGACGGCATCGGCACCTGCGGCGCAGGCGGGGTGGACGGCAAGGGGCGCTCCACCAGTGCCGGCACGGCGCGCCGCGGCGGAACCTTTTTCTGCGCCGCCGGTTTGTCCTGCGGCTTGCTTTCCGTGACTTCGGTGCCGGCGCACGCGGCGAGCGGCAAGCTGCACAGGAGCATCAACACACAACGGATGGCAGGCATGGCGTCCTCCAAAAACCATTGGACTGCCGCGCGCGCAACTTTATCCGCGGCTGCCCAGTTCCTTGCGCAGGAAGTCCGGTACCTTGGCGGCGGCGATCGTATTGACGCGGGCCAGCAGCGCGGGGTCAATGCCGTCCACGCCATAGGTACGGCCAAGGTGCGCCGCCGCATGAATCAGCACATCCGCGCTCACTTGGGCATCGGCCTCCGCACGGTGCGCGGTGCCCTTGAAGCGGATGCCGAGCGAGGATGACAACGGGGAAAGCTTGTAGCTGGGCAAACCGGGAAACAGACGGCGCGAGAGCTTCAACGAACACACCGTCCTCTCATGCTCCGGGGCCAGCCCGAGGTCGCGCGCTTCGGCCCGCAGGAATTTCTCGTCGAAACTCGCATTGTGCGCGGCCAGCGTGTCGCGGCCGATGAAGCGCAGCAGCTCGGGCAGCACGGCCGATACGCACGGCGCGCCGTCGACCATTTCCTGCGTGATGCCGGTCAGGCTGGTGATGAAGGCCGGCACTTCCACGTGACAGTTCACCAGCGACACGAAGCGGTCGATGACTTGCCCGCCTTCGATCCGCAATGCGGCCACTTCCGTGATGCGCGCCCCCATGGCGGGACTGAGGCCGGTGGTTTCGAAATCGAGCATGACGATGGGGCGCAGGTACATGATGCGTGGCGGGACAGGAAGGAAGGGCTGATTCTACGGCAAGCGCGCCAGACAAGCGTGGCCGGAATGGCAATTAATGCACGACGCCCGCCGCCATCATCAGTTCCGCGCCCTGCTGGCGCACGGCGACCCGGTTGCGTCCCTTTTCCTTGGCTTCATACAGGGCCGCGTCCGCGGCAGCGACCAGCGTGGACGGCTGCGTGCTGCCCGACGGATGCATGGCGGCCACGCCGAAGCTGGCGGTGACGCCGGGCGCGACGCGCGAAGTGGCATGCGGGATCTGCAGGTCGATCAGCGCGGCGCGCATGCGCTCGGCCAAGGCCGCGGCATCCTCCTCCGCGGTGGCAGGGAGCAGCACGACGAATTCCTCGCCGCCGAAGCGCGCGACGAGGTCCGCCGGGCGCTGCGCAATGCCGCGCAGGCACCGGGCGATCTGCTGCAGGCAGGCGTCGCCGGCCTGGTGTCCGTAGTGGTCGTTGAAATTCTTGAAGCAGTCGACGTCGACCATGACCAGCGACAGCGACGTGCCGTCACGTCGCGCCCGCCCCCATTCGATCTCGAGCCGGCGGTCGAACTCGCGGCGATTCGCCACTTGGGTCAGCGCGTCCTCGGACGACAGGCGGCCCAGCAGTTCCACCGCATGGCTCAGTTCCTCGTTGCGCTCCTGCTCGCGCATGCGGGCGAAGTAGGCGCGCCGCTGATCCTGGTCCATGCGGAAGTTGGCGATCAGGCTGATCGTGACGGCGGCGAAGCAGAACAGCCAATTGTTGAACCGGACTTCCGGCGGCATGCTCTGGATGCCGGCCAGGGCGCAACCGTAAATGATCGTCATTACCACCGACGTGGCCAGCGCGCTGCGAAAGCGCAGGCTGACGACGATATTGCCGAACAGGACGATGAGGGTGAGGCCGGTCTGGTAATGCGCGGCATTCGGATGGCTGCTGAAACCCGCGATCCACGGCAGGCTGACGCCCGAGGCGACGATGGCCCCCGCCAGCGCTGCTTCACGCCATGCCGGGTGGCGGATGCGATAGACGAAGAACGTGCACAGCAGGAGCAGCGGTACGACCACGAGGAAGCGCACCGCCCACGCCTTCTCGTAGGCGTCCGGGATCATGACGCGGTCGCTGACGGCGAATGCGCTGTATAGCAGGACAGCGGCGATGCCGGTACGGCGCAGGCGCCGCTCGCGCATGCGATCCATTTCGAGCTGGTACGCGGCCTCGACCTGTTCAGGGAACTTGCGGCGGCGGCCCCAGAAGCTCTGCTCGCGTTCTGCCTGGGGTGCGGCGGGTGTTTCGTCGGTGATGTTTTCCATGGAATGTGTGTTCAAAATGCCTTCATGTAGCGCATCGCGATCAATGCCTCCGCCGGGGCGTCCGCGAGGTTGTTCGGATTGCGGCGCACCAGCAAGGTCATGCCGAAGGTCGCGCCGTAGCCGGCCGGCGTCGTGTAATTGAGCTGGGCGCGCATCTCGCGGCCGACCGGCACCATCGAGAACACGAGGCGTTCGCGGTCGCTACCGCTGGTGCGCGACAGGACGTCCATCACGATGCGCCCGGCATAGGCGCGCATCGGCTGCGACAGCGACACGCTGAGCCGGTCGCCACGACGCATGCGGTCGGCGGCGACCACCGCGAAGGAAAAGGCGTTGGTGCGGGCCTTGGAAATTTCGGTGACCAGGCTGTCGCTGCTGCGCATGCCCGGCGTCACGCCGTAGGCTGCCTGGCCGGCAATGGCCAGCTTGGGCGCGAGCATGTAGGCGCCGGCCAGCTGCAGCGCGCTGGTCGAGGCGCGCGAACCGAGCGAGAGCGCGGAGGTGGACCAGGAGCCGAGGTAGGCATTCGATTCGCGCGTCTGCGACATCGACAGCGACAGCGCGGCGTGGCCGAAGGAACGCGAAATTTCGAGCAGCCCGGCATTCGCTTCCGGCAGGCCGGTTGCGGTGTGAGGGCTGTCTTGCGACGCCAGCCATTGGCCGGGCCCTCCACCGAGCACGCCGATGCGAAGCTTCAGGCCGCCGACCCTGCGCGCAAGCGCCGCGTGCGACGGCGCGGGCACCAGCGAGAAATAGGGATTGGCCAGCGCATCGTCCTGCGCCAGCGGCAGGCCACCGTCGAGTTCCAGGGCGGCGACGCCGAAATGCTGCGGCGCCGGGCCGCCGATACCGAGCGAGATTTCGCTGTCTTCCGTACCGCGCGCCTGCAGTGAGAACGACGACAGGCGCCGCAGCCGTCCGTGCACGGGCGACCACCGGCTTTCCACCGCCGACGACAGGCTGATGCCGTTGCCGAGCACGCTTTCCGCGACTTCCACGCGGCTGTCTGCGCTGCCCATCGCCTGTTCGATGGACATCGGCACGGGGCGGGCCACGGTGGCGCCGAGGTCGACGCCGAAGTCGCGCTGGAAATCGTCCAGGCCGGTCACCCGCAGCTGACCCGTGGCGGCCAGCTGCCACAACATGCTGGTGGCGGCCGAAGGCTGCAGCGAACCGGCGAGCACATTGATGGTGCGGCCGTTGAGCGTGGTGGTGGTCAGCGCGCCGACCGGCTGCAGTGCCTTCTCGATATTCAGCAGGCCGCGGCCGTACACCGGATCGATGCCTGGCGCGCCGAGGTCGGACGCGGTGACGAAGAGGATGGTGGCGACCTGGTCGGCGCGCAGTGCCGGCCACATCTGCACGAGCAAGGCGGCCGCGCCGCTCACCACGGGGGCGGCCATCGAGGTGCCGCTCTTGGTTGCATAGCGGTCGTGCGGCGCCGCGGACAGTATGCCGGTGCCGGGCGCGACCAGGTACCAGGCGGCTGCGTCTCCTGCGCGATTGGAGAAGGAGGCGATACGGTTCTGCGCATCCACCGCACCGACCGCGATGATCTGGTTGTTTGCCCACGACTCCCTGGCGAAATTCGCCGGCCATCCCGGGTTGGCGCCGCCGGCATTGCCGGCCGATGCCACCAGCAGCATGCCGGCGCGCACCGCTTCCTGCGTGGCGCGCGCATCGTAGGCTTGGGTGCTGCTGACGCTCATGCTGGCGATCGCTGCCTTGCCGACCAGGTGGCGCAGGCCGCGGTCGAGCACGGCTGTCGAGCCGCTGCTGCTGTCGGGCAGCACCTTTACCGGCAGAAGCGAAACTTCGTAGGCGACGCCGGCCATTCCGCGGCCGTCACGCCCCGCACCCGCGATCCCTGCAACATGCGTGCCGTGGCCGGAACGGTCGCTGACATCCATGCTCCCGGTGACGGCATTGAAACCGGGCAGCAGCCGGCCGGCGAACTCGCGGTGCCGTACATCGATGCCGGTGTCCAGCACGCCGATGGTGACGCCGCGCCCGGCGATGCCGCGCAGATGAGCGGCGCCGGCGCGTACCTTGTCGAGGATGGACGCAGCGTTGCTGCGCTCGGTATCGGGAAAGAGGGCGGCGCTGGTTTTATCCTGACCCTGCGCCGGCGGCGCGACCGCTGCCAGCACAGCCAGTGCAAGCGCACCGGGCGGGAATGGATTGGTGGTCAACATGGTTCGCCTTTCTCCGACAGTACCGACGGAAAAAGGGCGGCGCTTTACCCGCGCCGGTGCCGCCGGCGGGTCTGCCCTCTCTGCCCTTAGGACCTGCGATGTCTCCCTCGCTTGCCCTCACGTCATATTTCCATTGTGCATCGTAAATCTCAAATTGCAAATGAAACAGACGGACGGACGGAGGCGCAAGTCGCCGCGCGACAACAGGAAGCCGCATGCGAATGCGGGGGCGCAGAGAAAATGAAGAAAAAGAAAAGACGGTTTGCCAATATCACTCGTGCAGGCGATGCACGCGCGCCTCGTCCGGCATGCGCTCTTCCAGCCACTCGCGCCAGACGGCGAGGAGCACCGCGACGATCACCGGCCCGACGAACATGCCGACCAGGCCGAAGGCGCCGAGGCCGCCGAGCACCGCGAACAGCACCAGGATGAACGGGATCTGGGCAGCGCTGCTGATGACCAGGGGCCGGATCAGGTTATCCACCCAGCTCACCACGAGCGCGCCCCACAACAGCAGGCCGATGCCTTCCAGCGTCTCGCCGGTCATCAGCAGCCACACGCCGAGCGAACCCCAGATCACCGGCGCACCGAAGGGAATCAAGGCGATCAGTGCAGTGAATGCGCCCAGCAATGCCGGGGCGTGGATGCCGGCGGCCCAGTAGCCGAGGCCGGCAAGCGTGCCCTGCGCCAATGCGGTCAGCACCAAGCCGTAGAGCACTGCCTTGGTGGTGGCGCCGATGGCTTCCAGGTAGCCCTCGGCGCGCGGACCGACGAAACGCCGCATGACCCGCCGCACCTGGTACAGCAGTTTCTCGCCGTCGCGGTAGACGAACAGCACCGTCAGCACGGCCAGCGCCATCTTGGCGGCATTGCGGCCAACGCCGCCCACCAGTTCCGCCACCTGCCCGAACCAGTTCTGCGCCAGCTGCAGCGCTTCCGTGCGCAGGGCGGCGGGATCGCCGGCGATCCGGTCGAAAATCTGCTGCAGGCGTTCGCCCACCCAGGGAATGTTCTTGATGATCGAAGGCAGCCGTTGCGGCCCTTCGTTGATGTAGCCGGACACCGCCTGGTAGGCGAGGATGAACTCGTTCTGCAGCAGGCCGATCAGCGCCAGCAGCGGCAGGACGAAGGCGGCCGTGAGCAGCAGCGTCATCAGCAGCGCGCTGGCCGTCGGCGCGCCGTGCAGGCCGCGCCGCAGCCGCGCATAGATCGGCCAGGTGGCATAGGCGAGGATCAGCGCCCAGACCACCGGCACGATGAACCAGCGCAGCGTCAGGTAGGAAAGGATGAAGAGCCCGCCGAGCAGCAGCCAGAGCAGGACCATGCGCGTCACGCCGATCGAATCGCGTGTTGTCATCTCGTGGAGTTCAAGTCATTCGCAACGCCATTGTGCGCCCTGCGCCGTGCCGCCGGAGCGAGGAAGATCAATCGAAGTCGAAGAGTTCGCCGAGGAATCCCTTTTTCTTGCGGTGGTGATAGTCGCGCTTGTGATGGTCGTCATCCTTGTAGTAGTCGTGACGGGCATAGGTGCGCTCGTCGCGCTGCGGCCCGGCGGCCTGCCTGCCGAATCCTTCCGGTGCGGCTGCAGGAGCGGCCGCAGGAGCAGCCGCCGAAGCGGAGCGATCGATGATCTTGTCCAGCTCGCCGCGGTCGAGCCAGACGCCGCGGCATTGCGGGCAGTAATCGATCTCGATTCCTTGCCGTTCGGACATGACGAGCTGGGTGTTGGTACAGACGGGACATTGCATCGGGAATCTCCTGAAAAAAACGGACCGGGCCGCAGGTTGCGCTGCGGCCCGGCCGGCGTGTTCACTGCGTCATGCGGCGCAGGACGGTGCGGCCCACGCGGTCGACGGCGCGGTTGATCGCGACGTACATGTCGGCCTCGGTATCCTCGGTCACGATGTCGGGCGCGCCGGACACCGTGATGTGGACGCTGCACTTCTTGTCGACGCCGCCGCGCGGCCCGTTCACATCCGCCAGCCGGACCGACACGCGCTGTACGCGGTCCGCCGCATGCTTGAGCGCGAAGCGCAGGCGGCGCTCGGTGTGCTCGGTGAGTGCTTCAGTCAGCGGAAACCCCTGGGCATGGACATCGACTTTCATGACAACCTCCTGAGTGTTCTTGGTTTGGGCCGCCGCTGCTTTTGCGCCGGCCTTGAATCCACTATAGCCTGCGCCTTGCCTGTTTAAAATTCGAATATCATGT
>Ga0196971_1000657_pt1 | contig 22565 bp, 22 predicted proteins | sample S1v_1013CmetaG_FD_148660 | JGI IMG/M metagenome (GOLD analysis project Ga0196971, IMG submission 148660) | Soil microbial communities from Anza Borrego desert, Southern California, United States - S1+v_10-13C | ecosystem: Environmental > Terrestrial > Soil > Desert | place: USA: California...
GATCGGTAGCAAGCAGGTCGAAGTGGATTGGCATGACCGTCCTTTGGCTGCGATTGGCCCGTGGTCTTAAGCATAGGGGATTCGCAGGCCGGTCGCCAGTGAGGAATCGAGACAGCAACCGGCGATTGCCAGCGATGAGGTGAGCCGCCCCGGACTCAAGCGCCCAGCGCAGATGCCGATCCTGGACTCGACGGGCGGTTGTCCACAACCCCGTAGAATGAATGGTCAAACCAGGCATCCAAAATGTTCGCGGTTCTGGGGGGCTTGACGGCCTGGCGGGAACCTGGATTGGGGCTCCATTCTCGATATGAGAGCGGCGAGCTTATATGGCAGGGTTTCCTGCTTGAACTCTCGCCGCTTTTGGCATTGGGTAGTGGACCAGCACATGTTCACACCGAACAAATGCCAGCGTTGATCCGTAGTTATCATGTGAGATATCGATGCATTGATAAAGTCTGAATTTGGGAGGAATGACGGTGGCGGGGCGGAGGTTCCACGCAGGGGCATCGGTGATACGAGTTCTGGATACACCGGGGCAGACCTTCCACAACTTGGCCGAAGAGCCAGCCATAGTTCCACCGTACATCGTGAATACGCTTCTCGGCGCTGTGGCGGCTGCATTGAGCTTGCCTGTCACTCTCCGGTTCGTAGAGGCCCAGTTCATGGAGCGGGGCATGCAGGGCAGTTCCTTTCTGACCAGCACGATGCTCTTTGGAGGGGTGTTAGGCGCGCTCTTTGGTCCACTGATAGCAGGACTGCTTATCGCTGCTCTTGTGTTCGGCATGCTCTGGATCGGTGGCCAGGCTGTCACGTTCAGGAGCATCTTCTCGTTGGTTGGATACGCTCGGATTCCCTTGAGCATCGGCGCCCTAATCCACGCCTTCCTGGTCACCCGTGCCATCAGTCCGACTCAAGCTAGCCGGTTGTCACTGAGTGCTGCGGCCCTTGCGCCAAGTGGAACATCACCGCTTCTTACCGGCTTCCTATCAACAGTGGGACCTTTCAGCCTGTGGTATTTCGTCCTGGTGACACTAGGGGTCGCTGCCGTGACTCGACGTGCAGTGCAACGGGTATGGTGGGTGGCGGCGGTGCTGTACGGGCTCAACCTGCTCATGGTACTGCTGGGGAGTGGGCTCTCCACCGCCACCCTACAGTAGTTGAAGCTACTCGTTCGTGCTGCTGCGGGTTAGGACATAGACCCCCACAACATGAGTTTCGTTCTGAATCCAGACTTTCAGTGTGTCGCCGACATTCACCCTTTTCCAGGACTCGTCGTTAGCGGTGTACCGCTCTCTCTTCCCAGCGACGTCTAGAACAAGGACGTTCGTCGAGGAGGCATTAAACACTCCCCCAGTTCCGGGGAAAACGTCCGGAACCCTCGCTGCGGCTTCTTGCCAGGTCTTTTCCACTACCAGGGCCCGGGCCACCTTTGGTCCTCGCCACACATTCTTGTATGCCCACAAACCAAAAATGGCAGCTCCGACCGCTAGGAACGCCGCTTGTACCAACGACTCTGCGTTGATGTCAATCGCCTCCATGCATTTCGTTCTCACTATGATTACGTATCAATAGGGCCAGAAGATCTAGCAGGATCAAAAAAAGGAAATGGTTGACATCATGGGGCGGGCGGCCCTTGGCCGACGGTCGGAGCGCTTGCGACGGTGATGCCTTGGGTCTTTTGCCTGTGGACGGTTAGTCTGGGGTGGTCCTTCCGGCGCGCAGCCCATGGGTTCTCCTTTGTCCGCACCGAACAGCACTCTTCTGAACGGGTGGTTCGCTTTGCTAGTAGTCCGTTCATCACCAAGGACTTACTGATGCTGAGACGCTACCGATTCACCCTGTTCCGGGGAGTGGCGGCTGCGGTCTTTCTGATTCTGCCGTTCAGTTTCATGAACACGCAGACCGACCGTAGCGTGAAGCAACGCTGATGCCGTCCGGTGGCTGTATTTGCGTGCTGGCGGAGGCAGTACGCCGCTTGCGTCCCCTATTGGCCGTCCCTTGTGCTCTGGCCAGGCTGTGTGATTCTATCCAACGCCGTGCAACAGCCCTGGCCAGTGACCAGCCCCTGGGAATGACGTGACAGGGCTGCCAAGCTTCGACGAGTATTTGGCGGTGCTCCTCTGCCCTTTTCCTTCGTTTGCAGAGGATGGCAAACGCCGGGCACTAGCGCCCGGCGTTCGCTGTAATCACAACACTTCCCTTCCGACAAAAGGGTATACGATCTGTGTAGTCGTAAAGAATGGAGATCACCTTTGCCAAGGAGGCTGCTAATGGAACGGGAGAAGTCCTACTCGACCAAAGACGTGGTCGCGAAGCTCCGGCGCCTGGCCGATGCACTGGAAGCGGGGAAGGTCTTCGAGATCCAAATCGCAGGACAGCGCCTTTATGTTCCGGCTGATGCGGCTATCGCGTTCGAGTACGAGCGCAATGGCGATGAGGAGGAAATGGAGATCGAGCTGAAGTGGGCACGGGACAAGTCGTAATGCTAAGGGGGTGAGAGCCATGCTCTCACCCCCCCGGTACTTTGGCCGTGGCGGGAAGCACGTGACCCGTCACGATGCAGCGTCGCTTCCCTAGCCCGCTTTGTATCAGAGGAATTGCGGCACAAGCAGGCTTGACTTTTCTGCGTGTCGAACCCTCAGAGCCGGAGGGGATTTACGATGCCGGAAATGCTGCCTCGCTTTCGGACACCAGCAGCACAGGCCCGTTACCACGCCGTTTACGATCACCAGTTGAAGCGCTGGCCCGTTCCGGTTCAGGAAGAGTACATACCCACCCGGTTCGGCATGACCCACGTGCTGGTCAGTGGCCCGGCTGATGCCCCGCCCCTGTTGCTGCTGCACGGCTTCGGGGCGACCGCGCTGATGTGGCTCGACAGCATCGCCGAATTGTCCCGCCACTATCGCTGCTACTGCCCCGATACAGTGACGGATGTGGGCAAGAGCACCTGTACGGCGCCCGTCCGGTCGACCGCCGACTATGTCGACTGGCTCAAGGAGCTGCTGGATGGCCTGGGGCTGCCTCAGGTCCGGCTGACCGGGCTCTCCTACGGCGGCTGGCTGTCGGCACTGCTCGCCCTGAAGGCGCCCGAGCGCGTCAAGCACGTGGTGCTGCTCTGCCCGGCGGGGACGTTCAGTCCGCTGCCGAAAGCGTTCATGCTGAGGGCGATGCCGGGGATGATCACCCGGTGGGCGCCGATGATCCGCTGGTATATGAAGTGGTTCCTGTACCGCAAGGAACTGGTGAGTCATCCGTTCACGGAGCTGTTCGTGGGGGCCTTTCAGCACTTCGCCTTTTCGCTGGCAACACCGGCGCCCGCTGTTTTGAGCGACGAGGAGCTGCGCCGGATCTCCGTGCCCACCACCGTGCTGATCGGTGACCACGAAGTGATTTATGAAGATGGGCCGCAGGCGGCCCTGAAGCGGGCGGCGCTGATTCCGGGCGCCCGGGTGCGCCTGGTGGAAAAGGCCAGCCACATGATGACCCTGGATAACCCTGTGTCAGTCATGCAGTGGCTGCTGGAGGGACTGGCATAGCCCTGGCTCTACTTCGGGCCGAAGTGGCCAAAGTCGAGGGGGGTGAGAGCCATGCTCTCACCCCCCGCTTCTTAGGTCTCCTGGGCCTTGGTGTAGGCCACCTCGCCATGCAGCACCCTGTCCAAGCCGGCCTGCTCCTCCTCCTGGGAGGCCCTCAGGGCCGTAACAGCGCTGACCACCTTCAGGATCAGGAAGGTGCCCGCCACGGAGAATGCCACGGCTGCCAGCACGCTGACTGCCTGAGCGCCCAACAGGGCGGCGTTCCCGAAGATCAGGCCGTCGGCGCCCGCCGGGTTGATCGCGGAGCTGGCGAAGAGCCCGGTCGAGAGGGCGCCCCAGATGCCCCCGAGGCCATGCACCCCAAAGACATCCAGCGCATCGTCGTAGCCGAAGTAGGCCTTCACCTTGTTCACGCCCAGGTAGCAGACAACGGCCGTCGTGGCGCCAATCGCCAGCGCAGCGGGGATCGAGACATAGCCCGCCGCCGGGGTGATGCCCACCAGGCCGGCCACCACGCCCGACACGGTACCGATCAGGCTGGGCTTGCGCCGGTGGTTCCATTCGAACAAGGTCCAGAGAAGACCGCCCGCAGCGCCGGAGGTGAAGGTGGTCGCCACGGCGAGGGCAGCAAGACCGTTGGCCCCCAGAGCGCTGCCGCCGTTAAAGCCCAGCCAGCCGAAGAAGAGGAGGCCGCCGCCGATCATCACGTAGGGGATGTTGTGCGGGTGCGTCGGCTTGGCGTACCGCTTTCCCACCATGACCGCCGCCACCAGGGCTGACACGCCCGAGCTGATGTGCACCACCAGCCCGCCGGCGAAGTCGAGGGCGCCCAGCTTCTGCAGCCAGCCGCCGCCCCAGACCCAGTGGGCGAGCGGGCCGTACACCAGCGTGGCCCAGAGCAGCGAGAAGAGGACATATGCGCCGAACTTCATTCGCTCGGCAAAGGCGCCGGTGATCAGCGCCACCGTGATGATTGCAAAGACTCCCTGGAAGATCGCAAAGGCAAGGTGGGGAACCGTGGCCGCACCGTTGGGTGCCATGCCCACGCCGCTCAGGCCCAAGAAATCGAGGCCGCCCAGAATGCCCCCCTTGTCCGAGCCGAAGGCCACGGTGTATCCGATGAGCACCCACTGCACTCCCACAAGGCAGATGGTGAAGAAGCTGTGCATCAGGGTCGACAGCACGTTCTTCCGGCTGACCAGACCACCGTAGAACAGGGCCAGCCCAGGGGCCGTCATCAGCAGGACCAGGGCCGTAGACATCAGGACCCAGGCGGTATCCCCACTATCCGCTGCGGGGGCGGCTGCCTCCTGGGCATACGCAGGAGCAGCCACCAGCAAGGAAGTCAGTACACCCGCGGCAATCCGTGTAATCCTGGCAGTCAGGCGCATGGTATTCTTCCTCCCTTGTCTTGTTCTTGATCTCGTGCGGCAAGCTTTGTAAGCTTTTTTAACACAAAGATCAAGGTTGTTGGTTCTTTATACCACCCCAACGTTGACATCGGCAAGAAAATGTTACTTTTCCTGACATACAGGCAAAGGCACACCGAAAAGGTGTGCCTCATGTATTGTTACCGAGCCAAGGAGCCGGTTCAGCGCCCTGGTCAGAGCGCCTCAAGGGGCTCCACCCGCGCTACGGGCGACTTCGGCCCTTGCACCGAGACCGCCCACCTGGCCGCGTTCGTGATCACCCGCAAGACCTGCGGGTGGTAATAGGTCGGGAATGTCTCGTGCCCGGGGCGGAAGTAGAAGATCTTGCCCCGGCCGCGGGTGTAGCAGCAGCCGCTCCGGAAAACCTCGCCACCCTTGAACCAGCTAATGAAGACCAGCGCGTCGGGCTGGGGCACGTCGAAGTGCTCGCCGTACATCTCCTCATGCTCGATTTCGAAGGAGGGACCCACGCCGTCGGCGATGGGGTGGCCCGGGTCGACCACCCAGACCCGCTCCTTTTCCCCGGCCTCCCGCCACAGCAGGTTGCACGTGGTGCCCAGGAGCTGCCGGAAGATCTTGGAGTAGTGCCCGGAGTGCAGCACCACCAGCCCCATGCCCTCAAGGACCCGCTCCTGTACCCTGGCCACAATCTCATCACGGACCTCATGGTGGGCCATGTGGCCCCACCAGATCAGCACGTCCGTATGGGCCAGCACCTCGGCGGTGAGGCCGTGTTCCGGCTCGTCAAGGGTGGCGGTCTGCACCACAAAGCCCTCCTGCTGCCGGAGGTGCGCACCGATGGCCTGGTGGATGCCCTGTGGGTAGACTGCGGCCACTTCCGGGTGCTGCCGCTCATGCCGGAACTCGTTCCAGATCGTCACGCGAATCGGCTTGCTCATGCTGCGCTTCACCTTTCTACTTGGGTGGCCTCACAAAGTAAGTAAGTTTGGCAAATCAATCATAGACCTGTAGACAGACTTATATCAATAGTGTATAGATGATATAAGATTAATTTTGTTAGAGAAAGTTACTAATACAGCCGCCAGCCCGGGGGGAACGAAATGGACGCAGTGGGGGCCCAGCCGCATCTGCTCAAAATGATGAACCAGTCGGCGGTCCTCGAAGTGGTACGGCGATCCGGCCCGATCAGTCGGGCTGACGTGGCCCGGGTAACGGGACTCAGCCGCCCGACGGTCTCTCAGGTTATCAGCGGGCTCCTGGCGGTCGACCTGATCCGGGAGGTGGGAGCCGGCGAGTCTGCAGTCGGCCGCAAGCCCATGCTCCTGACCTTCAACCCCGACGCAGCTTTTGTGGTAGGTGTCGACCTCGGCACCACCAAGATGCTCCTGGGCTTCGCCAATCTGGAGGGCAGGATTCTGGCTGAGCAGCAGGTCCCCACCCCGGTCCAGAACGGGCCGGAGGGAATCGCTGCGGCCCTGGTCACCAACCTTGCCCGCCTGATCAACCTGCCCGGCATCGGCCCTGCCCGGGTCTGCGGCATCGGGGTGGGGGTATCCGGTGCGGTGGATATGGAGTCAGGCATGGTGATGGAAGCCTCCGGCCTGGGCGTGCGAGATTGGCCCCTGCGCCGGATGCTGGAGGAGCGGTTTGGCCTGCCAGTCTTCGTCGATAACGACGTGAACGTGATGCTCCGGGGGGAGCAGTGGAAGGGCGCCGTCAACGGTCACAGAAACGCTCTCTGCTTCAGCATTGGCAGCGGCATCGGCGGTGCCCTGTTGATCGACGGGCAGATCCATCGCGGCAGTCACCACATCGCCGGTGAGGTGGGCTGCACGCTCTTCGATCGCTCGCAGTTGATGATGCGACACCTGGAAGGGTACGGCCCCCTCGAGCGGTCCATTTCCGGTCCCGGGCTCGTCCTCCACGTATCGCAACGGCTGGCCGCCGGGGCCGAGTCTTCCTTGCGACCCTTGTGGGAAGGGGGCCAACTGCTCTCCCCCCGTGAGATCTTCGCAGCGGCCCGGGAGGGAGATGCACTGGCTTGTGAGGTCGTAGGGTGGCTGGCGCAACACCTGGCGCTGGTCATCGGAAACGCTTGTCTGCTGGTCGATCCGCAGATTGTGGTGCTGACCGGCAGCGTCTCCACGGGAGCCGATCTGTTCTTGCCGCCCATGCTGGCGGCAATGCGCAACTTTGTTGCCTTTATGCCCGAGGTCGTGGTGTCCGAGCTGGGGGCCCGGGCCGGGGTGCTCGGAGCGGTTGCGGGGGTGCTTTCGCTCGGTCGGAGTTCCATCTCCTTCCATGCCGGCGAGAGCGTGATGATGTTGGGTGCCCGGTAGAGGAGACGAGGAGGGAACCGCAGTGCGCAGGAGTCTTGTTTCCGTGCTTTCGTTGGTGCTTGTGTCCGCCATTTTCGTGACCGCGTGCAGTTCGTCGTCCCAGGAGCAGGAGCCGCAGCAGCAGCCCGACCAGAACCAGACCCAGACCCAGCCCAACAAGGATCCAAAGTCCAGACAGTTGGTGATGCTGATCCCCAGTGAGAACTCCACGCTGGACCCGGCCACCAACTACGGCATTGGCGCTCAGGCGATCCTGCCCTGGGTCTATGAGACCCTGGTCCAGTACACAGCCGAGGGCAAGATCGCTCCCCAGCTGGCGACCAACTGGAGCGTGAGCGGCGACGGGAAGGTCTATTCGTTCCAGATCCGTAAGGGCGTCAAGTTCCATGATGGCGAACCCCTCAACGCCCAGGCCGTCAAGACCAGCCTGGAGCGGTTCATGGCCATCGGCGAGGCGGCCAGTTACATCTACAAGGACGTCGTCGAGAAGATCGACACTCCGGACGACTTCACCATCACCTTCACCCTGAAGAAGCCGGTGGGCTACTTCCTGCTTTCCATCGCCTCGCCCTGGGCGGGCGGCATCGTCAGCCCCAAGGCGATCAAGGAGAACGAGAAGAAAGGCGACCTGGCCCGGGAATGGTTCATGGGCAACACGGACGGGACCGGCCCCTACAAGGTGACGGAGTACGTCCCGAAAGAGCACTCCATCCTCGAGCGCAACCCCGCCTGGTGGGGCTGGGCTGAGGCGAAGAACCCGAACCCGCTTGAGAAGATCATGGTGAAGACGGTCACCGAGGCCTCTACCCAGCGGCTCATGCTGGAGCAGGGCGAGGCCGACATGGCATTCGGCATCAAGGTCCAGGACGCTCCGGACCTGCAGAAGAACGCCGAGCTGAAGGTGATTCCGGTCAGCACCACCACCGCCCGGATTCTGGCCTTCAACAACGCCAGGAAGCCGACCAGCGACGTGAAGGTCCGCCAGGCACTCTCCTACGCCTTCCCGTACGACGACGCCGTCGCTTCCTACGGCGGCGGTTCCAAGCGGATGGTCGGCCAGCTGCCCCAGGGCATGATCGGATTCGACTCCAGCCTCCCCGTCTACACCACCAACCTGGACAAGGCCAAGCAGCTGCTGTCCGACGCCGGCTACGGCAGCGGTGGCCTGAAGCTGGAGCTCGTCTGGGTGACCGGCGAGGAGGACGGCCGCAAGGTGGCCGAACTCTGGCAGGCCAACCTGAAGAAGCTTGGCGTCGTGCTGAACATCAAGGAAGTCGCCATCAACGCCTTCAGCGAGATGCTCGACGACCCCGAGAAGATGCCCGAAATCGTGGCCCACATGTGGGGTCCCGACTACCCGGACTTCACCGGCATCGTCAGCATCCTCTACGATGGCCGGCAGCAGAAGCCCAACGGCAACAACATGTCCTTCTACCAGAATAAGCAGGTGGATGCCCTGCTTGACAAGATCAGCGTCGAGGTGGAAGAGGCCAAGCGGGTCGAGGCCATGAAGCAGGTCCAGACGCTGCTCCTACAGGACGCCCCGTCCTTGTGGGTGGCCTACAACCCCGTGCTGGTTGCCCACCGGAAGAACGTGCAGGGCCATGTCCAGCACCCCCTCTTCGAGTACAAGGTCGACTTTACCGCCGTCCACAAGTAATCCGGTCCGGACGGCCCGGCCACATGGCCGGGTCGTCCGGTCTCATCAGGAGGGTGGGGGACTGATGTTTCGGTTTGTCGCGAGGCGCCTGCTCTATTCCCTGGCCGGCCTGGCAGGGGTTGTGGTCATCACCTTCGTCCTTTCCCATGTGATCCCCGGCGACCCGGCCGTGCTGGCTGCCGGCGGTACCCGCGCGCGCCCGGAGGCCGTGGAGGCTGTACGCAAGCAGATGGGTCTGGACAAGCCCATTCTTGTCCAGTTCGTTCGATACGTATCCGGTCTGGCGCAGGGAGACCTGGGCCGCTCGGTCCGGACCCGCCAGCCGGTTAACAAGGACCTTGCCCGATACATGCCGGCCACCATGGAACTGGCCGTTGTCTCCATCGTCATCGTCGCCCTGGTTGGCGTGCCTCTGGGTGTGCTGGCGGCGGTGCGGCGGGACGGACTGCTGGACCAGGTACTGCGGGTCCTCTCCATCGCTGCGGTCTCCCTCCCCGTCTTCTGGTTCGCCCTGCTGGCCCAGGTGCTCTTTTACCGCCACCTGCAGTGGCTGCCCGTCGGCAACCGGCTGCCCTTATTCGCCCAGGTACCGCCGAAATTAACCGGGCTCTATCTGATCGATTCCGCCATGGCAGGCCAATGGCTCACCTTCAAGAACGCCCTGCTCCACCTGATTCTGCCGGCCCTCATCCTGGCTATGGGCTCTCTGGCGATGGTGCTACGCATGGTGCGGGGCAGCATTCTGGACGTGATGCGCCTCGACTACGTGCGGACCGCCCGGGCCAAAGGGTTGGCAGAGCGGGTGGTCATCTTCAAGCACGTGGTGCGCAACGCGTTGATCCCCGTGGTCACCATGCTGGGCCTGCAGTTCGGCGGCCTGCTCAGCGGCGCCGTGCTCATCGAGGTGGTCTTCAACTGGCCCGGCGTTGGCCTGTACGCCGTTCAGTCGGTGGTAGAGCTGGACTACCAACCGATTCTGGGCGTCACCATCATAATCGGTGTGATCTACGTGGTGATCAATCTGTTGGTCGATATTCTCTACGCCAAGCTGGATGCGCGCATCCGCTTCCAGTGACCGAGGAGGTGGATCTATGGTCCGGCAGCTCCGCTTCCTGCGTCACCCTGCCACAGCCCTGGGCCTGGCCCTGGTGCTGATTGTGGTCCTGCTGGCGCTCTTCGCCCCGCTCCTGGCGACACACGATCCGCTGGCGCCTGACCCGAAGGCTTTCCTGCAGGGGCCGTCGGCGGTGCACTGGTTCGGGACCGACGACCTGGGCCGTGACATTTACTCCCGCACCTTATACGGGGCCCGCACCTCGCTGCTCAGTGCGGTCGGGCTGGTGGCCATCGCAGCGGCCATCGGCATCACGCTCGGCGCCGTTGCCGGCTATATGGGTGGGCGGGTCGATGACCTGCTCATGCGGACGACGGACATGTTCCTGGCATTCCCCGGCCTGATTCTGGCCATGGCCATCGCCGCTACGCTGGGGCCCGGCCTCTTCCACGCCCTTCTGGCCCTGAGCCTCGTCTGGTGGCCGTCCTACGCAAGGCTGGTGCGCGGGCAGGTACTTAGCCTGCGACAGCTGGATTACGTGGAGGCGGCCCGGGCACAGGGCAGCCCCACCTGGCGGATCATCCGCAAGGAGATCCTGCCCAACGCGATGACCCCGATTGTGGTCCAGGTCACCATTGACCTGGGTTATGCCATTCTCAGCACGTCCGGCCTGTCCTTCATCGGTCTGGGTGTACAGGCTCCCACGCCCGAGTGGGGCGCCATGATCTCCTATGGCCGTGCCCACATCATGAAGGCATGGTGGTACAGCACATTCCCCGGCCTGGGCATCTTTCTCACGGTTCTCGGCGTGAATCTCCTGGGCGACGGGATCCGTGACTGGTTTGACCCGCACCAGCGCCGGTAACAAGCGACATACGGATGGAGGTGCCGTGGTGAAGATCGGACTGATTGGTGCCGGCTTTATTGCAGGCGTGCATGCAAACGCCTACGCGGCTGTGAGCGAGGCGCAGGTGGTGGCGGTCACCAGCCTGCAGCGCGCGGACAGCCAGAAGATCGCAGACCGGCTGGGCGCCCGGGTGTATGACACGGTGGAGGAGTTGCTTGCCGACCCGGAAGTGGAGGCGGTGGACATTTGTGTCCCTACATACGCCCACCGGGATGTGGTCCTGCAGGCGGCGGCCGCAGGCAAGCATGTGCTGTGCGAGAAGCCCATCGCCCGCACGGTGACGGAAGCCGATGAGATGATCGCCGCCTGCCGAGAGGCCGGCGTGCAGTTCATGGTCGCCCACGTCATGCGCTGGGAGCCCACGGCGGAGAAGGCCCGACAGGTGGTGGAGAGCGGCGCCCTGGGGCCGGTGCGGCTGGTCCGCATGACCCTGGGCGGCAGCTTTCCGACCTGGGGCTATGAGAACTGGTTCGCTGACTTCCAGAAGAGCGGTGGACCGTTTCTGGACCTGGTGATCCACAACTTCGACTGGCTGAACTGGGTATTCGGCCCGGTCCAGCGGGTCTTCGCCAGGAACGTCAACGGCCCGCACCTGGAGCGGGGCGATTACGGCCTGGCGATCCTGAAGTTCAAGAGCGGAGTCATCGCCCATGTGGAGGCCATGTGGAACGCCCCCGAGGGCTACCCCTTCGAGGACCGCTACGAGATCGCCGGCACGCAAGGCCTGTATGAGTACGGCGACCACCGCCCGCCCATCGACATGTGGGTGAGGGGGGAAGATGGCCGGGGCCGCCGGCACGCCGAGGCGCCGCACAGCACCGATGGCTTTGCGGCGGAGATCCGGCACTTTGTCGAATGCTGCCGGACCGGACAGCCCCCCCGGGTCACCCCTGAGGAGGCCCGCGAGGCCATCCGGATCGCTCTGGCAGCCATCGAGTCCGCCGCTATCGGCGAGCCCGTAGAACTGTGAGGTGAACCCCGTGAAGAAGGTCAAGGTTGGCATCATTAGCTTCGAGCACATGCACGCCTACTCGTATGCGGCCTGCCTTCAGCGCCTCCTGGGCGCCGAGCTGGTGGGCATTGCCGACGAAGATCCGCGCCGGGGGCTGGACGCAGCCTACCGCTTCAAAACCCCCTATTACCGGGACTACCAGGAGCTGCTGAAGCAGGAACTGGACGCCGTGGTGGTCTGCTCTGCCAACGCCAGGCACCGGCAGCACACGGAGGCCGCGGCGCAGGCGGGCAAGCACGTGATGGTGGAGAAGCCCATCGCCACCTCGCTGGAGGATGGCCGGGCCATGATCGCCGCTTGCCGGGCGGCCGGAGTCAATCTGCAGATCGCGTTCCCCTCCCGGTTTGGCGCCCCCACCCTGCGCACCAAGCAGCTGCTGGAGCGTGGCGAGCTCGGCAAGATCCGGGCCATGACCGGGACCAACCACGGGCGGAACCCGGGCGGCTGGTTCGTCGACCCGTTGCTCTCCGGAGGCGGTGCGGTCTTTGACCACACGGTCCACATTCTCGACCTGATGCGCTGGTACACCGGCGAGGAGCCGGTGGAGGTCTTCTGCGAGATGGACAAGCTGCCGGCGGGTCCGGTGATCGACGAGATCGGCCTGGTGATGGTCAAGTTCAGCTGCGGAAGCTTCGGCACCATCGACACCTCCTGGTGCCACCCGGAGAACTACCCCACCTGGGGCGACGCGTACCTGCGGATGGTGGGCGACAAGGGCCTCCTCACCCTGGATCTGGAGAGCCAGGCGAGCCGGCTCTACAGCAAGGCCGGTGCCAGCCTGGAGTACTGGGGAGACGACTACGACTACGGCCTGGTCGCTGAGTTTGTCGCCTCGGTGCGGGAGGGGCGTAAACCCGCCGTCACCGGGGAGGATGGCCTGGCCGCCACCGCCGTGGCCCTGGCTGCGTACGAGGCGGCCCGCACCGGGCGCCCCGTGAGGCTCGATCAGCCGTGCTGATCACCAATGCGTTGGTCTGTCACCCGGACGGGCAGTTCCGCCACGGGTGGATTGAGGTGGAAGGCGAGCGGGTCGCTGCTCTCGGCGAGGGTCTGCCGGGGGCGGCACTGGGCCCTTCGCTGGATGTGGCGGGCATGCGGGTGGTGCCGGGCTTCGTGGACGTGCACGTCCACGGGTCGGGCGGGTGGAGCGTGAACGAGCCGGACCCCGAGCATACCTTGCGGCTGGCTGAGAGGCTGGCCCGCCATGGTGTCACAGCGTTCCTGCCCACCGTGGCTGGAGAGGAGCCGGAACGGACGCTGGCCGCACTCCAGGCTGTCCACCGCGCCATCGGCGAGTATGATGGCGCCGGTGCGGAGCCCATCGGCATTCACCTGGAGGGTCCCTTCCTCAACCCGGCCCGCCGGGGGGCTTTCCGCCTCGAAACGCTCCAGCACCCGGACATGGCGGTGCTCGAGCAGTTGTTCGCCGCTGCCGGCGGGCAGATTCGGCGGGTCACCCTGGCCCCCGAGCTGCCGGGGGCGCACGACCTGGTCCGTTACTGCCGCAGCCGGGGCGCCGTCCCGATTATGGGCCATTCCGATGCGTCCCATGAGCAGGCCGTAGCGGCCCTCGAAGCGGGCATCGGCGGGGTGACCCACTGCTTCAACGCCATGCGCCCCATCCACCACCGGGAACCGGGGAATGTGGTGGCCACCCTGGTACAGCGAATCCCTGCGGAGTTCATCATGGACGGCGTCCACGTCCATCCCGCAGTGGTGCAGATGGCCCATCGCTGCCTCGGGCCGGCGGCCATGATCATCATCACCGATGCAGTCGGCCCGGCGGGCCTGCCTGACGGCGAGTACCACCTGTATGGGGAGCGGCTCTTCCTGAGGGGCGGGCAGATTCGCAACGAGGACGGCAGTCTGGCCGGCAGCGTGCTGACCATGGACCGGGGCGTACGCAACGCCGTATCGTTCCTGGGGCTGCCCCTGGAGCAGGTACTGCCCATGGCGACCACCACGCCCCTGTGGGGCAGTGGTGCGGTCGAGCGCAAAGGCCTCCTGGCCCCGGGCCGGGACGCCGACCTGCTTCTGTTGGATGAAGATCTGCAGGTGGTCCGGACGCTGGTGCGGGGCCGGTGGGTCTACCAGCGGCAATAAACTGGGGGCCGAACGATATGCAGCGAGAGGGGAACGCCACACCTGGTGCGGTGGCCGGCGTCGATATCGGCGGTACGTTGATCAAGGCTGTCCTGCTCGGCCCGGACGATCAGGTCTGCGGCCAGAGCCAGATGCCGACCCCTGCCGCCGGCCGGGCGGACCTGGTGATGGACGCCGTGGTCGCGATGGTGGGCGAGTTAGCAGCAGCGCTGCCCCCGGGGGTGCAGGTGGCTGCACTGGGCGTGGCGGTGCCCGGGGCGGTCGATGCCCAGCGGGGCGTTGTGGTGGAAGCAACCAACCTGGCCTGGCGGAACGTCGATCTTGCTGCCTCGCTGGCGTCCCGGGTCGGCCTCCCGGTCTTTATCGAGCACGATGTGCGTTCCGCCGCCCTAGCCGAGCTGGTCTTTGGCCAGGGCGGCGACCTGCGGGACTTCCTGTTTGTCACCATCGGCACCGGCATCGGGGCTGCGGTGGTGGTGGAAGGGCGGATCTATGCGGGCGCCAACCGGCTGGCCGGAGAGATCGGTCATGTGGTGGTCGCCCCCGATGGCCCCTTCTGTGCCTGCGGCAAGCAGGGGTGCCTGGAGGCGATCGCCTCCGCCTCTGCGCTCGTGCGACGCGGCAGGGCTGCGGGGCTCCCGGAGGAGCTTACGGGTGAGCAGTTGGCCGCCCTGGTAGCCGCGGGCGACCCCCCCGCCGTCAGGGTCTGGCGGGAGGCCACCGATGCAGTGGGGCTCGCCCTGGCGAACTACGCCATGGTGATGGATCCCCTGCGAATCATTCTGGGCGGGGGCCTGGCCGAGGCCGGGGAGCTTTTGCTGGGACCGGTCCGAACGGCCATGGCCAGGCACCTGAACGCGGCCTACTCGGTGACGGTCACGGCCAGCGCCCTGGGAGCGGCGGCCGGGCGCCTGGGCGCGGCCGCCCTGGCCCGACTGCGACTGAAGGAGGAAGGGTAATCATGGCAGAGCGACACTATGACGTGATTGTGCTGGGACTTGGCGGCATGGGCAGCGCGGCTCTGGCCCACCTGGCAGCCCGCGGGCAGCGGGTGCTGGGGCTGGAGCAGTTCAGCCCTGTCCACACCCAGGGTTCCTCGCACGGTGGCTCCCGCATTATCCGGCAGGCGTACTTCGAGCACCCGGACTACGTGCCGCTGCTGCTCCGCGCGTATGAGCTGTGGGCAGACCTTGAGCGGCGGACCGGGCGCACCCTGCTCGTGAAGTCGGGCGGTCTTCTTGCCGGGTATGAGGGTTCAGAGGTGGTGCAGGGCTCCCTGAAGAGTGCCCGTCGCAACGGCCTGCCGCATGAGATGCTCAGCGCAGCGGATATCCGGCGTCGGTTCCCGATGATGCGCCCCCGGGATGACGAAATGGCTCTGTACGAGCCTGATGCGGGCGTCCTGTTCCCGGAGGAGTGCATCGTGGCGCACCTGGAGGCCGCGGTGGCCGCCGGGGTCGAGGCCCGGTTCGGCTCGAAGGTGACCGGCTGGAGCCCAACGGCCGAAGGCGGCGTGCAGGTGAGCACTACGGGGGGCAAGGTCTCGGCGGACCGGCTGGTAATCTGCGCCGGCGCCTGGCTGGGCGCCATCGCCCGGGACCTCGGCCTGCCTCTGCGGGTAGAACGGAACGTGATGCACTGGTTCGAGCCGTCCGTGCCGGAGTCGGAGTTCGGGGCCGGTCGGTTCCCGGTCTACCTCCTACAGCGGCAGGGGGAGCGGGTGCTATACGGCTTCCCCGCCCTTCCGGGTCACGGCGGGGTCAAGGTCGCCTTCCACCACAGCGGGGAGGCGGCTCTGCCGGACGAGCTGAACCGGCAGGTGAGCCAGACGGAGGTGGCGGAGATTCGGCGGGCCCTGGAGGGCTGGCTGCCGGATGCGGCGGGCACCTGGCGAAAGTCGGCGGCCTGCATGTACACCAACACGCCCGATGAGCACTTCGTCATTGGCCCGCACCCGGAGCATCCGCAGGTGGTGTTGGCCGGAGGCTTCTCCGGCCACGGGTACAAGTTCTGCAGCGTGGTCGGCGAGGCGGTGGCGGATCTCGCCACGGCCGGGAGCACCCGGCACCCCATGGGCCTCTTCGACCCCAGCCGGTTTGCGAAATAACAGGAGCGGCTGCCGTCCACCGGCAGCCGCTCTTCCTCATATTCTCGGCGCAAAGAAGCGGACGCCGTCCTCCCCATACCAGTCATAGGCGACCTCCTGGCCGTCCAGCCGCCACCGGCGGGGGCAGGTGGTATGAAGCCAGTCCAGCGGCTCGCCCGGGGGAAGCGGGCGGGACGCAGTGGCAAATGCCTCTCGGAGGGCCGCCCTCTGCTGGCTTCCGACCGCCTCCGGGTCTGCGGAGACGAACAGCGGCGTCCCGCTGCGGGCCAGCAGATCGAGCCACTGCCGGTTCATCTCCCAGGGTACCTGGTTCGTCAGCCCCACGCAGTCTGCATCGACGGCGAAGAGGGCGCCGTGCTGGGGCATCCGGAAGGCCAGCGTGTTCACCCCGTAGCGGCGGGTGCGCTCCCAGTGCTTGCCGCTGGTGTCGTCGCCCGTCCGCTGCAGCTCGAAGAGCCCGGCGCCCAGGTGTCCAACCGTGTTGCACCCGATGACCAGGGCGCTGCCCGCCGCCTCCCGGATGGTACGGTAAAAATCCAGGATAATCTCGGCCGTGGTCTTCGACGGGTCTGCGAAGGACCAGTCATCGTTTGTGAGCCTCTCGCTGCAGTTGAAGCCCCACCGACCCCAGATGTCGTACGTGCTGAAGTCGTGCTTGATCACCTCGTAGCCCCAGGCCGTCATGCGACGGATGTCCCGGGCCACGTACTCCAGCACGGCGGGGAGGCTCGGGTCCAGGAACTGCTCCGCCGTCTTGGAACCCATGCGCCCGTCGGGCAGCCGCCAACTGGCGGGCACCTTCTCGGCGGTCAGCAGCGGCCGCACCCAGATACCGGGGCGGGCGCCGAGCCCCCGCATCTCCTCGGCGAGGCGGGGCATGTCGGGGAATTGGGCGTTGCCGTACCACGGGCCGCCCCAGAACTCGTCCGTCTGGCAGAGCTGCCAGCCGGCATCGATCACCATGAACGGCCGGTTCTCCCCGGCGGGGGAGAGCGAGGCGACCAACTCCGCATCGCGGAGGATCTGCTGGTGGGAGCTGTTGCTGTAGGCGTAGTACCAGTTGTTGCTGCCATACACGGGCTGCGCCGGGAGGAGGGGGCGGTCGCATAGCAGGCGGCAGAAGTTTTGGGCCGCCTGGAACGGGGACTCGCCCTCGGCGCCCTCCCGGGTGACCACCGTCGCAAGCGGCAGGCTGCGGTCGCCCAACTGGACACCCACGCCGCCGTTCCGCACATCCAGCCAGAGGGTGACCCCGGCGTGGTCCACCTGCCAGAAGCAGATGGCGTTGGGCCCCGTCTTCACGCCGTAGCCATGGGTCCGTGCACCGTCGTGGGTCAGGAAGTACCACGGGAGTGGCCGCTCGGGCACGAGGCCACGCCACTCCAGGTCCCCGTAGCCCCGCTCCCAGTGGTCGTTCAGGAAGAGCAGGGGGCTCTGGACCTCCCGCTGCCAGCGAAGCTTTACTCGGCGAATGGGAACCGACGGCGAGCTCAGGGCCACACACAGGTCGCCCCCGGCCGCTACGATGATGTCACCGCTGACCCAGTGGCCTCCCCCGCCCTGCTGCAACCTGAGCCATCGGTCGTCTGTCTGCACGGCGACGGAGTCCGGCGCTCCTAACAGCACATAGCTCATCGTACCCCTCCATCAGGGCCCACCCGTTGACGGACCTTCACCCGTTTGCTTCTGCCCGCCCCCGAAATCTTCCTGCGGGAATGCCACACCATCGAAAACCATGGCACGGCGCTGCACAGAATCAAAAAGATGCCCCCAAACCTGCAGGGCCGCCAGGACTCCTCACAAGACGCCGCGCCCATCACACAAGACCCCACGAAGGGTCAAAAACGCTACATCGGCTGCACCACCCCCATCGCGGCCGGTGATAACGCTCCCGCGCAATGACCACCACACATCCCGCCACCCACGCTGAAACTGCCGCACAAGACCGCACGGAATGGCACGGCATGAAATGCGATCGCATGGCATGGAAACCCATGGCATGACGCCGCATAGATGAAAACAGCATGACACAGCCGATTACGACGACCTTGCACCCGGAATAAACCGGCGAATCCTTCTTTCGATAGAGGCCAGGGGCACCGGTTTAGCCCCACGATGGGGGTAGATCACGGATCGCGACGATCACCGGCCCTTGAAGGGGGACAACGCAATGGGACATATGAACGAGTTTCCGCTGGACTTACGTCTGTTTTTGAAGGTCTACCCGTGGCGCCGAATTGACCCGGTACCACGGGTGAACCTCGTCAAACCGCTCAGCGAGTGCCGCGTGGCGCTGGTCTCAAGTGCCGCCTTCGTGCTGCCCGGCCAGGAGCCCTTCGACCCCGATGCCCGCGGCGGCGACACCACTTTCCGCACCATCTCTGGTGACGCCGACATTCATCAGTTGGTCGACACCCATCCCAGCGACCACTTTGACCACGCAGGGATCGATGCGGACCCCAACCTGGCCTTTCCCCTGGAACGTCTCCGGGAACTGGCCCGGCAAGGCCGCATCGGGTCGGTGGCGCCCCGCCATCTCTCCTTCTGTGGGGCGATCCTGGCGCCCGGTCGCTTGACGAGGGATACCGCTCCGGCTGCAGCCCGTCTGCTGGTGGAAGACGGTGTCGATGTGGCCCTGCTGGTCCCGGTCTGACCCATGTGCACTCAGACCGTGGGTCTGATCGCCGGTGAACTGGAGCGCTGCGGTATCGCCACCGTTGCCGTCCAACTACTGCGGGAGGTCGCGCAGCGCGTCCGGCCCCCTCGGGGACTATGGGTCCCGTTCCGCCACGGACATCCGTTGGGACTCCCGAACCGCCCGGATGTGCAGCACAGCGTGATCGCGGCGGCGCTGAGCCTGCTGGAGGATTCCCGGGTGGAGACGCCGGCGCTGGCCGACTTTGTCCCGAGGGAGCTGCCGGTTCCCGCAGTGTAGAGCTAACGCCGGGCACGTCTGCCCGGCGTTAGCCATTCCATTACTGCGCCGTGACCTCGATCCACTCGAGCCGCACCGGGCCGTCCACGGCTTCCAGCACCAGCCGGTGCAGGCCCCCGGCCCTCCGGCTGCACGCACAGCCACTCATCCGCCTGCCATTCCTGGCCCTGCCCGCTGACGCCTTCACCCCGATACCCGTAGAAGACGGCCCGAATTCGCACCGCTCCGCCACATCCTGTTGGCGGAGCCTCACGGATTGCGCACAGCCTCGACATGGGCCACCGCCGCCGTTAGCAGTTCGGGCGGCAGAGAAACCTCGCCCCGCCTGAGTGGGGGATTGCTGTCCACAGGCAGCAAGAAGGCTGCCACACGGGTGGCATATCTGTCATTGCCGCCGGTGACAATTCGTGTCGACCAGTTGCCATCCGGGCGAATTACGACCAGTGGCTCATCCCAGGTGGGTTTTGTCCACCAGCCGCCATTCACCTGAATGTAGACGGCAACCCGATAATCCCTGGGGACCACATGGGAGACCTTGCCGACCAGCAGTTCAAAACTGCCGTAGGGCGGCACGGAGGTAAAGGTGATGGCCGGCGTCCCTTCACCATCCACCAGCAAGGTGTCGCTCCACGTGTCAGGCGCCACTGCGCCGGCAAAGACGGCCTCCATGCCCGGCTTGAGCTGGCCGCTTTCATCCCACACGCCCCAGTTGGCCCCGCGGTCCCCCTCATAGGCGGCCTTCCAGCGCTCATCCAGTGCCTCGAAGTAGTAATAGGGGACGGAGTTGGCCCGGGCCCAGGAGACGAAGCTGAGGAAATAGGCCGCTGCGTTCTCGGGCGAGGGGACGGCCTCGCCTACCGGCTCACCGCCGGAGGGCCAGCCAGTCTCCGCCACGACAACTGCCTTGCCGCCTGCCGCAGCGACCAACTGCTGGTATCGGTTGTGAACGGACCCGATCGCCTGGTTGACGGGCACCCCCTCCCAGAAGGGATAAATGTGGGCGTAGACCAAGTCCACCGCATGGAGAATCCGCGGGTGCGAAAGCAAAACCCCATACACCTCAGCCGTTGTGACCTTGAGGTCAGGGACCTGCTTGCGGACCTGGTCCATGTACCCCAGCAGTTCGTCCTCCGTCAAGTCTCCCCGCAGCAGGACTTCACTCCCGACCACCGCCACGTCAACTTCGCCCGCCTTGGCTGCCGCCACCAGGTTGGCAATCTCCCGGTCGTTGGCAGCGCGGTCACGCCCTAGCCATGCGCCCATGGCGATGTTCAGGCCCAGTGCGCGGGCCAGACTGCCGGCCCGTTCGAGGCCATTGGTGGTACCATAGGTCCGCACCCACCTGGTTGCCGGCGCGATGACCCAAAGCCGCTGCAGCAGCTGCGCCGGACTCACATGCGCTCCCCGGTTGGGGTCCTGGCTCCCCCGGTACGGGCTGAAGGCGAGCCCGCTCAGTACATACTCGGGCTTTGGCGCCAATTGCGTTGCTGCCTTGGGGCGCCGGTCCACATCAAAGAGGCCTCGGCGGAGGCTGGCGCTCACACTGTCATCGAACGCTTCATCCCAGGCAGCGGGTAACCCCCGGGCCTGTAGTGCCTTGTAGAAGGTGGCCTGCGCGATCTCGCTCGCCTGGGGGTCGTCACCGGTCGGGAAACCGGTGGCGACTAGCATGGGCTGGCCGGGGTATCGGCGGGTCAGAGCATCTACCTGCTGGCTGACCCACTCCGCCGCCAGGTCCGGCTCCCGGATACCAGCGTCCCAGGGTAGGGCGATGGGGAAGAGCCAGTCACCAAGGCTGCCAACCGAGGCATCGTCCAGGCGGGAGAGCGCCTCGATGGTGGTCACGCGACGGCCTGATGCCCTCAAGTTGGCCATAACCTCCTGGAGCATGTCGTCGCGGTGCTCCGCCCCCGGTCCCTGCTGCCCCACGGCAAATCCGATGACGCTTTGCCGGTCGACCAGAGCGCTGGTCAGGCTGCGCCACGCACCAGCATCGAGTTGTCCCGTGCGATCTAGTGTCAAGTCAATGGCAATGATGGTGGCGCTGAATCCCATTTGCTGAGCCAACAGCGGGATTCCCGCGTGGAGGCCGGCTCCTGTCCTCAAGATCAGGCCGTCGAAGCCATGGCCACGGAGGAGCGCCAGATCCCGTCGGATGGCATCGACTTGCGACGCAGCGTCACTACCTGGGCTAGGTGGGACGGGGGAGTAGACAATCCAGTGCAAGTCGGTGAGGAGTTGGCGAAACGCATCAGTGGCGGGCGTTGTTTCGGCCTGCTGTGACCAGACCCAGACGGAGCGGGTCAGTGGGGCCCATTGCACGGTCGCATCCAGCGCCTCGGCGGCAAACCGGAGGGGCACCATGGTTCGCCCCTGGATGATGAGGGGAGGCACGTCGAGATGCTGGGGCAAGCCGTTCACCTGGGCCTCCGGGCTGTCGATGGTGAGGGCGAGGAGAGTACCGCCTCGCGTGGCGATGACCTGGCGGAGGGCGGGGTCCCACTCAACCTTGGCCCCAAGTGCCTCGAAAACGGTGCGCATTGGAATGAGCACTCGGTCTGACACGATGACGGGTTCGACGTCGGAAGCGAGTTCCCGTCCATCCACGAAGATTCGCACGGCGGGTAGGGTCGCGGCTTGTGCGGCGGGTGTAAGACGGGCGCTGGAGATCAGGGGAAGCAGGAGGAGCAGGCCTGCCAGGACCGCCTTCACATGGAAGCGTTTCATCGTTGCACCACCTCTCCAGAGCGATTCGCGTGGAAACTAACACAGGTGAAAGGACTGCTAGTTCTAGTATTTCCACTTATTCTACCCCGGCGGTGGTGGCCGGGCAAGGACATGCTTCGAAGATGACCAATAGCGTCGGCGAACTCGGCTGCAGACCTTGGTACGCGAAGTTTGTAGCCGGATGTTCATGGTGCGACAACGAGTGGGGCTACTCCAACCGGCTGGCCGACCTGGTGGCCTACGTGGGCGCCCAGCTCTGATCCGAACGACAAGCCCGTGCGCTGTGGCGCACGGGCTTTTGTGCTCCCTGGGGCTGCCAGAAGAGAGGACTTTCCTATCGCAAGATAGAATATCCATATAAATAGAATGTTTGGCGTGGAGGGGGAGATATGGTGGCGAGGTCAGGCGACGAGCTGATCAACCCCGTAACGGGTGAACACGGAGCCACACATGCATGCCATTCAGTCGGAGAGCTTTGAGATCATCTCACGCGTCGACGTTCCCCCTGGTGTCAGCCATGTCAATCCGTGGCGGGTGGGTGAAGGGATCCTCTATCTCCGTCAGCGCAAGCAAGCCCTGAGCACCGCCTTGGCGAGACTCAGGGCTTGTCGTTTGGGGACCTACACCAGTCTCGGCACCCGAGAGGCACTCACCTGAAACCCTTCTGCCTCCGCCAGCTCGCCCAGAGCCAGCGTGGCGGCGTCCTCCACGAACCAGTCCACCGGACGGACCCTGACCCGCTGGTCGAGCACCTTCAGGTACCCGCCGCACTCGTTGCAAATGTCGACCCGGTG
>Ga0196971_1000658_pt1 | contig 22560 bp, 20 predicted proteins | sample S1v_1013CmetaG_FD_148660 | JGI IMG/M metagenome (GOLD analysis project Ga0196971, IMG submission 148660) | Soil microbial communities from Anza Borrego desert, Southern California, United States - S1+v_10-13C | ecosystem: Environmental > Terrestrial > Soil > Desert | place: USA: California...
TTGGACGGCGCTTTGACTTCGCTGAATGTGCCGAAGAAGCCAAACTCTGCGCCGTCTTCGTCGCTCTTCCAGCGCCAGCGATACTTGCCGCCTTCGCGCACATCCATCTCGCAGACAGGCAGCGTCCAGCCCGGATAGCCGACACACCATTTCTGCATCAGCTCGGGCTTCGTGTGCGCATCCCACAGCAATTGGCGCGGCGCGTTGAATGTGCGGACGACGCGAACTTCGCAATCACTCGGTTGTGAGACTTCGATAGGCATCGTCTCCTCCTCACGCCGCGACTTTGAATATGTCGTCGAGGCGGGCGTAGCCCATTTCCATGCCGTCAGTCATGCCGGTGGAGACGGCGCCGTCGCGCGCTTCTTTCGATGGAAACACCATGGTGACGACCATCGTCGTGACGCCGGCCTTCTCAGTGAGCTCGTTGCTGATCAGCGCAGGCTCGGTCGGCATGGCGCCGCCGACGTCGCCAGGATCGTAGCTTTCTTCGTGCGCGAGCTTGGCCGGCTGGTTCACTTCGGTGAACTTGCCGAAGAAGCCGAACTCGCTGCCGTCCGCATCGTTTCTCCAACGCCAGCGATATGCGCCACCGGCGCGCACATCCATTTCGCACACCGGCATCGACCAGCCGGGCGGGCCGAGCATCCATTTCTGAATCAGTTCGGGCTTCGTGTGCGCCTCCCACACCAATTCGCGGGGCGCGTTGAAGCTGCGCACGACGCGGACTTCGCGATCGCTCGGCAGCGTGACTTCGAGGGGTTTGGGCATTTCCTTCTCCTTGGATTTTTGGCTCGCATGTTCGTTCAAAGAACGAATGGGCGAGCGACGCGCCGACATTCGTCAGCCTTTTTTGCGTTTGCGTTTTTTTGCGCCGGGCTTGGCCTTCAGCTCCTCCAGCAGCGCGTCGAGGCGTTGGTAATTGGCTTCCCAAACCTCGCGGTAGCGTTCGATCCAATCCATCGCTTGATCCAATGGCTCGGCCTCCAGCTTGCGCGGACGGCGCTGCGCGTCGTGGCCGATGGAGATGAGGCCGGCGCGCTCCAGCACTTTGAGGTGCTTGGAGATCGCCGGCTGGCTCATGTCGAAGGGCGCGCCGAGTTCGTTGACCGTCGCTTCACCTTCAGCGAGTCGGGCGACGATGGCGCGGCGCGTGGGGTCGGCGAGCGCGGCAAACACAGCATCCAAGCGGGCCGACGGCGAGAATTGTTCCATAACCATATGGTTATATAAAAGAGCACGAAGCATCGCGTCAAGCAGGGAACGCTAAATTTCAGGACATGCCGTGGGTGCGGGCGTATTTGCGCACGAAGATCGAGACGGCGAGCGAGAGACCGGCGGCGGCGCTAAGCGCAATCCACGGCGCGCTCACATCCTCGGTGCGCGAGAGGGCGTAGCCGATCACGCCGCAGACCGCCATCAGCGCCCAATAGAGCATCGACACGCGCGCATGGCTCCAGCCGGCGCGCATCAGCACTTGATAGAAATGCTCTTGATGGCCGATCAGCAGCTTGCGCCGATGGCGCACGCGCCAAGCGAGCGTCAGCAGCGCGTCCGCGATCAGCGGCATGAACAAAATGGGCGGGATGAACGGCGAAAGATCGGCGCGCGAAATCAAGATGAGTGACGCAATCGCCGCGATAGCGCCGACGAACAGCGCGCCGGAATCGCCGGCGAAGATCTTGCCGCGCGGAAAATTCCAGACCAGGAAGCCGATCAGGGCCGCGGCGGTGCAGAGCGTCATCGCCAACACGGTGTTGGAGCCATTGCCAGAGCCGATCGCGCCGAGCGCGATCAGGCCAACCGCCATAGAGCCCATGGCGAGGCCATTGGCGCCATCCATGAAGTTCACGCAGTTCACCAGCACGAACACCCAGAGCGCGGTGCCGAAGAGTCCGAGCGAGAGGCCGAGCTTCAGCGTCTCGCCGTCGCGGATCGGCAGCGCATCGACGATGCCCATGGTGATCGAAGCGCCGATCGAAAGCAGCGCGAACATCAGAAACTTGAAGCGTGGGCCGATCGGCCGGCTGTCGTCGATAAAGCCGATCAGCAGGAAGATGAAGGCGAACACCGAGGCGAGCGAGATCAACGCTTCGCCTTGGCGATTGAGCAGATCGGTCGGCGTGAAAAGCTGCGCCATCGCGACAAGGCCGGCCGTGTAGCCCAGCGCGATACCGATGCCGCCGCTGGTCGGCGTCGGACGGGTGTGAGCCTTGTGCGTCTCGTCGGCAGCATCGACCGGGCCGGCGCGCATTTGGATGCGGCAGACCACGAGGCTGACCAAAGCCGCAATCGCGGCGCTCCCGGCCAATTCCTCAATCACTTGCCACCTCGCGCCGGGGGCTAAAGCGCGCCTGCCCTGCGGTCAAGCACCAAGCGTCGCTTCTGCGATCCACCAGGCGGGATGGCGCTCGATCAGCTCGTCGGCGAGCGTTTCGGCGCCGTCCCAATCATGCGCGATCGCGAACACGGTGGCGCCGCTGCCGGAGAGCGCGGCGTGGCGCACATGTTCGGAGCCGGCGAGTTCGCTCAAAATGTCGCCGATCTCCGGCATCAGCGCGCGCGCGGCGGGTTCGAGATCGTTGCCGAGCGCATGCATAGCGGCGATGGCCTCGTCCTCGTCCTCCCAATCGGGCGCGGAGGTTTCAGGCAGTTCGGCGCCGAGGCCCATCTGATCGAAGGCGCGATAAACCTCCGGCGTCGCCAGCGGTTTGAGCGGATTGATGAGGACGGCCGGCAAAGGCCAGATGTGAAGCGGCGTACAAATCTCACCGATGCCGGCCATGAACGCACCTGTGCCGCCGGTGAAGAAGACTGGCACGTCGGCGCCGAGCCGGGCGCCGACTTCGGCCAGTTGCGGGTTGGTCCAGTTCAGGCGCCACAGATCGTTGAGCGCGCGCAAAGTGGCGGCGGCGTCGGCGGAGCCACCGCCGATGCCGGAGGCGACGGGGAGGTTTTTCTCCAGCACGAGATCGGCGGCGGCGCGCCGACCGGCCGCTTCGCCGAGCGCACGGGCCGCGCGGAGCACCAGATTATCTTCGCCAGGGCCGATCTCGCCGGCGAAATCGCCGACGACGTTGAGCGTGAGGCCATCCGAATGCGTCGCTTCAACCATGTCGCCGACATCGGCGAAGGCGACGACGCTTTGCAGCGGATGCATGCCGTCGGCGCGCGGGCGCGCGACCTTGAGCGTCAAATTGATCTTCGCCGGGGCGAAGATGCGCACGCTCATCGAGTGGCCGAATGCGCAGGCGGCAGCGCCGGCAGGCCGTTTTCGAGTTTGGCGCGGATGGCGTCGGCGTCGTCCGGCTCGAACGTCAGCGCCCGCTCCCACTGGAAACGCGCTTCGATGCGGCGGCCAAGACGCCAGTACACGTCGCCAAGGTGATCGTTGAGCGTCGCATCGGCGGGTTCGAGTTCGACCGCACGTTCGAGATGATCGAGCGCCTGCGGGTAATCGCCCATGCGATAATAAGCCCAGCCGAGACTATCGATGATCGCGCCGGATGTGGGCCTGAGCTCCACCGCCCGGCGGATCATGGCGAGGCCGTCCTGCAAATGCTCGCCGCGATCGACCCATGAATAGCCGAGATAATTCATCACGTCCGGCTGCTCGGGCGAAAGTTCGAGCGCGCGCTGCAGGTCGGCTTCGGCTTCCGGCCAGCGGTTGAGGCGTTCGCGCGCATTGCCGCGGGCGAAATAGAGCCGCCAATCGTCGCCATTCTGCTCGATCATGCGCGTGTAAAGCGGCTCGGCCTCGTCGTAGCGGCCGAGATTTCGGTACATGTCGGCGAGCGTGCGCATCGCGCGCGCATCTCCGGCGGCCGCATTCGCTTGCGCCAACGCAATCGCCTCTTCGCCTTCGCCGGCGTCGAGCAGCGCCCAGGATTCCATCATCCGTGCGCTGGCGAAATAGGGCGAGTCTGCTGGAATGGTCGCCAGCATGCGGCGGGCGGCGGCGAGATGGCGGATGCGGGTCTGCTGCTGGGCGAAGGCGAGACGTGCGCCGTCGAAGCCGGGATCGAGCATCAGCGCCAGCGTTAGCGAGGCGAGGCCGTTCGTGGAATCCGATTCCTGCAGCAGGATGGCGGAGAGCCCGTATAGCCCTACCGCCGCACCACGCGCCGGCGTCAGCGGCTGCGCTGAGGCCGCCTCACCCGCTTGCACCCGCTCGAGCGCGGCCATCAGCGCTGGGTTCGGCCGATTGATCTCGGCGCTGAGCAGGCGGACAGCGTTGTCGCGATCACCCATGCGCACGAGCAAATCGGCGTGGCGTTCAATGCCGGCGGGCAACCAAAGACCGCCTTGCAGCGCTGTTTCGTAGGCAGCGAGCGCTTCTTCGCGACGGCCGGAATAATCGAGCGCCATCGCCTGCTGATAGGCGAAGAGGCCGCCATAGGGCCGAAACCGGGCCCGCGGCGCGAGTTCAGCTACGACTTCATCGACGCGCTCCTCGCCCGTGCGCGCCCAGACGAGCAGCATGCGGGCAATCTCTTCTTCCGCAGCCAAGCCTTCGACTTGATCGAGTTCGCGCGTCGCGCCGCTCCAATGGCGGGCGGCGAGGTCATCGGCGCCGCGGATCAGGTGCGCATAGGCCGGCGCGCCGTTGCGTCCGGCCATGCGCGCGGCGCGGCGGGCGCGGGCCTCGTCGCCAGAAGCAAGCGAAGCAACCAGCGCGCCGTTCAGCAATGCGTCGTCGTTCGGCGCGCGGGTGAGCGCGGCGAAGTAGCGGTCGGCGGCGGCGATGTGGTCATTGCGCTCGTTGGCGACGCGGCCGATCAGGTAATCGGCGTATGCGCCGGCTTGACGCGGCTGCGGCGTGCCGATGCTGGCGCAAGCGGCGAGGCTCAACCCCGCCGCCAGAACCGCGGCCGTGCGCAGCATCATAGATCTTCCCGCTGCGTCGGCCCTTCCGGCAGTGAGACTTGCGGCAGGTCGCGCTGGCGCGGTGCAGGTGTCGTCAGGCCACGCTGCACTTTACGCTCGAGATCGCGGCGGCGCGTCGCTTCCGGCCGCGCTTCGAGCGCCGCGCGCCATTGCGTGCGCGCATCGTCGCGGCGGTCGAGACGCCAATACACGTCGCCCAAATGGTCGAGCACTTCGGCGTTCGGCTCGTGTCGCGACAGATCGTTGGAGCGTTCGATCAGCGCGCGCGCCTGATCGAAATGGCCGTACTGATAATAGGCCCAGCCCAAGCTATCGATGACGGCGTAGTCTTGCGGGTTGTTGTTAAAGCCGCGCCACAACAGGCGATAGCCCTCCTCCAGGCCTTCCTGACGCTGGATCAGCGCATAGCCGAGCGCGTTGAGGCGGAGCGATGAATCCGGCTGCTCGGCGAAGAGCCCGCGCGCGACGCGGATGCCGTCGGCCCAGCCGCGCGGATCCTCCATCAGGATCGAGACGTAAAGCAGCCGCGTATCGATGCTGGGATCGAGTTCGAGTGCGGCGCGGGCGTCGGCGCTGGCGGCGTCGATATTGCCGGCGAAGCGGTGCGCATAGGCGCGCCAGCCCAGCACGTCGGCGCGATCTTTCGGCTCGGTGACCATGCCGAGCGCGCGATCGAACGCCGGAATGGCGCGATCGGCGTGACCGGCGCGCCGATAGATATCGCCAGCCGAAGCGACGATCGACCAGCGTTCGCCGGCGCGCGACAGCGCACGTTCCGCCGCGGCCATCGCCGCCGTGTCATTGCGGCGTTCGAGGTCGATTTCGGCGCGGACAATATCGGCGTCGGCGGCAAACAGGCTGGACTCCGGCACCATGGCAATGATGCGTTCGGCGCCGTCAGGGCCGCCGGCTTGAAGCACTTGCTGAGCGGCGTAGAGGCGCCAATCGTTGGCGTCCGGCGCCAGCAACACCCCGACTTGCAGCAGCGCCGTGCCCGACGTGGACGAGAGCCCGCCGGTCGGATCCTGCTGCGCCATAAGCGCCTGCAGCATCTCTTGCTGGGTCAGATATTCGGACACGAACAGCATCCAGCGGCCGGTCGCGCTCTTGGCGTCGAGCGCGGGCTCGAACGGCGGCTGTCCAGCTTCGAGCCGCGCGAGGTTCGCGGCCGCATCGGCCGAGCGCGGCATGAACTCACGATAGATGTTGTAGTAGCGGCGCGCTTCCTCGGTGCGGCCGAGGCGATGGTGCACGAGCGCAGCGCGATAGACCGAATTGGTGACGCGCGCGGCGTTGAGCGTACGCTCGAACTCCTGCGGCGTGCGCGGTTCGTCATCGCCCGGCGGCGTGGTGTCCAGCCGCTCGACCATGGCGGCGTACACCGCCGCCGCTTCCGGCAAGCGGTCCGCGGATTCGAATAGCAGACCGCGCGCGACTTCCGGCAGCGGCGCGGGGAGATTGTCGCGCCCCGCATCGACACGCTCGACGGCGCGATCGACATGGCCTTCGGCAGCGATCAGAAATGGTTCGAGCAAATCGGCGACGCCACCGGTCATGCCGCCCGGCGCCGCTTCGAGCGTGCGGCGCGCTTCGGCGTTGCGGCTGGAGGCGAGATCATCGGCGAACACGACGGCGGTCCAGAGCGCGGTATTCTCGCCGCGAGCGATGGCGCGGCGGCCTTCGCGAACGAGGTAATCGATGTCGGCCTGGATCAGCGCCTGCTCCGGCCCTTCATAAGTGCGGTCGAGCGCGGCGTTCGGCGGCGAGGTGCGGCGCAGCGCTTCGTGCGGAACGCGGTCTTCAGTGAGCGCCGCCTGCTGCAGCGCGCTGTCCGGTTGCCGCGCGTATGCGGCGCCCGTCACGCCAGCTGCCGCCGCAATACTTGCCGCGAGGATCGCCTGCCAACGCATATTTGGTCCCTTTCTCCGCCTTTCGGGCGGTTCACACTCGGCTCAGAGGTTGGCGTAATTGGGTCCGCCGCCGCCCTCAGGCGTCGTCCAGATGATATTCTGACTGGGGTCTTTGATATCGCAGGTTTTGCAGTGGACGCAGTTTTGCGCGTTGATCTGGAAGCGCGGGTTCTGGCCTGCCTCGTCGTATAGCACCTCATAGACGCCCGCCGGACAGTAGAGACGCGCCGGCTCGGCGAATTCGGGGAGGTTGACCTGGATCGGGATCGAGGGATCGCGCAGCTTCAGGTGCGAGGGCTGGTCTTCCTCGTGATTGGTGTTCGACAGATAGACTGACGAGAGCTTGTCGAACGTCAGCACGCCATCGGGCTTCGGATATTCGATCGGCTTGTGCTTGGCCGCTTTCTCGGTGGCGGCGGCGTCCGACTTGCCGTGCTTCAGCGTGCCGAACACCGAAACGCCGCCGAGCAACGTTGTCGTCCACATGTCGAACATGCCGGCGACGCCGCCCCAGAACGTGCCGAGCTTCGACAAGAGCGGCTTTGCGTTGCGGACGCGGTTCAAATCTTCGAACACGCTGCTTTTGCGATAGGCGCGCTCATAGCTTTCGAGCACGTCGCGCTGACGGCCTTCGGACAAGGCGTAGGCGACTTCTTCCGCCGCCAGCATCCCGGTCTTCATTGCGTTGTGGCTGCCCTTGATGCGCGGCACGTTGACGAAGCCGGCCGCACAGCCAATCAGCGCACCGCCCGGGAAGGCCAGCTTCGGCACCGCTTGCAAACCGCCTTCGGTGATCGCGCGCGCGCCGTAGGCGACGCGCTTGCCGCCCTCGATGTGTTGCGAAATTTCCGGGTGCAGCTTGTGACGCTGAAATTCGTCGAACGGCGAGGTGTACGGGTTTTTGTAGTTCAGGTGCACGACGAAGCCGACCGACACGTAGCGGTCGCCCCAATGGTACAGGAACGAGCCGCCGCCGGTGTTGTCGTCGAGCGGCCAGCCGACGGTGTGCAACACGAGGCCCGGCTTGTGCTGTTCCTTCGGCACTTCCCAGAGTTCTTTGATGCCGATGCCGTATTTTTGCGGACCGCTCTTGGCGCAGAGATCGTATTTGTTCTGCAGCACTTTCGAGAGCGAACCGCGCGCGCCTTCGGCGATCAGCACGTATTTGCCGTGCAGCTCCATGCCGGGCTGATAATCAGGCTTTTTCTCGCCGTCCTTGCCAACGCCGAAGACGCCGGCGACGACGCCTTTGAGCGCGCCGCTTTCGTCGAACACCGGCTCCGACGCGGCCATTCCCGGATAGATTTCGACGCCGAGCGCTTCGGCTTGCGCGCCGAGCCATTTGGTGAAGTTCGACAATGAGCCGATATAATTGCCGTGATTGTTCATCAGCGGCGGCATCAGGAAGGTCGGCAATGAGGCGGCGCCGGCGGGGCCGAGGATTTTGAACTGGTCGCTAGTCACGGGCGTATCGAGCGGCGCGCCTTGCTCTTTCCAGTCCGGGATGAGTTCGTTCAGCGTGATCGGATCGATCACTGCGCCGGAGAGGATATGTGCGCCGACTTCGGCGCCTTTCTCCAGCACAGCGACATTGATCTCGGCCCCGCTCTCGGCGGCCAGCTGCTTCAGCCGGATCGCGGCGGACAGACCCGCAGGCCCTGCCCCAACGATGACGACATCGTACTCCATCGAGTCCCGAACGATGTCTTCCTCGGCCATTGCAATCCCTTCATCTGCTTCGCGGCCGGTTATCAAAGCTGATGCGATGAGACGCAAGGCGGCTGCGGTGCTTTGTCGTTTCGCCCGAGTCCCTGCACAATGGCGCTGATGAACGGCTCTGAAACCACCAGCTCGCCGCAGGCCGCCGCCCGGGCGCTACTCGCCTTCTGGCGGGCGGCTGGCGTCGATATGGACGAGGCAGAGGCGGTTTACGCCGCGTCGCCGGCGCGGCCGGCGCCGGCAGCGCGGGCGGCAGCGCCGGTGATTGCCGCCAAGCCGACGCCGAAAGCCCGGAGCAAGGCCTCGTCGGCCGTGGATGGCGCCATGGCGCTGGCCAAGGCGGCGCAAAGCGTGGCCGAGCTCAGGGCCGCGGTGCAGAGCTTCGAGGGCTGCGCGCTAAAGGCGACGGCGCGCAATACTGTGTTTTCGGATGGGATCGATGACGCCCCGGTGCTCATCATTGGCGAGGCGCCAGGCAAGGACGAGGACGAGCAAGGCAAGCCCTTCGTCGGCCGGGCGGGCCAACTCTTGGACCGGATGCTGGCCACGATCGGTCTCAGCCGTCAATCCAATATCATGATTTCAAACACGATTTATTGGCGCCCGCCGGGCAATCGCGATCCTACGCCGGGCGAGATCCTCGCCTGCCTGCCCTTCGTTGAGCGGCTGATCGAGCTAAAGCAGCCCAAGCTGCTGATTCTGGCTGGAAAGGCCTCCGCCAATACAGTTCTTAAGCGGGACGAGGCGGTGACCCGGCTGCGGGGACGGCGGCTCAGCTACACGCGGGAGGGGTTAACGATCCCCGTCAACACGATGGTCATGCTTCATCCCGCATATCTGATGCGCCAACCGCAGCAAAAACGGCTGGCGTGGGCGGATCTGTTGCTCACGGAAACCTGGCTCGACGAGCTGGGCGTGGCGCGGGTTCCTCAGTCCTAACTCTTACTAGAACGAGCCCAGATGACGACGTTGCGCTCCGCTATCGCCGCCCTCTCTTCCCTCGTAGCTCTCGTCGCGCTGGCCACGCCGGCCGCCGCCCAGACGCGCATCGTTGCGCTGTCGGAGCAGGACGAGGCCGCCTATCGCGCCGCTTTCGAGGCAGTGGAGGCAGGCAATTGGCGCGGCGTTGGCACAGCGCTGCAGCGGACAGAGGATGACGTGCTCGCGGGCGTGGTGCGCGGGCGCCAGCTCTTGTCGCGGTCGTCGGGCTCGAGCTGGAGCGATTATACGAGTTGGCTCAACCGCTATGGCGAATACGGCATGGCGTCGGCCGTCTATGAGCGGGCGATGGATTCGCGCTCGCGCCGGGCGCGCCGCGACGGCACGCGCGCGCCTTCTCCGGTGGCCGGCGGCACGCGTCTATTGCCCGGCACGCCGCCGCCGATTCCCGGCGACAGCGCCGCGGCGCGCGTCGGCATCGAACGCATTCACGAGCGCATCGGCCAAGGCGACATGGAAGGCGCGCGTGCGCTCGGGCACGCGCAGGTCGATGGCCCGCGCAGCGGTCAAGTGCAGTGGCAGCTTGGGCTGATCGCCTATCGTCAACACGATTACGCCGAAGCGGTTCGCCAGTTCGAAGCCTCGACGCAATGGCGCCATCATGGCGGCTGGGCGATGGCGGCGGCGCATTATTGGGCGGCGCGCGCGCGTCTCGCTACCGGCGACACCAACGGCGTTTACGCGCACCTCGACGCAGCGGCGCAGCGGCCGTGGACCTTCTACGGCCAACTCGCCGAAGCGCAGCTCGGCCGCGAAAGCACGCTCGCATTCGAAGCGCCGCAAGTGGATCAGGACACGCTCGCGCGGTTCGTCGAGCGCTATCCGGGCGCACGCCGCGCCGCAGCGTTGGCGCAGCTCGGCAGGCTCTCGGAAGTTGAAGCTGAACTCCGGCGCCTGCACGCGGATCTGACGCCGCAGGATGACGGCGCGTTCCTCGCGCTGGCTATTTCGCTGCAAGCGCCGGCGGCGCAGTTGCGCGTAGCGGAATATGGCGGGCCGGAAGTGGCGGCGGGCTTTTGCCCGACGACGTCGTTCGAGCCCGAGAATGGCTTCTCGCTCGATCGGGCGCTGGTTTATGCAGTGGTGCGTCAGGAAAGCTATTTCAATCCGCGTGCGGTCAGCGTTTCCAACGCGCGCGGACTGATGCAGCTGCTGCCATCGACTGCGCGCGACATGGACCGTTCGCACAATTATCGCCGCGCGCCGGCGCCGCTGTTCGAGCCGGGCCTCAATATGCGTCTCGGCCAAAGTTACATCGAATGGCTGATGACGGAATTCCATGACGACGGCGATCTCGGCCGCGTGTTCGCTGCGTACAATGGCGGGCCGGGCTGGCTGTCGCGCTGGCTGGCGACGCAACCGGCCGACATCGATCCGCTGCTGCTGTTGGAGACGATGCCGCGCGCGGAAAGCCGCGACTATGCCGAACGGGCGCTCTCGCACATGGCGCTCTGCCGCAAGCGGTATGGCCAACCGACGCCGGAGCTGGATCGCATCGCCGGCGGCGGCCCGGCGATCTACACGCCACTCGACATGCGCAACGCCGCGCGCGATGCGTCAAGCGGGCGCTAACGCGCGCCAAAGCTTCAGCGCCTGCACCGTTTCGGCGACATCGTGCACGCGCACCATGGCTGCGCCCTTCTGCGCCGCGATTAGCGCCGCCGCGACTGAGCCGCCGAGACGGTCCTTGCCGGCCTCCTTCGCCCGCAGATCGATCGCGGCGATGAAGCGCTTGCGCGAGGCGCCGACGACGACGGGCGCGCCGACTTCATCGGCGATACGCTGTGTCGCGTTGATGAGCGCCAGATTGTGGTCGAGCGTTTTGCCGAAGCCGATGCCGGGATCGACCCAGATCGTCTCGACGCCCTTAGCGCGCACCGCCGCAACGCGTTCACGCAAGAAAGCAATCACCTCGGCGACCACATCCTCATAGTGGGGCTCATTCTGCATCGTGCGCGGCTCGCCCTGCATGTGCATCAGGATCACCGGCCGCTGCAGTGAGGCCGCGGTCTCGAGCGCGCCAGCGCTGCGCAGCGCCGCGACATCGTTCCAGATCGATGCGCCTGCCGAGATCGCCGCCATCGCCACCTGCGGCTTCATCGTGTCGATCGAGATCAGCGCATTGGTGGAGGCGCGCAACGCGGCGATGACCGGCACGACGCGGGCGATCTCTTCGGAGGCGTCGACCGGTTCGGCGCCGGGACGGGTCGACTCGCCGCCGATATCGATAATGTCGGCGCCGGCTTCCAGCATGGCGAGCGCACGCGGCGCGGCGGCGCTCTCCCAGACGCCGCCGTCAGAAAAGGAATCCGGCGTCACGTTGAGGACGCCCATCACGTAGGGGCCGCCGGCCAGCTTGGGTGGCGGTAAGGAAATCGGTTTCATCGGCGGCGCGGATGACAAAGCGAACCTCCCCGCGCAAGCTTGACGCGCAGTGGATACCGCGCGCAGGTGTCGCGCTCACGATCATGAGATCAATAAGATCAATCCGTTGGCGGCGCCATCGCGTAGCGTCAGGCAGCCTCCCCGCAGGACGCCTCTGCACGCATGAATAGCTGGCGCATCAAGCTCGAGCCGTTGATCACACCGGTTTTCCGCACTTGGTGGCGGCTGCGGCGCGGCATGACGCTGGGCGTGCGCGGTGTGGCGCTCGATGATTCCGGCCGCGTACTGCTGGTGCGGCACACTTACGCCAAGGGCTGGCACCTGCCCGGCGGCGGCGTCGAGAGCCGTGAGACGGCGATCGCAGCTGTTATCCGGGAAATGGCGGAGGAAGGCGGCGTCGAGGCCGTTGGCGCGCCAAAATTCGCCGGCTTCTACGCCAATCACGCCAACTTCCCGAACGATCACATCGCGCTCTTCGTGTTCGAGACCTGGCGGCCTTGCCCGCCGAAGATCGACAACGAAATCGCCGAGCGCGGGTTCTTCGCGCGCAATGCGCTGCCGGACGGCGTCACCAAGGGCACGCGGCGGCGGCTGGTGGAGATGTTCGAAGGTGCGCCGATCAGCCCCGATTGGTGAGGCCGCGCGGCGCATTAGATAAAAGCGAAGGAGTTTGCATGCGCTACCTGCACACGATGATCCGGGTTGGCGATCTCGACGCCGCACTCGATTTTTTCTGCGCCAAGCTCGGCCTCGTCGAGATGGCGCGGGTGGACAACGAAGGCGGTCGCTTCACGCTCGTCTTTCTCGCCGCGCCCGATGACGTTGAACTCGCGCGTCAGCGCAAAGCGCCGATGGTGGAACTCACTCATAACTGGGATGAGCGCGAGTATGACGGCGGACGCAATTTCGGCCACCTCGCCTATCGCGTGAAGGACATCTACGCGGTCTGTCAGAAGCTGATGGATGGCGGCGTCGTCATCAACCGCCCGCCGCGCGACGGACACATGGCCTTCGTGCGCTCACCGGACGGCATTTCGATCGAACTCTTGCAGGAGGGCGATCATCTGCCGCGGCAGGAGCCGTGGGCGTCGATGCAGAACACCGGCAGCTGGTAGCAAAAGGCCGCGCCCCGAAGGGCGCGGCCTCTGCTTTCCGCGCCAGCGCGCAGCTTAGTGTTCGTGGCCGTGATGATCGTGTTCCGGCTCGGGCGCCGAATAGACTTCGGTGACATGCAGCGTTGAATCTTGCAGATCGCCTTCAGCGTAGGTGCCGACCCAGACATCATATTGGCCGCTCGGCGCGTTGGCGAACGAGATCACCGGGTTCAGACCATCGGCATCGTCGTTGCAGCTCCAATTGCCTTCGGCGTCGTTGATGACCAGCGTCGTGTCGGCTTCGGAGACGACATGGAACGTCAGCGGCAACTCGCCCGAGCCTGCCGTCCAGTTCACGCGATAATCCGGCGCCGAGGCGATCCAACCGGTGCAGCCCTCAATCGCCGACGCATGTTGGTTGCCGCCGGCGGCGATCGCCACGGTGTGCGGATCAGGCATGAACCCCGCTGCGAGCTCGATGCCGCCGAACGCCGGCTCAAGCGTGTAGTCCGGCATTTCGCCAGGCGTCGGCTCGGGCGAAGGCGGACCGGCGACTTCGGAGATATGCACGATGGCCGAGGCCTGCTCGTCCTGCACGCCGAAGCGGCCGACCCAGATCTGATAGCGGCCGTTGCGCGGCGTTTCGAAGCTGACCACCGGATTGAGGTTGCCGGCGCTGTCGTCGTCGCAATGCCACGAGCCGTCCGGCGCGCGCACGGCGATGGTCGTATCCGCATCCGAAATCGCGCCGATATAAAGCGGTAGTTCGCCAGCGCGATAGCGCAGCGTGAAGCTGGCGCGCGTATCGACATAGCCGCGGCAGGTTTCGCCGATTTGTGAGGCATCGTAATTGCCGCCGGCGCTCACCGTGCTGTTGTGCGGATCGGGTGTGAAGCCGGCGCGTAATGAGACTTGGCCGTAGCGGCCGGTCGCGCCGCTATTGAGCTGCTGCGCGTAAGCGGGCGCCGCGAGCAAGGTGATCGCCGCCGCAGCGGCCATGATGCGTCCGAGTGTCATATGATTCCCCACAAGATCCTTCGCGGGTCGCATCATCTGCCCCGACTGCGACAAGGCAAGCGGAAAACCGTCGCATTCAGCGCGCTGCATGCGATTTCCGCTAGCGGCGCCCGAACAACTTCTCGATGTCGGCGAGCTTCAACTCCACATAGGTGGGCCGGCCGTGATTGCACTGGCCGGAGAACGGCGTCGCTTCCATTTGCCGAAGCAGCGCATTCATTTCGTCAGCGGTGAGCCGCCGGCCGGCGCGCACTGAGCCGCGGCACGCCATCGACGAACACACCTCCTCGAGCCGCTCCTTCAACGCATGCGCTTCGCCAAGCTCGGCGATGTCGTCGGCCAAATCCTTCAGCATCCCGGCGGCATCGATGTGACCGAGCAGCGCCGGCGTTTCGCGCACGAGAATGGCGCCCGGCCCGAACGGTTCGATGACGAGGCCCAGTTGGCCAAGCTCTTCGGCGCGGGCCGCCAGCGCTTCAGCTTCGCTGGGATCGAGTTCGACCACTTCGGGAATGAGCAAGGCTTGGCGACGCACGCCGCCGCTCGCGAGCATTTGCTTCATGCGCTCATAAACCAGCCGTTCGTGCGCGGCGTGCTGATCGACGATGACGATGCCGTCTTCGGTTTGCGCCACGATGTAAGTTTCATGGATTTGCGCACGGGCGGCGCCGAGTGGAAAATAACGCGCATCCTCGGCGTCGTGCATGACGGCGACGGCGATGGCGCTTTCGAGATCGGCTGGTGCGATGGCGCCTGCAAAGCCCGGCGAAGGCATAGATTCAACGCGGCCGCTCGGCATGATGAAATCGGCGTCAGCCACTGCCTGCTCCGCCGTGCCCCAGACGCGCAGCATCGGCTGCGGCGCGTAGTACGGGCGCGCCGCGTTGAACACTGTGTTCGCTGTCGTCGTCGAAGCGCGGTGCCCAGCGCCGGCCAGCGCGTGGCTGAGCGCCCCAACGATGAGGCCGCGCACAAGCGCCGCATCGCGGAAGCGCACTTCGGTCTTGGCCGGATGGACGTTCACATCGACGTCGGACGCGGGCAGATCAAGAAAAAGCGCCGCCACTGGATGGCGATCGCGCGCGAGCAAATCCTGATACGCTGCGCGCACGGCGCCGACGATGAGCTTATCCTTCACCGGCCGGCCATTGACGAACAAATGCTGATGCTCGCGCGTCCCGCGATGGAACGTGGGCAAGCCGGCAAAACCGGAGAGCCGCACGTCGGTGCGAGTTTGATCGAGCGCAATGCAGTTCGGCGCGAAATCGGCGCCGAGGATGGCGGCCAGGCGTGCGCGGCGGCCGTTGTTTTCCGGATCGGCTTCGGCGGCGTAACGAAAGGTTACGCGGCCATCGTGCTCCAGCGAGAACGCCACGTCCGGCCGCGCCATGGCGAGGCGCTTCACGACATCGGAGACCGCCATCATCTCGGCGCGCTCGGACTTCATGAATTTGAGCCGCGCCGGCGTCGCGAAGAAGAGATCGCGCACTTCGACGCGCGTGCCCTGCGCGCTCAAGCTCGCCCACGCCGCCGGCCGCGCCGTGTGCAGCGCGCCGCCTTCAACGTCGAGCGTCCAGGCGTCTGCGGCGCCTTCTGCGCGCGAGGTGATCGAAAGCCGCGCTACCGCGCCGATCGACGGCAGCGCCTCGCCTCGAAACCCCATTGTGTAGATGTTCAAGAGATCGACGTCGCCGCTCGCCGCTGCTTGCAGCTTCGACGTCGCATGGCGCTCCACGGCGAGAGGCAGCTCGTCGCGCGGAATGCCGCCGCCATCGTCCTCGATCGAGATGAGGCCTAGCCCGCCGCGCTCGATCCGCACCGCAACGCGCTTTGCCCCCGCATCGAGCGCGTTCTCCACCAGCTCCTTCACGGCGGCGGCGGGCCGTTCGATCACCTCGCCGGCGGCGATGCGGTTCACGGCTTCGGGGGGGAGACGGCGGATGGTCATGCGATTCGCGAAACGATCCTGAAGCTAGCAGACAAAGCCGGCTGACGCCCTATGTTGGCGCACATGCCTGATAAACAACCACCGCCTATCCAGAGCCTCGAGCAGATCAATTCGCCGACCTATCGCCTCGCCGCGCTCGATCAGGATTTCCTTCTCAGCGAAGAGATGCGCGGCGTCCGCTTTCTGCTGGAATATTCCAAGGCGGAGCTGACGCTGACGAAGGCGGGGATTATTTCGACGCTGGTGGTTTTCGGCGGCGCCCGCGTGCGCGAGAACGGGCCCGACAAAGAGGCGCACTGGTACAAGGAAGCGCGCGCCTTCGGCCGGCTTGCGTCCGAACGCGGCGGCGCGCTGCATGGCCCGGCGAAGAAATGCGAGAACGTGATCGCCACCGGCGGCGGTCCCGGCTGCATGGAAGCGGCGAACCGCGGCGCCATCGAGATCGGCGCGCCTTCGATCGGCTTCAACATCACGCTGCCGCACGAGCAGTTTCCGAACGCCTACACCACGCCCTCGCTCACCTTCAACTTCCACTATTTCGCGATGCGCAAAATGCACCTCGCGATGCGCGCAAACGGGCTCGTCGTTTTTCCCGGCGGGTTCGGCACGCTGGATGAGCTGTTCGAAATTTTGACGCTACGCCAAACGCGCAAGGCGCCGCTGGTGCCAATCGTGCTGTTCGATGAGGCGTACTGGCGCTCCGTCATCAATTTCGACAAGCTGGTCGAGTATCGCACCATCGACGCGGCGGACCTCACGCTGTTCAGGTTTGCCGACACGGCGGAAGCAGCATGGGACGCGCTGGTCGAACAAGGGCTGGGCCGCGCGCACGATGAAAGCGCGCCGGATGTTGTCCAAAAAGACATCTGAGCGATTGGCGGAATCGCCCTCTTAGATTGTCATCTTCGCCGCTCCCGCCCGCGCGCCGCCGGGCGCAGTCTCCGTTTCGTCAATGGAGACAATGCATGCGCAAATTCATCATCGAACGTGACATCCCCGGCGTGGACCGCATGGGCCGAAGCGATTTGGCTGGCGCCGCCAAAACCTCTAACGCAGCCCTCGCGCAACTCGCCGGCCGCGCACAGTGGGTTCAGTCCTACGTCGCCAAGGACAAGACGTTCTGCGTCTATCTGGCCGACAGCGAAGACGCGATCCGCGAACATGCGCGCATCTCCGGCTTTCCGGCCAACAAGATCACGGAAATCACCGGCATTATCGATCCGACGACGGCGCGCGGCTAATGACGCGCCCGAGCGCCTGAGGTAGGCTGATGCTGAAACCGGAGGGCGCAATGCTCGACGTGACCGTGGTGCTGCTCGACGACGGCTATGCGTCGACGGCGCTGATGCCGATCGAAGTTTTTCACTCTGCGGGTGCGCTCTGGCGCGCGTTGAACGGACAAGCGCCGGAGCCCCGCTTTCGTGTCGCCACCGTCTCGATCGATGGCCAGGCGGTGCGCAGCCCGTACGCCGGGCTGATGATGACGCCGCAAGGCGGCCTCGACAGCGTCGCCCGCACCGACATCGTCATCGTGCCCACTTCGGGTCTCGAACTGGACGAGAAGCTGATCGAGAACAGCGCCCTGCTCCCGTGGCTGCGCAAGCACTACGCGTCTGGCGCCTATATCGCCGGCGTCTGCATGGGCTCGGCGTATCTCGCCGAAGCCGGCCTGCTCGACGGCAAGCGCGCGACCACGCACTGGGCGGTCGCCGGCGAACTGGCGCAGCGTTATCCGAAAGTGGATTGGCGTCCGAATGAGTTCGTCACCGAAGACGCGCGCTTGCTCTGCAGCGGCGGACTCACGGCGGCGGCGGACGTGAGCCTCTATCTGGTCGAGAAGCTCTGCGGCCATGAAGTGGCGGTGCAGACGGCGAAGGCGCTGCTGCTGACGATGCCGCGCGTTTGCCAATCCGGTTACGCGATGCTGCCGCTCTCGCCGCCGCACAACGATGCGCAAGTGCGGGAAGTCGAGCGCGTGCTGCAGACGCGCTTCTGCGAGAACGTGGCGATGGAGCCGCTGGCCGAGAGCGTCGGCGTCAGCCCGCGCACATTCCTGCGCCGGTTCAAGGCCGCGACCGGCCGCCTGCCCGGCGCTTATTTGCAGGCAGTGCGGGTTGAGACGGCCAAAGCAATGCTCGAGCGTGAGCGTGCGTCGGTGCAGAGCGTGGCGAGCGCCGTCGGCTATGACGACGTCTCGTTTTTCCGCGCCTTGTTCAAGCGCGAGACGGGCATGACGCCGGCGGAGTACCGCGCACGTTTCGCCGCGATGAGCGTTCGCCAGCACGACGACGTCGATCGCAGCAAAGTCTGAGCACGCATTTTCTGCGTTGAATCGCCGCAAATCATGTGTTACACGCGCCGTCCTTTCGGAGACGTGTCGTGAAAACGCTGAACCAAACCCCGAGCAACCAGATGCCCGTCGCAGATCGCGGCGAGCGGCTGGGTACGCGCGCGCGGAGGAGTTCGGCTTTCTGACGTCTTCGGACATCGGAGCATGAAGAACCCCTCCAAGGCGCGGCCTGGAGGGGTTTTTCGTATGCGCTCCAGGCCGCTTACAGGTGTCAGACGTCAGGCATCAGGTGTCAGCAACTGCGCGGCATCTGACACCTGATACCCGACACCTGACACCTGATGCGGATGTAGCTCAGCGGTAGAGCGCCACGTTGCCATCGTGGAGGTGGTGGGTTCGACTCCCACTATCCGCTCCAACTTTTGGAAGGAGAACCGGTCATGGCCGGTTATGAAGAAATTCTCGGCGCGCGGGCGCCGATCAGGGCCTGGATCGAAGGCGTGCCGGTGGAGCACGAAGCGCAAAACCAATTGCGCAACGTCGCTTCGCTGCCGTTCATCCATAGCCACATCGCGGTGATGCCGGACGTACACTTCGGTATCGGCGCAACCGTGGGCTCCGTGATCCCGACCAAGGGCGCCATCATTCCGGCGGCCGTGGGCGTGGACATCGGCTGCGGCATGATGGCTGTGCGCACCTCGCTGACGGCGAACGATCTGCCGGATTCGCTGTCGCGCTTGCGCGGCGCGATCGAGCGGAACGTGCCGCACGGCAACGGCCCGAACGGCAATCACCGCGACACGCCCGCTTCGGTGGAGACGTCTTACCGCGACTCCGGCCTCGATGATCGCTACCGCGCGATCATCGACAAGCACCCGAAGGCGTCCGCCAAGGCGCAAACGGCGCAGCTCGCCACGCTCGGCGGCGGCAACCACTTCATCGAGGTCTGCCTCGACGAAGCGGACCGCGTCTGGGTGATGCTGCACTCCGGCTCGCGCGGCTCGGGCAATGCGATCGGCAAGTATTTCATCGAGCGAGCGCGCGATGAATTGCTACGCCGTGAGCTCGGCTACCACGTGCCGGACAAGGATCTCGCCTTCTTCCTCGAAGGCGAAGAGCTGTTCGACGATTACGTGGAAGCGGTCGGCTGGGCGCAAGACTATGCCCGCGCCAACCGCGAGGTGATGATGGAGCGCACGTTGCGTGCGCTCCGCGACAACCTGCCGAAGTTCAAGCTCGAGAAGCACGCCGTGAACTGCCACCACAATTACGTGGCGCGTGAACGGCACTTCGGCGCCGACGTGTTCGTGACCCGCAAGGGCGCGGTACGCGCGGGCGAAGGCGAATTGGGGATCATCCCGGGCTCGATGGGCGCAAAGTCGTTCATCGTGCGCGGGAAAGGAAACCCGGATTCGTTCTGCACCTGCTCGCACGGCGCCGGCCGGGCGATGTCGCGTACCGAAGCCAAGCGCCGCTTCACGCTGGCCGATCACCGCAAGGCGACCGAAGGCGTGGAGTGCCGCAAGGACGCGGGCGTGATCGATGAAACGCCGATGGCCTACAAGGACATCGACGCCGTCATCGCCGCGCAAAGCGACTTGATCGACGTGGTGCACACGCTGCGCCAGGTCGTGTGCGTGAAGGGGTGATGCACGACGTGTGAGAGTAATCTCGCACGTCGTCACTCCAGAGCTGCGCCGCCGGCGCAATGAAATTCAGATAGCCCAGCGCCGCGATATCGTGTGCGTCAGGGCGAAAAGGGTGTGCGCGGCGTCCGCGCACCGCACACCCACGCTGCCTGTTCGTCTAATTGGCAGGACGCCGGAGTTTGGTTCCGGAAATCCTCGTTCGAGTCGAGGACGGGCAGCCAGATTTTGAGAATGCTGACAGGTAGGCGAGCGGTCGAAGCCGCGAGACTCATAATCTCGTTCCCGCAAGGGCGCGTTGGTTCGAATCCAACCCTGTCGACCATTGCGAAGCCAAGCAACTTAGATTATGTTGTACAACATGACGTTTCGACCGACCCCCTCCCTCCGAGAGATGCGCTAGCGCTCATGTGGCGCTGGCGTATGTCTGGGCGTAGCTCAGCATGCGAAGAGCGCCTGCTTTGGACGCAGGAGGTCGTTGGTTCAAATCCAGCCGCCCAGACCATTCTTTCAAAGCGACATGAGCGCCCGTTTGCACACGGCGCCGTCGTCTATGGGTTAGGATCCTGCGCTTTCAACGCGGGGAAACGGGTTCGAGTCCCGTCGGCGCTGCCACTCGTTCGCGTAGTTCAACGGAAGAGAATGCGGCGCTACGAACGCCGAGATGTGGGTTTGAGTCCTGCCGCGAACGCCAGTTACGTCTTCTACGTCCCGACATAAGCCCGCAGCACATCCGCCGCGACCACGCGCGCATGCCCTTCCGGCTTGCCCACCAGCTGCGCCAGCGAGCCGCCGAACAGCCCCGCGCCCATCGCCAGCACGACGCTGATCAGCACCAGGTCTTCCGTCTCTTCCACGCTTCTGTCGCCGAACGACGCGCGCTTCAGCACGACGCTTTGCACCGCCTCGCGCACATGCGTCAGCCGGCGCCATTCGCCGGTGAGTTCGAGCCAGGCGGCGAGCCGCGCCGCGCCGCGGGTTTCGAACACGTCGAACAATTTCCGCACCACGGCTTCCTGATGCTCTTCGCGCGCGCCGGGCTGTTCGGCGATGGCGAGCACGTCGGCGACGAGCTGCTGCACCATCCGGTCCATCAGCGCCGCGTGCACGCCGTCGATCGAGCCGAAATGATGCAGCACGCTGGCGTTGGCGACACCCGCCGCGCCGGCGACATCCGCCAGCTTCAGCGCCAGAGGCCCCCGCTCGACCAAGAGCCGCTCCGCCGCGGCCAAAATGTTGTCCCGCGCCGCTTCGGGCGCGCGGCGGACGCGAATCTTACGCTCTTTCACTATTGACATTTTTGTCAGTAAAGCGAAATTCGCCGGAAAGCGCAAGTTCGCCCCACTCCTCCCAGGCGCCCCATGACCAAATCCACGCCCGCCGACGTCAAAATCCCGCCCCGCGACATTCACTTCGATGTCGATGCCGCGAAATCCGGCCATTGGCTGGGCGGCGACCCTGTCGGCACCGCGGTGTTCAACGCGCTTTCGCTCACCTTCCCGGACGGCGAGCGCATGTTCATCGACGCGGTGCGCCATTATCACGGCGAAGTCGGCGGCAAGCTGGCGGAGGACGTGAAGGGCTTCATTGCCCAAGAAGCGATCCATTCGCGCGAGCATCACCAGCTCAATCAATTGATCGACCGCAACCGCTATCCGGTCGACGAGATCGAAGCGGCGATCCGCGAGCGCGTCGCCTTCGCCCGCTCGCGCGGGCCGATGCGGATGCTGATCTCTACGATCGCGCTCGAACACTTCACCGCCATGATGGCCGACGCGCACGCGCGGCACAAAGATCTGTTCGACGATGTCGATCCCGGCATCGAGCGCATGTGGCGCTGGCATGCGGTGGAAGAGACAGAACACAAAGCCGTCGCCTACGACGTCTTCCTGCACGCGACGCGTCACTGGCCGGCCTGGAAGCGCTACGTCCGCCGCACTTTGGCGATGGCGCTGATCACCTATTTTTTCACCCGCAACATTTCGCACTACGCCGCGCGTCTGCTCGAAGCGGACGGCTATTCCTACCAGGACGCGCTGAAAGCCGTGAAGGCGTATGTCTGGCGCAGGCCGGGCCTCTTCAGCCGCAACGCCAAGACCTACTTCGCCTGGTATCGCGCCGGCTTCCACCCATGGGACGAAGACAACCGCGCGCTGGTCGCGGAATGGAAGGCCGAGTTCGACGCCGACGCCGCAGCGCCAGCCGCCGCCTAGCGCAAGCGGCGCTGCACCCAAATCATCGCGCCGACAACGCACGCGCCGAACAGTGCGCCTTCGAGGCCGCCCGTCACCATCTGGCTGATCGGCCCGAAGCCGTCTTCGCCGAACAGCCGCCCCATCGGATCGAGCCGCAGCCGCGAGTTCGGAAACTGCTTCGCGAGCAGCGCGAGACTGCCCGCCATCAGCCGTCCGCCGAGCAAGTGGATCAGCGCGCCCGCGACTGCGCCGGCGAGCGCCGCCAAGGCCACGCTGCGGCGGAGCGATGCGCCGCCGCGCGCCGCGAGCCAAACGCCAAGCCCGACCGCGCCGCCGAGCAACGCGCCTTCCGGCGCGCCGGTGATGTTTCCCGGCGTCTGCCCGAACAGCAGGTTGAACGCATCGAGCCCGATCAGCTTCACGGCGCCGCCGACGATCAATCCGCCGAGCGCCCCGCCGAGCACGCTCCA
>Ga0196971_1000659_pt1 | contig 22558 bp, 22 predicted proteins | sample S1v_1013CmetaG_FD_148660 | JGI IMG/M metagenome (GOLD analysis project Ga0196971, IMG submission 148660) | Soil microbial communities from Anza Borrego desert, Southern California, United States - S1+v_10-13C | ecosystem: Environmental > Terrestrial > Soil > Desert | place: USA: California...
CGACGTCATCGCCGTGCGTCTGCTCGCGGATAACGGCACGCAAAGCGTGCTGGAGCCCGATCGCTATCGGCTCGAAGGCCACCGCGACCGGCCGCGGCTCGTGTTCGCGAGCGGCGTGCCGGCCACCTTGCGCGAGATCGGCGGCATTGAGATCGAGTACGATTGCGGGTTCGCCGATGATGCGGCCAATCTGCCGGTCGCGCTGCGGCTGGCGACGCTGCAGATCGTCGCCTCGCTTTATGAACTGCGCCAAGGCGAAGGCGGTTTGCCGGAGACGGCGCGGGCGCTGATGCGCGCCTACGCGCCGGCGCGGCTATGAGCGACGCCATTGGCGCGATGCGCGCCCGCATCATGCTGCAAAGCCCGCAGCGTGTGGCTGATGAAATCGGCGGCGCTGCGATTCTGTGGAGCGACGAGGCGGAGGTGTGGGCGCGCATCGAAGCGATGAGCGCCAGTGAGCGCGCGGCGTTCGATGGAATGAGCGCCAGCGCATCGTTTCGGCTCGCAATCAATCGCCGTGACGACGTGCGCGCAGGCTGGCGGATCGTCTGGGGTGAACGTGTGCTGCAGATCGGCGGCGTCATCGACGATGGCGCGGCGCGGATCGCGCTTATGTGCGCGGAGGTGCGGCCGTGAGCGCGGAGCGTGCGCTATTGGCGGCAATGCGGGCAGCCTTGTTGGCGGACGCGGAAGTCGGCGCCCAGGTGGGCGCGCGCATCCATGATGATGCGCCAGCGGACGCGATCTTTCCGTATGTGACGCTAGGCCGTGTCGAAACGCGCGCGGCGGATTCTAGCGGCGCCGACGCCTTGGAGCATGCGGTGACGCTGCACGTCTGGTCGCGTCATGGCGGCCGGGCGGAGGCGCTGAGCGTCGTCGCCGCCATGCGTGCGGCGCTTCACAACGCGGCGCTCGTGATCGAGGGCCGCCGGCTGGTGCTGATGCTCGCGGTGTTCAGCGACATTTTCCGCTCCGGCGACGCCCGCACGACCCATGGCGTGCTGCGTCTCCGGGCAATCACAGAAAATCAATAGGAGCCAAAATGGCAGGGCAAAAGGGACGCGACGTCCTGATCAAGATTGGCGACGGCGGATCGCCGGAAGCGTTCGTCACCGTCGCCGGCATTCGCGCCAAGACGATTTCGCTGAACGCGCGCACGGTGGACGGCACATCCGGGGAGAGCGAAGGCGCCTGGCGTGAGCTGATCGCGGGCGCGGGCGTGAAGTCCGCGAGCGTCAGCGGCGCGGGGGTATTCAAGGATGGCGCGTCTGATGCGCTGATCCAGCAGGCGTTCTTCACGCAATCGGCGCGCAGCTTCCAACTCGTGATCCCGGATTTCGGCGTGCTGGAGGGGGCGTTTCTGGTCGAGGCGCTGGATTATTCCGGCGACCACGACGGCGAAGCGGCGTTTGCAATCACGCTGGCCTCGGCTGGCGCGCTCAGCTTCGAGGCGCTGTGATGCGCGAAGCTTACAACAAGGCGCGCGGCGAGGTGCTGCTGGCGATCGATGGGCGCGCGCGGAAGCTCTGCGTCACGCTGGGCGCGCTGGCGGAATTGGAGGCGGCGTTCGATGTCGCCTCTCTGGGCGAACTCGGCGAACGCTTGGCGCAGCTGACGCCGAGTGACCTTATCACCGTGCTTTCCGCTCTGGTTGGCGGCGGCGGCGAACCGATGAGCGCAGCGGAGCTCGCCGCGGCGCGGATCGATCCGAAGGCGGCGGCGGCCGCGGTGGCCAAAGCGTTCCGCGTAGCGTTCGATGGCTGAGCGCACGCCGTGGCCGCGTTTGGTCGCGGCGGCGGTGCGCATCGGTGTGACGCCGGCCGCATTCTGGCGGCTGAGTCTGAGGGAATGGCGCGCACTCACCGCAGCTGAAGACCCGACCTTATCGCGACTTGCGTTCGAGACGCTGGCGCGCCGTTTTCCGGATGAACCGAAATGAATGAGACAGAGGCGGGATTCGACCTCGCCGGCTTTCAGGCAGAACTGGGCGCAGCTTCGGCGGCGCTGCAATCTTTCGCGCAAGGGCCCGCGCGCCGCGCGGCCGATGATGTCGGCGCTTCGTTCGAGCGGGCCGGTGACCGTATCGCGCGGGCGCTCGGATCGGCCGCGAATGGCGGTGAGGCGGCGTTCAAGCGCATGGCCAAAGTGATCCTGGAGGAGTTGGCCAAGATCGCGCTGCAGCGCATCTTCACCGAAAGCGGCGGCAAGCACTTTTTCGGCGGCCGCGCCGCTGGCGGCCCGGTGCATGCGGGCGGCGCCTATCTCGTGGGCGAGCGCGGACCTGAGCTGTTCGTGCCGCGCCAGAGCGGTGAGATCGCCGCGCCCGGCGGCGGCGCCGTGAACGTCCACTTCCATCTTGGCGCCGGCGTTGACGCGAGCGGCATCGCCCGCCACCAAGGGCAAATCGCAGCGGCGATTGCGCGTGCGGTCGCTTACGGGAGGCGCAATCTGTGAGCGCGTTTCATGAAGTCTCGCTGCCGCTGCCGTTTGCGCTGGGGGCGAGCGGCGGGCCGGAGCGGCGGGTCGATATCGTCACGCTCGGCTCCGGCCGCGAGGCGCGCAACACGCCGTGGGCGCATGGGCGGCGGCGCTACGATATTGGCGGCGCGGCACGCACGCTCGATGAGCTGCACGACTTGCTCGCCTTCTTCGAAGCGCGGCGCGGCAAGCTGCACGGTTTCCGCTTCCGCGATCCGTTCGATTGCAAGAGCTGTGCGCCTTCCGCCGCGCCCGCGCCTGATGATCAACAGATCGGGCTGGGCGACGGCGAGACAAGTGCGTTTCAGCTGATCAAAGCCTATGGCGATTATGCCCGGGCGATCTCAAAACCGGTTGAGGGCAGCGTGCGCGTGGCCGTCGATGGCGCGGAGCTGGACGCGGGCGCATTCAGCGTCTCGTCGATTACTGGCGTTGTCACTTTGGCGGCGGCGCCAAGCGCAGACGCCGTCATCACCGCCGGCTTCCTGTTCGACACGCCGGTGCGGTTCGACATCGACCGGCTCGAACTGTCGCTCGACGGCTTCGGCGCCGGTCGGGCCCTTTCCGCGCCCTTGGTTGAAATTCTGCTCTGATGCGACAGCTTCCGGAAGAACTCAGCGCCCGGCTCGCGTCGGGCGTGACGACGCTTGCGCACGTCTGGCGCATCGTGCGCCGCGACGGCGCCCAATATGCTTTTACCGATCACGACGGGCCACTCGCCTTCGACGCGCTGACGTGCGAGCCGATGACCGGGTTGAACGCGGGCGCGATCGAGAAGAGCGTTGGCCTCGGCGTCGATACCGCGAGCGTCCGCGGGGCGCTCGCATCCGAGGCGATCACCGAGGCTGATTTGTCGCGCGGCCTGTGGGATGGCGCGGCGGTCGATCTTTTTCGTGTCGATTGGCGCGATCCGTCGTTGCGGGTGCACCTGTTCGCGGGCCGCATCGGCGAGGTGCGGCGCGGCGTAAGCGCGTTCGAAGCTGAATTGCGCGGATTGCAGACGGCGTTGAACAAGCCGGTCGGGCGCGTCTTCTCCCGTTTCTGCGACGCGAACCTGGGCGATGTGCGCTGCGCCAAGGATGTGAGCGGCGCGGCTTTCAGCGCCGAAGGCGTAGTGGCGGCAATAGTTTCCAACGTCGCGTTCCGTGCGAGCGGGCTTGAGAGCTTTTCCGCGGACTGGTTTGCGCGCGGCAGATTGGTGTGGACGGCGGGCGGAACGGCTGAGATCGCCGCGCACCGCGTCGAGGCGGGCGAAGCGGTGATCGAATTGCTCGATCCTCCAGGGACTGCGCTTTCCATTGGCGCCGCCTTTGTCGCCACAGCCGGTTGCGACAAGCGCTTCGAAACCTGCCGCGCCAAGTTCGACAATGCGCTCAACTTCCGCGGCTTTCCGCACATGCCGGGCAATGACGCGGTGCAGGCGCGGCCGACGAGCGGCGAGCGTCTTGACGGGAGTTCGCGTAATTCATGATCTCCCGCCAGGCGATCCTCGCCGAAGCACGCAGCTGGATCGGCACGCCCTATCAGCACCAAGCGTCGGCCAAGCACGCGGGCTGCGATTGCCTTGGCCTGGTCCGCGGCGTGTGGCGCACGCTTTATGGCGATGAGCCGGAGCGTGCGCCGGCCTACACGCCCGACTGGGCGGAGCGGCGGGGCGCTGAGACGTTGTACGAAGCCGCCTGCAAGCATCTGCGCGAGACGGCGATGGCGTCGGCTGAGCCCGGCGATGTGCTGCTGTTTCGCATGGATGCGCGCTCACCGATGAAGCATGCGGCGATCCTCGACGCGGACGATCATATCATTCACGCCTATTGGGGCCGCGCCGTCGTCCGCTCGCGCTTCGCGCCCTGGTGGCGCACGCGCTGCGCCGCGGCGTTTTCATTTCCGGATGTCGAGACATGGCCGAACTGATCCTTTCCGGCGTCGGTCAGGCGATCGGCGGCCAAGCGCTGGGCTCCGTCGGCGCCATGCTCGGGCAAGTCGCGGGCGCCTATCTCGGCGGCGCGATCGATCGGCAGCTGTTCGGCGCGACGCATCATTATGAAGGCGCCCGGCTCACCGATCTGCACGTGCAGGGTTCGACCGAGGGCGCCTCGTTGCCGGCTGTGTTCGGCCGCGTGCGCATCGCTGGCCAGGTGATATGGGCGGCACGGTTCAAAGAGCACGTCGAAACGCGCGATATCGGCGGCAAGGGCGGGCCGACCGCGACGTCGACGCAGTATCGCTACACGCTTTCTTTCGCGGTCGGTCTTTGCGAAGGCGAGATCGCGCGCATCGCCCGTGTCTGGGCCAATGGCGAACCGCTCGACATCTCGGGCTTTACGATGCGCGTTCACACCGGCGGCGAGACGCAAGCGCCCGACGCCTTGATCGAAGCGATCGAAGGCGAAGCGCCCGCCTGTCGCGGCCTCGCCTACGTCGTGTTCGAGGATCTGCCGCTTGAGGCGTTCGGCAACGCCATTCCGCAGCTCTCGTTCGAGGTTGTCCGGCCTGCGCCGAGCGAAGAGGTTCGTTTCGAAGAGCGGGTGACGAGCGTTTGCCTGATCCCCGGCGCCGGCGAGTTCGTCTACGCGACCCAGCCGGTGCTGCGCCGGCTTGGTCCCGGCGCGGAGGCGGCGGAGAATGTGCATGCGGAACGCGAGCGCGCCAATCTGCTGGTGTCGCTCGATCAGCTCGAAGCGGACTTTCCGAACTGCGAAACGGTGATGCTCGTGGTCGCCTGGTTCGGCGACGATCTGCGTTGCGGCGCGTGCACGATCAGGCCGGGCGTTGAGGTGGGCGCCAAGCTGACGACGCCGATCAATTGGCGCGTCGGCGGTGTGACGCGCGGCGGCGCCCGTCTCATCAGTCAGCACGATGGCGCGCCCGCATTCGGCGGCACACCGAGCGACGATAGCGTGCTGCAAGCAATCGCCGAACTGAAGGCGCGCGGCTACAAGGTCGCGCTCTATCCGTTCTTGCTGATGGATGTGCCGGTCGACAATGCGCTGCCTGATCCGTATGGCGGCGCGGCGCAAGCGGCTTATCCTTGGCGCGGCCGGATCACGTTGCATCCGGCGCCGGGCCAAGAGGGATCGCCGGACAAGACCGGCGCCGCCGCCGCGCAAGTTGCGGCGTTCTTCGGCGCCGCCTCCGCTGCGCATTTGGGCGTGACCAGCGGCGCGCCCTCGTACGGCGGCCCGGCGGAATGGTCGTACCGGCGTTTCGTGCTGCATAACGCAAAGCTCGCGGCGATGGCTGGCGCGGACGCTTTCATCCTTGGCTCCGAGCTACGCGCGCTGACGAGCGCGCGGGACGGCGCTGCGAGCTATCCTGCCGTCGAGGCGCTGCGTGCGCTGGCGGCCGAAGCGCGGGCGATCGTCGGCGCCGGCGTTAAGCTGACTTACGCGGCCGATTGGTCGGAATATGCCGGCCACCAGCCGCAGGACGACTCGGGCGATGTTTTCTTTCATCTCGATCCGCTCTGGGCCGACGACAACATCGATTGCGTCGGCATCGATTGGTATCCGCCGCTCACCGATTGGCGCGCTGGCGCAACGCATCTGGACGCAGTGCTCACGTCTAGCCCGCACGATCTGGACTATTTAAAATCCCGGATCGAAGCCGGAGAAGCATACGATTGGCACTACGTCAGCGACGCCGACCGCGAAGCGCAGGTGCGCACGCCGATCAGCGACGGCGCCGAAGCCGAGCCATGGATCTATCGCGTCAAAGATGTGCGCAATTTCTGGGGCCGTGCGCACTATAACCGCCCCGGCGGCGTGCGTGACAGTGCGCCGACGGAATGGGCGCCGGAATCGAAGCCGATCTGGTTTGTCGAACTTGGTTGTCCTGCAGTTGATAAAGGCGCGAACGCGCCGAATCTGTTCGTTGATCCCAAGAGCGTCGAAAGCGCGTTGCCGCCATTCTCCTCCGGTGCGCGCGACGATCTCATCCAGCGGCGGACCCTGGAAGCATATCTCGATTATTGGAGCGGCCCGCGTAATCCGATCTCGTCCGTGACGGGCGAGGCGATGATTGAAGACATCGCCCTGTGGTGCTGGGACGCGCGGCCGCATCCGGTGTTTCCCGCGCGCGCCGACGTGTGGTCGGACAGCGCGGCGTGGCGCACCGGGCATTGGCTCAATGGAGGCGCAGGGCTTTCGGGGCTCGGCGAAGTTGTAGCGGCGCTGTGCAAGCGCGCCGGTGTTGAAGCGGTGGACACATCGGCGCTGTTTGGCGCGGTCAGCGGCTATGTCGTGGATTCGCCCGTGAGCGGCCGTGATGCGCTCGAGCCGTTGATGGCGGCCTACGATTTTAGCTGTGCCGAGCGCGATGGCGTCTTGGTGTTCGCGCATGGCGGCGGCGGCGTGCTTGACGTGCCGGCGAGCGGCTTGACCGCCGAAGCGTCAGCGGCGCCCTTTGCCCAGCGCGGCGACGCCGATCAGGCGCCGATCGAAGCGCGCGTGCGTTTTCTCGACGCCGGGCGCGATTATCGCATCGCCGGCGTCAGCGCGCGGCGTCTCGATCATGTTGAGGGCGGTGTTGAGACGGTCGAGGCGCCCTTGGTGCTGGAGCCGGATGCTGCTGAGCAAATCGCCGCGCGTGTGCTGGCCGATCGGCGTGCGGCCTCGGAAAGTCTCCAGATCGCGCTCGGGCCCGCGCACTTGGCGCTGGAGCCGGCCGACCGCATCACGCTCGACGGCGGCGCCGATGTGTTCGAGATCGCGCGAATTGAAGACGCAGAAGTGCGCCGCATCGAATTGCGCCGCGTGCGCGCCTCCGGCGGCGCCAGTGTCGGTATTGCCGATCCGAACGCGCCGCCGCATCCGGCGCTCGCGCCAACGCCGGCGCTGGCTATCCTTGATCTGCCGCCATCGCCTAGCGCCGAGAGTGACGAGCGTCCGTTCGTCGCGGTGTTCGCCGCGCCCTGGCTCGGCGTGCATGAAGTCTACGCAGGCTCGACAATGACGCGCCGCGCGACGCTGGCGCAGCCGGCGGTGATGGGTGAATTGGTGTGGGCGCTTTGGCCGGGACCGGTCGATCGCTGGGACGACGGCAACGTCATCCGCATCAAGCTCTATGGCGGTGCGTTGACGAGCGTCGCCCGCGAAGATGTGTTGAACGGCGCAAACGCGTTCGCGATCGAGGCGGATGAGGAGTGGGAAGTGGTGCAGGCGCGCTCATGCGTGCTGGTGGGCCCGAACGAATATGAGTTGTCCGGCTTTTTGCGCGGGCGGCTCGGATCGGGGCACGCAATGCGCGCGCCGCATCCGGTCGGCGCGCGCATGGTTGCGCTGGATCACCGTCTGGCGCGCTTTGAAGTGGGCGCGCACGAATGGGGCGAGCCGCTTCCAGTTGCTGCGCCGCCGGCGGGCAAGCTCGCCGCAGATGTGCGCGCCGCTGCGGCGAGCGTCACGCTGCCGCGCGCCGCAGCGCGCGCCTGGGCGCCGGCGCATCTGAAGGCGCGCCGGATCAGCGGCGGCGCCGTCGAAATTACCTGGACCCGTTGCGCCCGCATTGGCGGCGACAGCTGGGGCGCGACTGAGCCGCCGCTGGGGGCCAGCGCCGAATCCTATCGTCTGGAGCTGCTCGACGGCGATGAAGTGGTCCGCGCGGTGACGGTCGGTCCGCCGTCTTTTGTCTATGCATCGGCCGATCAGATCGCCGATTTTGGCCTTTTGCCGGCTTCGTTGCGCTTTCGGGTCGTGCAAATCGGCGACGGCGGCGCCATAGGGTTGAACAGCGAGTTAACCATAACATTATAGTCGGGCGGGCCAGAATGGCCGGGCTGATCTGATTCCATCGCCGGGAGCCGGGCCAGCACTGCCGCAAATCCGCAAAAGGCTGGAGCCAGTCTGACATCGTGAGTTGGGACCCATACGCCACCCTCGGCGTCAGCCGCTCGGCCACCGCCGACGAGATCCGCCGCGCCTATCGCACGCTCGCCAAGGAGCTGCACCCGGACGTGCGCCCGGGCGATAAGGCGGCCGAGGACAGATTCAAGAAAGCGACGGCGGCGTTCAACCTGCTCTCCGATCCAACCACCAAGGCGCGGTTTGATCGCGGCGAGATCGACTCCGACGGCAATGAGCGGATGGCATATGGGTCAAGACCAAGGCAGGGCGCGCGCGCACACGCAGGCGCCGGCGCTGGGCCGGGCGGCAGTGGGGGCGCGGGCGCCGATCCGTTCGATCTCGGTGACATCTTCTCCGATCTGTTTGGTCCAGGCTTTGGCTCGAGCCGCGGCTACACGCGCATGCGCGGCCGCGACATCCGCTTCACGCTCGAGGTCGATTTCCTGGATGCGATCAATGGCGCGCGCAAACGCATTTCATTGGCGGAGGGGCGCACGCTTGATGTCGCGATCCCGGCCGGCGTCGAAACCGGCCAAGTGCTGCGGCTGAAGAACCAAGGCGGGCCTGGCGTGCAGGGTGGGCTGGCCGGCGATGCGCTGGTCGAACTTAATGTGAAGCCGCACGCTTTCTTCCGCCGGGAGGGGCAGGACATCCACATGGACCTGAACGTCTCGCTGACGGAGGCGGTCGAGGGCGGGAAGATTCAAGCGCCAACGCCGACTGGGCCTGTGACATTGACCATTCCGGCTGGCTCCAACACGGGCAAGACGCTGCGGCTCAAGGGCAAGGGCGTCTCCGGTCATGGCGATCAGTTCGTACGGCTGCAGGTCGTGTTGCCGGAGCTTCCGGACGAGGAACTGAAGAAGTTCGTCAAGAAATGGCCCAAGCGGGACTACACCCCGCAGCGCCCGGGTGGTTAAGCAGAAGCCGCTGTTACATTCAGGGCACGTTCAGTGGCGCCCCGGTAAACCCTCTCCCGTGATGTGGGCAAAGTCTCTCCTCCTGGCCGCGGCCGTTGTTGCGGGTTCCGCCGGCGCCAGCGCTGAAGCGGCGCAGGCGACGCGCGTCCGCGCTGTCGCCGTGCAGCCCAGCTTCATTATGCCTGCCCAGCACCGCGGCGGCCAAGACATCCGGCCGCTCCGCGAGGTGGTCGAGGAACTTCGCGCCCGCCACGGCGGCGACCTTATTTCAGCCCGGCTTGAGGACGGGGGCCGCCCTGTCTATCTGATCCGCTGGCGTATGCCGGACGGCCAGGTACGGGATTTCCGTGTGGACGCGGCACGTTAGGGAAGGTCGCGCATGCGGGTTTTGGTAGTCGAAGACGATAAGAACCTGCGCGAGCAGCTCTCCGGGGCGCTTGGCGATGCGGGCTATACGGTCGATACGGCCGACAATGGCGAGGACGGCCAGTTCCTGGGCGAAACCGAGCCGTACGACCTTGCCATCCTCGATCTGGGCTTACCCAAGGTGGACGGGCTTTCCGTTCTGAAAGCGTGGCGCAAGGAGGGCCGGTCAATGCCGGTGCTGATCCTGTCGGCGCGCGATCGCTGGAGCGAGAAGGTCGAGGGCCTCGATCTCGGCGCGAATGACTATGTCACCAAGCCCTTCCACATGGCCGAGTTGCTGGCGCGGGTCCGCGCGAACGTGCGGCGTCAGACCGAACACCAATCTTCGGTGATCGAAGTCGGCGATTTGCAGTTGAATTCGGCGACTGGCCAAGTCTCGGTCAACGGCGTGCCGATCAAGCTCACCGCATATCAGTACAAGGTGCTCGACTATCTGATGCACCATGCCGGCCGCATCGTCTCGCGCGCGGAGCTGACCGAGAAAATCTACAGCCAGGATCATGAGCGCGACTCGAACACGATCGAAGTGTTCATCGGCATCCTGCGCCGCAAGATCGGCTCGGACCGGATCATCACCGAAAAAGGCTTGGGCTACCGCTTGGTCGATCCTGCGGAACAGCAGTGACTGAAGCGGGCGGGGGCCTCTTCGATCGTTTCCGGCAGCTGATCCGCCGTTCGCTGGCCGCGCGGCTCGTCACCATCGCCGCCGTCAGTGTGTTCGGGCTCGTCGCGGTCGGCATCATTGCGCACGAACAGTTCAACCGGCAGATGCTGCGCCTGCTGATCGATCCCGAAATCCGCTCGGTCTCCACCAATCTGATCGGCAATTCCGGGCCGGGGCTCACCGGCGAATTGGTGTTGCGCGACCTGCCTTACGATCCGCGCTACCTGCAGCCGCTGAGCGGCCGCTATTATCAGATCGCCCGCATCAATGAGGACGGAACGGTTCTTGTGCAGGTGATCTCGCCGTCCTTGTTCGATGTCGGCATTGAACTCGATCCGAAAATCCTTGCCGGTCTGATCGCGCCGGATGCGCCGCCCGAGGCGCGCTTTCTCACTATCAATGGTCCCGACGACGAACCTCTGCGCGTGATCGCGCAGGTGACGGCAATTCCGGAACTCGAAGGTCGCTATCTTTTCCTCGTCGGCGTCGAGCCGCGCTCGATCCTCGCGCCAGCGGCGAATTTGGTTGGGCTGGCGTTCGCTGTGTTCGTGGCGTTCTGCGCGCTGATGGTCGCCGCCGTCACGCTGCTGCAAATCCGTATTGGGCTTGAGCCGCTAAGCGAATTGCGGCGCGACATCGCCAACGTGCGCCGCGGCGATGCCGAGCGGTTGAGCGGCGCGTACCCCGCAGAGCTGCTGCCGGTCACGCAAGAACTGAACGCCTTGGTCGATCACAATCGTGAAGTGGTCGAACGCGCGCGCCGCCATGTCGGCAATCTCGCGCATGCGCTCAAAACGCCAATCGCGGTGCTGAAGAACGCCGCCCATGCCGGCGAGCAGGACGCGGTGATGAAGGCCTCCATCGACGAAATGGAGAGCTTCGTCGAGCGCCAGCTGCGCCGCGCCCGCGTCGCCGCCCGCGCCGATGCGCAGGATGCGACCATCGCCCACCGGACGCCGGTGCTGCAGAACCTCGAAGACCTCGTCTTCATGATGGAGCAGAAATACGACGCGCAGAAACCGATCGATATTTCGATCGAGGCCGAGGCCGACGTCACCTTCCGCGGCGAACGCGAAGACCTGCTCGAAATGGCGGCGAACCTGATCGACAACGCCTGTAAGTATGGCCGTAGCCAAGTAATCGTGCGCCTGCTGCCGTCGTTCGAGAGCAACGGCCTGTTCGAGGTTGTCGTCGAAGACGATGGTCCGGGCCTCTCGGAGGCTGACATCGCCCGCGCTATGGCCCGCGGCGCCCGGCTCGACGAAGCGGCCCCCGGCCAGGGCCTCGGCCTCTCGATCCTGAAAGAGACGGTCGATCTTTATGCAGGGGAACTGCTGTTCGAGCGCGGCGAATTGGGCGGGCTCAAAGCGCGGCTCCGGCTGCCGGCTACGGACTAGGCCTCCTGCGGCGTCCAAGCGGATTTCGCGCCGCGGCAAACGAGGCTAGGGACCTGCCGGTGTGGACTTCTGTCATCGTGCTGCTGATCGGCGCCGCTTTGGCGGGCGCATCGGCATTTTGGGTGCTGCGCGCCTATCGCCGCGCCGGCGGCGGCGCTGCGAGCGCCCGCCCTGCGCTGGCGGCGGCGGCGGCCGTGATCCTGGCGGGGCTCGTCGTTTATCTCCTGATCGGACGGCCCGAACTGCCGGGCGCTGCCTACGCCCAGCGGTTGGAGGCGTTGAAAGGCCGCGATCCAACGACGTTCACGGCAGATGAGGCGCTTGCTGTATTGAGCCAAGCTGCGCGTGAGCATCCCGACGACCCCCTGCCTCACCTTTATCAGGGACAAGTGTTGTTGCGCATCGGCCGCGCCGAGGAGGCCGCGCGCGCGTTCGACTCCGCGTTGCGCCGCCAGCCGGAATTGCCGGAAGCGCTGATGGGGCTTGGCCGGGCGATGGTCGCCATTGAAGGCGCGGTCTCGCCGGAAGCGCTGGCGCTGTTCCAGCAAGCCGCCGAGCGCAGCGACGATCCCGCGCCGTGGATCTATCAAGCCATGGCGGCGATGGAGCAGAATCGCGACACCGATGCGCGCCGTCTCTGGCGCGAGGCGCTTGCGCGCATGGCTGCGGACGACCCGCGCCGCGAAATGGCGCGCAGCATGAGTGAAGGGGAGTGAACGTGCGCCGGCGGGATCAGCGTCTGATGATGATCGGCGCGGCAGGCGCCGTGCTCGTACTTGCGGCGACGCTGACGTTCGTCGGCTTGCGCGACTCGGTCGTGTACTTCGTTGCGCCTTCCGAGTTGGCGGAAAAGGCGGCGCCGAACCAGCGCGTGCGGTTGGGTGGCCTCGTTGTCGAAGGCACGCTGAGACGTGACGAAGCTGGCGCGATGCGCTTTGCCGTCACCGACGGGGTGACGCAGGTCGAGGTGCGTTATGAGGGCCTGCTGCCCGACCTCTTCCGCGAAGGCCAAGGCGTCGTCGCTGAAGGGACTTGGACGGCAGGAGAGGCGTTCGAAGCCGAGCGCGTGCTTGCCAAGCACGACGAAACTTACATGCCGCGCGAAGTCGCTGAAGCGATCAAGCAACGCGGCGACTGGAAGGGCGAAGACGCGCCATGATCGCTGAGATTGGCGCCTTCGCCGCGGCGCTGGCGCTGGCGCTTAGCCTAGCGCAGGGAATCTTCGGATTGAGGGCTTCGCGCCGCGACTCGCGCGCGGAGGCGACCGCCGCGATCGCGCAGGCGGCAGCAGCGCTTTGCGTCATCGCGTTCGCCTGCTTGATCGCCGTGTTTGTGCAATCGGATTTCTCGGTCGCCGTCGTCGCCGCCAACTCGCACGTCGATAAGCCGCTCATTTACAAGATCGCTGGCGCGTGGGGAAACCACGAAGGCTCGATGCTGCTCTGGTGCACGGTGTCGGCGCTGTTCGGGGCCATCCTCGCATCGACGCGCGGCGGGCAGGATTTGGGTCTCTGGTCCCGCACCGTGGGCGTGCAAGGGCTCGTGACCGCCGGCGCGCTGATCTACACGCTTTTCATGTCGCCGCCGTTTGCGCGGCTCGATCCGGCGCCGATGATCGGCTCCGGGCTTAATCCGCTGCTGCAGGACCCCGCGCTCGTGGCGCACCCGCCGCTGCTTTATCTCGGATATGTCGGTTTGAGCGTGCCGTTCTCGCTCGCCATCGCCGCTTTGATCAGCGGCCGCGCCGATCAAGCCTGGGCGCGCGCATTGCGGCCGTGGACGCTGGCGGCTTGGACGTTTCTCACGATCGGCATCGCGATTGGCTCGTACTGGGCTTATTATGAGCTCGGTTGGGGCGGGTGGTGGTTCTGGGATCCGGTCGAGAATGCGAGCTTCATGCCGTGGCTCGTCGCCGCCGCTTTGGTGCATTCGGCCATCGTCACCGAGCGACGCGGCTCGCTCGCGAGTTGGACCATCCTGCTGGCGATCCTCGGCTTCGGTCTCGCCATACTCGGCACCTTCCTGGTGCGCTCAGGCGTATTGACGTCCGTGCATGCGTTCGCCGTCGATCCAACCCGCGGCATCGCCATGCTGGTGCTGCTGTTCGTCGCGCTGACGATTGGTTTTGGCATGTATGCCTGGCGCGCGCCGAAGTTGGCGCAGCCGTCGGGCTTTGCCGCGGTCAGCCGCGAGAGCATGCTGGTTTGGAATAATTTCGGGCTGGCGATCGCGGCCGGCGTCGTGCTGATCGGCACGCTCTATCCGCTGATCGTCGAAGCGGCGGGCGGGGGCCTCATCTCTGTCGGCCCGCCTTTCTTCAATGCGACGGTCGCGCCGCTTCTAGGCGTTCTCTTCTTGCTGTTGCCGCTCGGCCCGATGCTGACCTGGCGGGTCGGCGACATGCGCGCGGCTTTAAAGAAGCTCGCACCGGCGGCCGCGCTTGCGGTTTTGACCTTGGTCGCGGCGCTGGCGCTGTCGCAATGGCGCGCAGTGCCGGCGATCGGGCTTGGCCTCGGCGTTTGGCTGATCGCGGGCGGGCTCATCTACGTTTGGACACGCGTGCAGCGCGGCGAGGGCCGGCTTGCCGCGAAGCTCGCGTTGCTGCCGCTTGCGGTCTGGTCGATGAGTCTCGCGCATATCGGCGCCGGCGTGCTGACGATCGGCGCGATCGCCGAAACATCATTCCGCAGCGAGCGCGCCGTGGCGCTGCGGCCCGGCGAAGGCGTCGCGTTTGCCGGCGGCCGCGTGACATTGCTTGAGGTGGGTCAGATCGAAGGGCCGAACTATTCCGCCAACCGCGCCAACTTCCGCGTCGATCTTCCAGGTTCGTCGCGGCTGCTTTCGGCGGAGCGTCGCTTCTTTCCGACCTCGCCGATGCCGACGACCGAAGTTGGCATTCTCGGCCGTATCGATGGCGATCTCTATGTCGCGCTCGGCGATGCCGTGCGCGATACGCCCGGCGCCTGGTCGATCCGGCTCTATCACAATCCGCTCGTCTATTTGATTTTCCTCGGCGCGCTGATGATGGCGCTTGGCGGCGTGCTGAGCTTGATCGCGCTGGGGCGGCGGCGAAAGGTGATGGCATGAACGTCGCCGCCCTTCTCATCGCTCTCGTCGCCCCGGCCGTACTGGCCGATCCGGCTGAGGAGGCGCGCGCCCGCTCGCTCGACGCCGAAATCCGCTGCGTCCAGTGCGAGAACGAGCCGATCGCGCAATCGACCGCCGATATTGCTGTGGATATGCGGCGCCTGGTCCGCGAGCGCATCGCCGCGGGCGATAGCGATGCTGAAATCCGCGCCTACTTCCGCGACCGCTATGGCGACTTCGTGCTGTTCCGTCCGCCATGGGACGCGCGCACCTGGGCGCTGTGGCTGGCGCCAGTGGGCCTGCCAGCGGTCGGGCTTTTCGTCATTTTCGCTGGCCGTCGACGGGGGAGCGCCGCAGCCCTAACCCCGGAAGAGAGCGAGCGCTAACTCCGTCGCACCCAGCGGTTATTCCGTCGTGGGAAGCAGGGAACCGCCGCAAAAAAGCCGCCCGCCGCCTGCCCAATTGATCGCAACTTCGCCCCAAACGGCCCTTAACCGGCCCAGAGGCCTGATTATCTTAAGGGCTTGCAACGCCGCCGGGCTAAGCTTCCAATCACAGGGTCATCCCGAGGGTCTCAATGACTGACGCAGTTACGATGAAATACCTCCGCCGCACGGCCATCGCCGGTGGGGCAGCAATGGCTCTGTTCACCGGTTTCGCCATGGCGCCGATGACGAGCGCCCAGGAAATCAATCCGGGCGCGGTGGCCCCGCCGTCCGGCGCGCCGATGAGCTTCGCCAACCTGATCGAGCGCGTCAGCCCGGCCGTGGTTTCGATCTCGGTGCGCCAGCGCCCGGACGCCGTGCAGCAGCAGGTGCCGGAGGGTTTGCCGCCGGGCTTCGAAGAATTCTTCCGCGGCCGTCCCGGCCGCCCGGGCCCGGCGCCCACGTCGCTCGGCTCTGGCTTCTTCATCGACCAGAACGGCACCATCGTCACCAATCACCACGTGATCGAAGGCGCCGAGGAAATCACCATCCGCACCAGCGACGGCCGCGAACTGCAGGCCGAACTGATCGGTTCAGATGAAGCCACCGACATCGCCGTTCTCCGCATGCGCGAGCGCGGCCGCTTTCCGTTCGTGACCTTCGATGACGCCCGCCACGTCCGCGTCGGCGATTGGGTCGTCGCCGTCGGCAATCCGTTCGGTCTCGAAGGCACGGCGACCGCCGGCATCGTCTCGGCGATGGGCCGGCGCGACGCGGGCTCGTCGGCTTATGTCGATTACATGCAGATCGACGCGCCGATCAATCGCGGCAATTCGGGCGGCCCGACCTTCGACATCAACGGCAACGTCATCGGCGTGAACACGCTGATCTTCTCGCCGACCGGCGGCAATGTCGGCATCGGCTTTGCCATTCCGGCCAATACGGCGAGCCAGATCGTGCAGCAATTGATGCAGAACGGCCGCGTCAGCCGCGGCTGGATCGGCGTCTCCATTCAGCCGCTCGATGACGACATCGCCCGCAGCCTCGGTCTCGACGAAGCGCGCGGCGCGCTGGTGGCGACCGTGGTGCCGGATGGCCCGGCGGCGCGTGCAGGCATCCAGCAAGGGGATGTCATCCTCACCTTCAATGGCGAACGCATCGAAGACAGCCGCGATCTCACCCAGCGCGTCGGCGCGACGCCGATCGGCAACAATTCGCGCATCGAAGTGCTGCGCAACGGCCAGCGCCGCAATTTGACGATGCGTCTGCAAGAGCGTCCCACCGAACAACAGCTCGCCGCGAGCAATCCGCCGCCGAGCCCGACGCCGGAACCGCCGGCCGAAGGCGGCGCGGGCGCCGGCGTGGCGCAAAGCTCACTCGGCCTTTCGGTGCGTCCGATCACACCGGAAGACCGCACGCGTCTCGGCCTCGCCGCCAACGATGCGGGCCTCGTCGTCACCGCAGTCGAACCGGCCAGCGATGCGGCAGAGAAGGGCATCGGCGTCGGCGATGTGCTGCTGCAGGCGGACCAGCGCGCACTGCGCACGGTGCAGGAATTGAGCAATGCGGCACAGGCGGCGCAGCGCGCTGACCGGCCAATTCTGCTGCAAGTCGCAACACGGGGCGGGCGGGGCTTCGTTGCGGTGGATCTCGCAGATTGAGGAGGGACGGCATGCGCGTGCTCTTAGTGGAGGACGACGCCGACATGGCGGAGAATCTGCGCGCCTCGCTGGCGGCCGACGAACACGACGTCGAGATCGCAAGCGATGGCGAGCAGGGACACTCGATGGCGGCGAACGGCGGCTACGATGTCATCGTGCTCGACCGGATGCTGCCGAAGAAGCTCGGCGTTTCGGTGGTGCGCGAGCTGCGCGAGCAGGGCGTATCGACGCCGGTGCTGATCCTGTCGGCCTTGCACGACGAGGATCATCGCATTGAAGGCTTGAACGCCGGCGCTAATGACTATCTCGGCAAGCCCTTCTCAACGCGTGAACTGCTCGCGCGCGTGCGCGCGCTGTGGCACGGCCGAGACCGCGACGTGCAGACGCGGCTCCAGGTGGGCGATCTCGAAATGGATTTGCTCGCCCGCACCGTGAAGCGCGGCGGCAAGAAGCTCGACCTGCAGCCGCGCGAGTTCCGGCTGCTTGAGTATCTGATGCGCAATTCCGGTCAGACGGTGACGCGCAAGATGCTGCTTGAGAACGTTTGGGATTATCATTTCGATCCGCAAACGAACGTGATCGACGTGCACATTTCGCGGCTTCGCTCGAAGATCGATCGCGATTTTGCACAATCCCTGCTGCACACGGTGCGTGGATCGGGCTATCGACTGGAGGCATGAGGCCAAGCCTCGCGCTCCTTCGTACTACGACATTCCGGCTTGCGCTCGCGCAGGCCGGCGTCGTCTTGCTGTTTGTCGTGGCGCTGCTGGTCTACGTCTACTTCGCCACCATCGGCCAGCTGGTGGCGGATTCCGACATCCTCGCCGATCAGGAATACGCAGCGCTCGAACGCGCCTACGCTGAAGGCGGCATCCGGCGCTTGAACCAGGAAGTGGTGGAGCGCTCGGCCAGCCAGGGGCCGTTGCTCTATGTGCTGGCCGAAGCCAACGGCGCCGTGATCACCGGCGACTTTCCGCAATTGCCGGCCATGCCCGGCGAAGCGGTGCAGCGAGTCGATTTTAGCTTCGAGACCACGAATGCCGACGGCGCGCCGCAACGTTCGCGGGCGCGCGGCCAGGTCGGGCGTTTGCTGAATGGGCCGATCCTGCTGGTCGCGCGCGACCTCGGCGACAGCGCCGTGATCACCGGCCGCATCACGCGCGTGTTGTGGACGGTCGCCATTCTCGGCGTGATCCTCTCCGTGGCCAGCGGCCTCACGGCCTCTTGGTTCGCTTCGCGCCGAGTCGAAGCGCTCGCTAACACCGCGCGCGACGTCATGGGCGGCGATCTGAAACGCCGCGCGCCGGTGCGCGGCGAGGGCGACGAGTTCGACGAGCTGGCCGAAGCGATCAACGCGATGCTCGACCGGCTCGAGCGGCTGATGATCATTTCGCGCACCGCGGGCGATGCGATTGCGCACGATCTGCGCTCGCCGCTGACGCGCTTTCGCCAGAAGCTCGAAGCCGCACTCGAAGCGCCGGAGGACAGCCGCAACGACCGTGAAGCGTTGCGTAAAGCGCTCGAAGAGGCGGACAACCTGCTCGACATGTTCGCCGCGGTGCTGAAGCTCGCGCGGGTCGAAAGCAATCCGAACTGGCGCTTCGAGCGCATCAACGCGAGCGAAGTGCTGCAGGAGCTGGTGGAGTTTTACGAGCCGGCCGCCGAAGAACAGGGCCGCACGTTGCGCGGTGAGGTCGCGCTCGGGCTGGTGGTCCATGGCGAGCCGGGCTTGTTCACGCAGGCCGTCTCGAACCTGGTCGAGAACGCGCTGAAGTACACGCCTGAAGGCGGCCACATCGACCTCTCTGCCGTGCGCCGGCCCGACGGGCGCATCGAGATTGCCGTCCTCGATGATGGCCCTGGGATTCCGCCAGCGGATCGCGATCGCGTGCTGGAGCGTTTCGTGCGGCTTGAGAGCGCGCGTTCATCACCGGGCGCTGGGTTGGGCCTCAGCCTCGTCGCCGCCGTCGCGCGCTTGCACAAGGGCGGGCTGCATTTGCGCGACGGCCTCAGTAACGGCGACAGCAAAGGGCTCGGCGCCGCGCTCGTGTTGCCGGCGGCGGCGTAAGATGCAAGGCGTTGACCCCGCTCTGGCGCGCGGCGAGGCGCCTGGCGCGCTCGCAAACACGCCGTGGTCCGTCGCGGCGGCGGCTGCCATCGAGAACGCGCCCTATTTGAAACGCCTGATCGAACGGCGCTCTGATCTTGTAGCAAACCCTGACGCCGCCTGGGCCGAACGACTTGTCAGCAAAGCGCTGCAGACGGCGAACGCCATCGCCGCCGATCCGCCGCCGCTCGAAGAGGCGATGCAGTCGCTGCGGCGCGCGAAGGACGCTGTGCATCTGGCCACGGCGCTCGCCGATCTTTCGCGCCAATGGCCGCTACAGCGCGTCACCGGCAGCCTGACAGCGTTCGCGGACGCTGCTCTGCGCGCGGCTTTGGCGCTGGGCGTGCGCGAAAGCGTAAAGCGCGGCGACATCGAGCCGGGGATTGCGTCGGTCGAGGAGGGACCGGTCCCCGGCTTTACGCTGATCGCCATGGGCAAGATGGGCGCAGGTGAACTCAATTATTCCAGCGACATCGATTTTTCGGTGTTCTTCGATTCGGCGCGCCTCGCCGAAGCGAAAGCGCGCGAACCGCGCGTCGCCGCAGTGCGCCTCGTTGCGCCGATCGTGCGCGCACTCGAAGAAGTCACTGTCGATGGCTATGTTTTTCGCACCGATTTGCGGCTGCGGCCCGACCCCGGTTCGACGCCGGTGGCTGTCTCGATCGCATCGGCCGAACATTATTATCAGACGCTCGGGCAAAATTGGGAGCGCGCCGCCTTCATCAAGGCGCGCACGGCGGCAGGGGACCGCGTCTGCGGGGGTGAGTTCCTAGCCTCGCTCGAGCCCTTCATCTGGCGCAAGCATTTGGACTTCGCCGCGGTCGAAGACGTCCACTCGATCAAGCGGCAGATCCTCTCCGCGCATAAGAGCGCGGAGCTTGGCGATCCGGTGTTCGATGTGAAGCTCGGCCGCGGCGGCATCCGCGACATCGAATTGTTCGCGCAAACCCAGCAGCTCATCCTGGGCGGCCGCAACCGCCGTTTGCGCGAGCAGCGCACCTTGACCGCGCTCGAAGCGTTGACAGCGGCCGGCGCGATCTCGGAAGAGGCGCGCGCGGCGCTCAGCGAGGCTTACGTTTTCTTCCGCGAGGTCGAGCACCGCATCCAGATGCTGGAGGATGCGCAAACGCATCGCGTGCCGGCCGATCCTGAAGCACGCGCCGGCGTTGCGGCGCTGGCCGGCTTTGCCGACCTCGCCGCCTTCGACGGCGCCTTGATCGAACGGCGCAGAATCGTCTCCGACATCGATCACCAATTGTTCGGCCGGGGGGAAAGTCTCGCCGATCCGCTCGGCAGTCTGATTTTCACCGGCGTTGAGGATCATGCCGAAACGCTGCGCACGATCGAGCAGCTGGGCTTCAAGCAAGCGGCGTTCGTCAGCCAGACCATCCGCGGCTGGCATCATGGCCGCATCCGCGCCATGCGCTCGGAGCGGGCGCGGGAAATTCTGACCCGGCTAACGCCGCGCCTATTGCGCGCGCTCGCCGGCGCCGGCGATCCGGATCAGGCTTTTGTCCGCTTCGCCTCGTTCTTTGCGGCGCTCTCAGCGGGCGTGCAGGTGCTGGCGCTGCTGGATGCGCGGCCCGCTTTACTCGACCTGCTTTCGCGCATCTTAAGTCTGGCGCCGCGCTTGGCGGACAATCTTGCGCGCCGGCCCGCCTTGATGGACGCCTTGATCGAGCCGCGCTTCACCATTCCATTGGCGCAAGATGCGCCGGGCGCTTACCACGCTGAGCTCAAAGAACGGCTCTCGATAGCCGACTCGTTCGAGCAGCAGCTCAACGCCGCGCGCCGATTCCAACGCGAGGAAGCCTTCCGCATCGACGTGCAGGTGTTGGAAGGCCAAGCGCACGCCGCAGAAGCCGGCGCCGCGCACGCGGATTTGGCGGAGGCCTGTGTCGTCGCGATGGCCGAAGCCGCGCTGGCGGAAGTTGAGCGCCGCGATGGGCCACAGCCCGGCGCGTTCACAGTGCTTGCGCTCGGCAAATTCGGCGGCCGCGAATTGGCGGAAGGCTCCGATCTCGATCTGATGCTCGTCTATGATGCGCCGCAGGAGCAGACATCGGCGAGCGAGTTCTATACGCGCGTCACCCAGCGCCTGATCAGCGCGCTCTCGGCGCCGACGGAAGAGGGCGAACTCTACGACATTGACACCAAGCTCCGGCCGTCCGGTTCGAAGGGACCGGTGGCGGTGCGTCTCTCATCGTTCGAGCGGTATTACGATGAGGAAGCGTGGACGTGGGAGCTGCAAGCGTTGACGCGTGTGCGCCCGGTCGCCGGCGATGCTGAGCTTGGCCGCCGCGCCGCCGAGATCGCGCGCCGCACGCTGGCGAAGCCGCGCGATCAGGCCAAAGTGTTTGCCGACGTCGCCGATATGCGCGGCCGGATGGAGCGCGACCGCGTGGCGCGCTCGATGTGGGACTTGAAGCTTTCGCCCGGCGGCTTCGTCGATATCGAGTTCATCGCCCAGGCGCTTCAACTCGCGCATGCGCCGGCTTCGCCGGAAGCCCTTTCACCCAACACTGGCGAAGCGTTGCAACGCCTGGAGACGGCTGGGAAGCTTGCGCCATCAGCGTGCGCCACACTTTGTGAGGCTTGGCGGCTTTGGAGCGATCTTCAGCATCTTCTGCGCATCTGCGTTAGCGGCGATTTTAACCCTGCCGATGCGCCGCCACCGCTGCCCGCCCGCCTTGCGGCGCTTGCCGGGGCGCAAGATTTCGAGGGGCTGGAGTATGCTGTCCGCGAACGGCAAGCGGCCGCGCGGGCGATTTTTCTGCAGATCGTCGGCCCGGTCGGCGACGGAACGCAGCCGCTGCGCCGTTGAAGATGGGGACACAACGGGGCGTCAATGTGCCAAACATGAACGAGGAGGCGCGCTGACGCATGTTCGACCCGGACGCAGAGTTCGTCCGGAAAGCGGGGGCCGGCGATAGCCGCGCCGCCGAAGCGCTGGTGCGCCGGCATCTGCCGCGCATGGTCAGGCTGGCGCGTCATATGCTGAGCGACGCCGCCGAGGCCGAAGACGTGGCGCAGGAAGTATTCTTACGCGTCTGGCGCGAAGCGCCGCGCTGGAAGCCGGGCGCAGCCAAGTTCGAAACCTGGATGCACCGCGTGGCGCTCAATCTTTGCTATGACCGCCTTCGGCGCCGGCGCGAGAAAAACGATCCGGACGCCGGCCTGAGCGTCGCCGATCCTGCGCCGCTCGCGAGCGAAGCTTGGCTCGCCCGCCAGCGCAGCGCCAGGGTGCAGGCCGCCTTGCTCGAGCTGCCGGAGCGCCAGCGCGCCGCGATTGTGCTGGTGCATTTCCAGGAGCTGACCAACATTGCCGCGGCGGAAATGCTCGAGGTGAGCGTTGAAGCGCTTGAGTCCCTGCTCGCGCGGGGACGACGTGCGCTCAAAGCCGCACTGGCCGATGTGGCTCAAGACCTGATTGGCGGCGCGGACTTATGAGAGAAAAGGAAAGCAGCATGGACCGGGCGCGGTTCGAACACTTGCTGGACGCCTACGGCGCGGACTTTGCGCGTTGGCCGGCGGCGGAGCGGCAAGCCGGCGCGGC
>Ga0196971_1000660_pt1 | contig 22543 bp, 20 predicted proteins | sample S1v_1013CmetaG_FD_148660 | JGI IMG/M metagenome (GOLD analysis project Ga0196971, IMG submission 148660) | Soil microbial communities from Anza Borrego desert, Southern California, United States - S1+v_10-13C | ecosystem: Environmental > Terrestrial > Soil > Desert | place: USA: California...
GCAACAATCAACTATCGCTGGCACTCAAGCGGACGGAGTTACCCGACGCTCGGTTGCCAGAGCTTATCCTGCGGGGAATTGAACTCCATGTAGACGGTTTTGCCTCTGAGCACATTTTCGCGCTTGCCGGACTGGCCGGCCGCAACCTTTCTCCAGCCGACGCTGCCGGCGTGGCCGAGTGGTATGCATCTCGCCTCGCAAATCGAATCCCGGCGGAACACCGAGATCAGACAGCTCCAGAACATGAACTGCCGCAAAACATCGACGAAGCAGTGGCACGGTTCCTATATGCCTTCATGGGCGATTGCGATCTTCGCATGCGCTGGCGAGCGGCACATGCAGTCCGGCGCCTCGCACGCACCAATGATGTCGCGACGCTGATTGCATTGACCAAAGAATACCAGCGACGGACCGAGGAGGTATTCCGTGGTCGGCGGCTTCCGTTTTACTGGCTCGCCGCGCGCCTGTGGTTTGCTCTATCCTGGGACCGTATAGCAGAAGAACGCCCTGATATTGCTAGCCATGCAGGACCGGTATTGCTTCAGATCGCACTCGATGAGACCTTTCCGCATTTGCTTGTGAGGTCATTCGCACGCGATGCCTGCGAAAAGCTCGTGGCGACCAAACGCCTGTCCTTGTCCCCTGAGGAGGAGTCACGACTGCGGAGGGTCAACGAGCCACCCGTCTCTCGTATGGCCCAAGCCGAGACGGCCGAGCGTGAATTCGAGCGCAACGGATTCTCGCAAGAAAGCCAGACGCGCCGATTCGAGTTCAACTGGATGGACACAATTCCATACTGGTACCAGCCGATACTGAGCACCTTTGCCGATGTAGACGGCGAACGTTTTCTTCAAGAGGTCGAGCATTGGATCATTGATGTCTGGGGCTACAGCGGTGACATTCGCGCCTTCGACAAGGAACCGCGGCGCGAGCGGTTTCAGGACTGGAACTGGAGACTTAGTAGCCACAGTCACGGCTCCAAGCCTACCGTTGAACGGCTCCATGACCATCTCGAGTGGCATGCAATGTGGTGCGCAGCGGGCGAGTTGATGAAGTCAGCTCCCCTTGTCAAGATCGATAGCGACGATGATTGGCACGACATGCTGGCTCGTATTAGGCGAGAAAAGCTGTCCGAGCCACCGCTGTGGTCCATAGATTTGCTGACCCCCATTCCCCTCGTCATGCGCAATTGGCAGGCTGACAAGCGCCCTCGAAAGGAGTGGACGCTCGCGGTTGAAGAATCCTACCATCGCGCTGAAATATTTCCCGAGGACCAGATGGAGTATGTCGTTGTAGCCGGCGATGCGGAACGCCGGACAAACGACCGGCTTGAAACTGTCAGTATCGCCAGCGCGCTTGTCGCTCCCGGGACAGGCAACTCATTACTGCGTGCCTTACAAACGATGGGGGACACCTGGGACTATAAGTTGCCAGACGAGGATGAAGACAGCGAAATCGCGGAAGATCCTTACCTCCTCCTCGGATGGCTGCAGAGGCCAAGAAGGGACATTGGGATCGACGAGAAAGACCCGCTTCGGGGATCCGCATCGACTATCATGGCGCTTCCGGGGCGCCGCGTCAGCAAAGCTTGTAGCTTGAGCCGAGACCACGCCACCCACACACGCTGGATCAGCAACTTGCCACAGCCTCCAATGTTTGTCCATGAAGTGTGGGGCGAGCGTACCGACGACGATGATCAATACACAGGAAATTTCGCTGCCGCCGGCTGGCGCCTACTTGTACACAAGGGACAGTTGCAGGAATTTCTGCGGAACCAAGGGTTAGACCTAATCATAGAGGTGGGGGTAATACGACGTGGACGTGAAAATCGACGATACTCTGGCGATGAAGAAGATAAGACGCCAGAAGGACGATTCGACCGACTCTACCGACTCTGCGGCGGAGGCACTCTTGAAGTCGCCGAAGGATGTCTTGGCACTTGGGCAGGCGATTGTCCGCGAACTTGAGCTGGACGACCGTGGTACGGTGTTGGAGCGCTGGCTGGCACACCACCTTGCTGAACTTATCGCCGAAGCTGATCGTGCGGACGGCCCTGCTAAGGCAGCGGCCGAACAGCGGGCAGTCGACGTCATTCTCAAGCTATGGGCTCACCGTCGGGCCCTGCCGGAAAAAGCCGATCCATTGGGCGGCTACCGAGATGCCATCGCAGTACTCAGTCGTTTGATTCCCGAAGCCGACCCATGGAAACGTTTCCAACGGCACGGCACTTATGACGAACTTCTCCATGAAATGTTCGAGACCCTATGCCGCATCGTGCTCGGGGGCATCGTGCTTACGCAAATTACGCGTCCACGTCCGGTCTCCGAGGTTGAGGCAAGAGCGCTTGAGGACGAAGAAATTTTCTTGCAAAAAGTCCTTGAGCAGTGGCTACCGTTTTTCGAGTTCCCGCCGAAGCCGCCAAAGGTCGTTGTGAAATATGTAGGGCTTGACGCGAGTGACGATGAAAAAACCCATGAGGCCCATCCCGATACTGCTTGCAGTGATTCTGAACCCGAGCAGCAAGAGCCGTCCTCAGAATCAAACATCCACTCAGCGATCGTTACTCAATTGAAGGGCATGCAAGCTGAACTAGACAATTTGCTGACCCGTTGGACGAAGGTCGCGCCTGACAAGCGCAACAAAGATGGCGATAAAACCAGGGATTTAGAGTCCGAGGAATGATGTCGTCGACGAATGTCGCAGACTGCGTTATCGTCGACGTCGAGCCTGGGCGGCATTCATCTGATGCATCACGATCTTAAGTTCGACCACCATATCGGCAAGCTCGCGTCGAATGGGATTCGCACGACGACCGTTCTGGCCGGAGCGATGCTTACCCGCCTCCGACGTTGGCCCCGTCGATTTCGTCCACGGTTTCCAAGTACGTATTAGCGCTGCCTGCCGAGCACGAGCTTCATCGGTCCATCGCTTTGACGCAGTCATGGCGCCCGCCCTTTCTAGTGAATAGTTCTCAACGAAAAATCTCGCGTCAGTTCGTACTCATGTTCGCCAAGTGCGTCACTTTGCGTGTTGTCGACGGCTGTTCACGCCTCACAAACAGACGCGCTTGTAACAACGGCTACTTCAATTAGCACGTGAGCGAACTGAACCATGCTACGTCGCTGCGGCTGGGGCGATTATATTTCATGCAGAAATCTGCGTTGAGTGATGTGGACTCGAGCTGGGCTGCCGTGTAGCAGACTTGCTCCGGGGATGCAGAAGCACCCGGCCGGAGCCAGCCACAAGTGCTGTGCGGAGGGCGTCTGGTCCAGATAGAGATGGCAACATCTATACCATGTACGAAAAACGGACTGATAACCAAAATCACGATTCAACTGCGGAGCGTGGTTCGATTTCCGTTCTCATGGTTGCCTTACCCTGCCGTCCATCGGAACGAAATCCGGACCTTGTAGCGACTAATCTTGGAGGTGTCAGTTCGGTTTTCGTACCACACGAAGTCCCGGTTTAGCCACCTCCCTTTCGTCATTCGGATCCAGCCGTTTCAAGCTCAGGAAATTCAAGTAGGGAAATCGGCGCGGATCAATGTCCATCGACTCCTCATAATCGAGCTTCCACCACGTAAAGCCGATCCACTCCGCCGTCCGCGGCGCATGCCCCTTTCTCGTAAGAACCACGAAAGAACAACCCAACAATGCCCGTTTCGCGTTTACCAAGGTCTCCTTCGAGACCCAACCAAAGTCCCTGTACATAACCTCAAAACTCGTGCAGAGCCGTCCATTGTTCTTGCCCGAGTACTGCGCCATCAGATCGACGGCGAGTGCCTTGGCACTAGACGGCAGCGCTTGCCATTCAGCCGAGCGGATTATCTCGACTGGAATGGCGACAAACTGAAAAGGCAGCATTCCTTTGCGATGATTAGCCTTGCTCATTGGCCCTCCGATTCCATGCGTTGACGGCCTCCTCAGCCTCGCCCATCGCCCAGGTCGAACCTCCGCAGTGGTACGAATCGCACCGGACACGCCACCAACTCGGCGACATCGGCAGTGATGACAGCGTGGCCCGACTGCCGCAAAAGGGACAAGGAAGAAGTTCTGTCGTGCTTACACTGACAGTGGTGTACTTTTTCATACCGTGTAGTCGCACTCGACCAGTGCGTCGCTGTCGTCTTCATCCGGCGCCACGCCGCCAGATTGGCTTTCGGGCTGCGTCAGTCCCGCCACCCCTGCACGGCCGGCCTGCAACAGCACGATGCGTTCTTTCAACTCGGCATTCTCGGTACGCAACACAGCGTTTTCCATTCGGAGCGTCTGCAATTCCTCCAACAGTGCAGGCGGCAGATCTTCTTGTTGCGGGTTCAGCGCCATTGCCGTCGTCGTTTGGTTTGCGACGCGTTTTTTCTTGCTCTCGCGCACGTGCTTGGCCGCTGCCTTGATCGCGTGCTTTCCTGCAGCGGCAAGTGCAGACTGCTCTGCCGGTGGCAACGTAGCGACTTGAGCGGCCGCATCGATCGTGATGGCGCCATTGCGCAGGGCATCAATCACTTCAGGCACGGCGTGTGCAGAGATCGACTTTGCTTTGGCAACCGTACCCTCAGAGACTCCAGCGCGAGCGGCGATCTCGCGACGAGTATCAATAGCGGGGGCTTTCGACAAATTTGTCGACGGGCTCGAATGCTGGTTGACACCGGCCTCCTGTTTCGCCTTGGCCCGCGCAGCGATCAACTCTTCCTGTTTGGTCGCCATCTCGATGCGCTGATAATCCGTCAAGTTACGGCGGCTGAGTTGCATTTGCAGCATCCACAGCAGCACCGATTCGCGGCTATCCAGGCGTCCGTGCTCGACGACATGAAACGGAATGCCGTGCCGCTTGCAAATCTCATAGCGGTGATGCCCATCAATCAAAATTCCATTCCAGGTCACGAGCGGATGCCGGCAACCCTCCGCGAGGAGGCTTTGCTCCAGTGCCGCGTATTCATCTGTGGTAAGCGAGGTGAGGAACGACTTGAGTTCAGGGTCGATCATGACTTTCTTGGACATCTATTCTCCTGCTGTCAAAGAGAAAATGGATGGCGGACGCCTTTCATCAGTGAGCAGAGGCGCCGCTCTGATTGGAGGAATAGCAACCCCGCTACTTGCGGTTCGACTGAGCTTCTGCGATTGCCGTCTGCACAGCTGCCCAGATCCGTGCCTTGTCAGATTTCTTGGTCGGCGGGTCGACCGGTTCACCGAGATCCTCGTCCCACAGCGACGCATTGAATGCATCGATGGGAGTACGCGCGTAGCCGTCGAGACGTTCGTCGTCTGTGCCGACACCGGCATCGTGACCATCAGCGGCTTCGATGAAGATCGGCTGGCCACTGAAAACGCTGACCTCTGCAACTGCTACGGGGATCGTGTCGCCCAACGTCGCTGTGAGGCCCCATTTCGGGAGCACGATGTCTCCGGTCGTTACAGCGCCGATGACCGACGGCGGCCTCGCAACCTCATCGGCGGCGAGGGCGCGCACAGACGAGGAGAAGGACGCCGCGCGCAATGCATTCGCGTACGCAACGAGCGCTGTTTTGCGTTGTTGGTAGGAGCAGTTCTTGGCGATCAGAAAGATGTTTTTAGTTTCGAGCTTTTCCAAGAACTGCAGGTCCGCTTGGGAGAGACCGTCCCGGTCAACGGACTCGAATTTGCCAAACGCCGCGAAGTTGATGAGCTTTGATTCGTTGGCGAAATGATGCGGGAGCGTCAGCTTACCGTCCTCCTTGCGCACGACCGACAACGCCTCCATCATCGCCTGAAAGCTGACGGTCGCTTGCCGACGACTTTCCGTCCAGGTGCCGTTCCGTTGGTCAGTCAGGCTGCGAATAGAAAGAAATGCGTCGACAAAGCGCGCTTGCCCTTCGCGTGCTTTTTTGCCGCCGACAAACGGCAGCACAATCAGGGCGGCGCGCTCCGTCAGTTCGATCATGCGCTGCCGTTTTCCTTGCTTGTTCAGATATGACGACGGCTGGAATTCAAGCCGTCCAATGATTCCGTCGGCGATGAGAACATCGATCGACTGAAGTACGTTCTTGTGCTGGCGCTCGAACACCTGCGCGATCACCAACGAATTAGTGAACGGCTGCCCGTGGCGCAGATGCACCAAGTTAGTCAGGGTGAAGGAGGAGACTTTTTGGTCAGGCGCGAACGCGTCACTGTCCAAGACCGAGTGGCGGCGAACGGCGGGCATTACTCGCCCTCCTTCTTGCCAGAGCGCTCCTGCATCGCTGCACGCCATTCCGCAGCGGCCTCGGTGGTAACCATGCTGCGGCGACCAACTTTAAGCACTTTGGGACCGAGGCCGTTACGGACGAGCTTGTAAAAAAACGCCTTGGACAGGTCGTGGTCTTCGCAAAATTGGCGAATCGTAAAAACAGGCTTGGACATCGACTACTCCTATCGGAAACTGAAAAATCCACGGATGCTTCCGTGGTCCGATATGTACAGTAGGAGCGATTTGCCAAGAATCTGGATTTGACGGGAATCGTCGATCAATCGACGAGTTTTCGCGTTTATCGACGGATTTGCGAAGGTTTTTTGAGTGGGTCGTCGAATCCGCGAGTCACGCGCGCTCGATCGCTCTCCGGAGCCGTTGATCTATTGCATCGATGTCAGCGCCGTCCTCGCTGCCGTTGTTGTTTAAGTATTCAATTCGGTGCAAACCATGTTTTCGCGTCAGCCTGAGGAAGTTCTCGGGCTTATTGTCATTTATCCAGTCCATCACTTCTCTAGCGCTCGGAGGGTGCTCCTTTCCAGCGCGATGGGCGGCCCACAACGCTGCTTCAATCATTGGTGTCAGCGCATCCGCTCGCCTTGACGAACGCACTTTCCAGGAAAGACGCCGTTCCTGCGGTGCAATTTCGACAATATAGTGCTCGGAGCGTAACCAATTAGTCAGATCGTTGCGTGTGACGAATAAATCGAGGAACTGGTCCATCGTTTGGCTGGGATGGCCCGCCCCGGTCCGCGCGATCAACGTCCCTTTGCTAATGCCGATACACACGCGGTTGGTCCAGTACCGTTCCTGTTCGACCAAGAACAGCGGCGGCCGGCGCGCAATCGCACTTGCCGTTTCGTCATCAAATTTCGATGCTGTCATTTCTGGGGCAGGAGGCGCCGGCTTCGTAATGAGCTGAGCATGATCTGTCTCAGCGGCATGCGCGGCGCTTACTGCCGCTAGCATGCCGATAATGTCCGCCACTGTGTATTCATCGCGTTCATCGCTCAGGACAATCTTCGCTTTCAACTTATTCTCTCCCTGGTTTTTTGCCTGCTGGTCGCAACTCATGCGGCAATGGCATTGGTTTCTGGTGCGGAACCTTGTCGGAGGTTCAGCCGGCTACCGGACGACTTGAGTCAAGACAGGATCGTCGACGCGGGTGGATCCGGACGCTCGTCCACCGTATCCTGCTCAGACGGGACTGCATCTGTCATTTGCCGGCGGCGAACCAGTTTCTGCACGGCGCTTAGCTTGTGTTCTGGCGCCAAATGGGCGTACCGCAGCGTCATTTGCAAGTCGGCGTGGCCAAGCAGTTCGCGCACCGTGTTCAAGTCCACACCGACCATAACTAAGCGGCTTGCGAAATGATGTCTCATGTCATGCCATCTGAAGGCTGTGACTTCAGCGTCGCGCAATAGGGTACGCCACGCAGTCTTGACCTCGACTAGTTCACTCCCCTCGCGGCTCGGAAAAACCAGCCGGCCGTGAACCTGTTGCGCCTTCCAGCGCATCAGAACCGCCTTAGCCTCATCGTTCAACGGAATGTGACGACCACGGCCACTTTTTGATTGCCGGCCTGGGATGAACAAGCGTGCGTGAGATTCGAGGTGCACGTTTTGCCATTCGAGTGCAATCAATTCTCCCTGGCGAATACCTGTATTGAGACTAAGCAATACTGCTGGCATTAGGTAGTCGACATACCCGGTTTCCGGGTATTCCGGCAGTAACTCCTGACGCCGGGCGGTGCGCCATGCATTTGCTCGTTGCCGCTCGTCCCGATATCGTTGTTCGCGCCGCTCAAGCGCGGTACGTAGCCGCTCCTCCTCAGCCTCCGTCAGGTAACGCACGATCGGGTCGGAATTGCTCTTCAGTGGCTTGATCTGTTTCAGCGGATGCTCGGTCAGCAGTTGCCAGTCAATTGCGCGCGAGAACACCGGCCGCAGTGCGCCGATGTCGCGGTTAACTGTGGCCGCAGCAATGCCTGCCCTGATGCGAGCACTCCGCCAGCGCTCAATCGTGATCGCGTCAATCTCCTCAAGCGGAGTGTCGCTGAACTGAGCGAAGACTTTTTTTAGGCGCAGGATCGTCGCCTCGGCGGTTTTTGTCTTACTGCGGAGATGATCGCCATAGTCGCCGTTCAGGAAGCCGACGAGAGTGAGCTTGCCCGCCTTTTTGGCCTTTTTCTCCGCGGCTGGATCCTCGCCGACCGCGATACGCCCCAAAAGAATGCGTGCCGCCTCGCGCGCCTCGCTTGGGGACGTGGACGGGAAAGTCATTTTCAATGAATACCGCATCTGCTTGCCGGCCTGAGAGGTGTAACGTATGCCGTAGCTTTTAACTCCGCTGGGCGTAATGCGTGCAATAAAGCCTTTAAGCTCGGTGTCAGCGATGTCAAAAGCCTTCGACCGTGGCGGTTCGTCGCGCAGCAACTCCCGCGTAATCTTTCTTCTCATTTTTTGCGGTGGACTTATTATGGACTTAATCTGCGGTGTATAAAGGTGGACACCGATACACAATTATGACATAAGTACTTGATTTTACGTGGGCCAAAAGGCTTCCGTAAACTTAGATGGACAGGTTCTCTTGCACTCATAATGCTGGGGTCGGTGGTTCAAGTCCACCTATCACCACCAAATACAAAAACCCGTGTTTCGCAAGGAACACGGGTTTTTTCGTTCTGCGGTCCGTTTCACTGTTTCACTGCTTTGCGCTCTTCAGGTACTCCTCGTTCAGCGCGTTTGCCCGCTGCGCTGCCGGGCGGCCGAAAAGCCGCCCCACATAGGCCTCGAACACAGGACGCTTCTCGATCGTGCCGAACATCATGCCCCAGCCGAGGCTCGATCCGACATAGACATCGGCTGCGGTGAACTGCTCGCCGCAGACATAGGGCCCGTGCGCGAGGGCGGTTTCGAGTGCGCGCAAGGTGTCTTCGTGAGTGCCGAAACCGACCACGCTGTTCTTTCCTTCCGGCACTTGCCACTGCATGGACCTGACGGTCGCCGCCATTTCAAGCGGCCCGGCAGCGAAGAACAGCCAGCGGAAAAACGCCGCGCGGCGCGGATCGCCGGCAGGCGGAATCAGCCCTTGCTCCGGGAACCGGTCGGCAAGGTAGGCGCAGATCGCCGCCGCCTCCGTCACTACCGCATCGCCGTGCCGAAGCGCGGGAACCTTGCCCATGGGATTGATGGCAAGATAAGGCGGCGCCTTCATGCTCGTACCGTACTCCAGCCACACCGTCTCGTAGGGCAGGCCGACCTCTTCCAGCATCCAGTGCACGATGCGCCCGCGGGACTGCGGATTGGTGTAAAACACAAGCTCGCTCATGGGGGTGCTCCTTTCGATAGAGGGATATCCGAGGAATCCGATCATTCTTGAACGATTATAAGAAGGATCAAGCAACCCCTTTGGCGCGCGATCAACGCGGGCAGTCGAAACGATACGGCCCGTGCATGGCGCCGGCGTAGCGCAGCATCACTTCGATGTAACAGGCATCATCCGGCTTTACGTCCACCGCCACCTGCGCCAGCGCGGTCGGGGTGCCGGCGATGGCATTAATGCTACCGCCTTGGCGAATGCGCGAACTGCCGGCCGCGCCGCGCTTGACGACTTCCATGCTGTAGTTCAGATGCGCATCCTTGTCGGTCCTTACATACGGCACCACAAGCGCTGGCTGCGCGCTACGCTCCTGTGTCGCCAGCCATACCTGCAAATCCATGTCGGCAATCATGATTTATCCAATTCAAGGGCGAGGCGGGCGTACTGCCCGCCTCTCGCGATACTTCAGGCGACATCGATCAGTGCTAGCCGATCGTCACACCTTCCAAACACACGATGAGGCGTGCCGGCCGCGACCACGCAACCTGCGGGTCGCATCGCCAATGTGTAATCGTCGAATCGGCGAATGCGTTCCGGTCCTTGCCTCATCACCGCGACATTAGTCGTCGAGGTGCATGTCCCCGGCTCGCTTTATTCAAGAACCGCAATGACTTCCTGCGTTTCGGCCAGACCTGCAAATCCGTGTCTGCGGGCATGACTGATCCCGGGGAAAGGCGGGCGGGCGCAAAGGCCCGCTCCGCAATCAGCAGCCCGCCGGCTCAGTGCTGAAAAATGGCGGCGTTGTTTGCGCCGCCAAACTGGACGATCGAGGCGACACGACCATTGCCCACTTGGCGAATGCTGGCGCTATTACGCATCAGGAATGGGCCGTTACCGTCCTGCTTGATTTCGGCCCTGTTGTTGCTGCCGTTCTCGGTAATGAGTGCACTGTTCCAGGCGCCGTTCTGGGTGACCTTGGCGAAGTTGCTGTTGCCGCCGCGCTGGGTGATCTCGGCGGAATGGTTGTCACCTGCCTGGTCCACCGTTGCCTGGTTCAAGTTGCCATTTTGCGTGATGGTCGCGGACAGGGTCGAACCATTCTTCTGAGTGATCGTCGACGCGTTCTGGTCACCATGCTGATTGATGACGGCCATGGTGTTCATACTGACCGCTTGCTGCAGCACCGTGCCAGTATTGGTATTACCAAACTGGAACACACCAGCATAGGAATCGCTGGTTTCTTGCTGGGTAATGGAAGCAGTATGGCCGGCACCGTCTTGCTGGATCGAACCCTCCGTACGGAAGCCTGCCTTCTGCGTCACGGTGCCGGCATTATTATTGCCGGTCTGTGTGATCGTTGCGTTCCCCTTTTCCATGTTGTCCTGGCTGATCACGCCAAGGTGCTCACTGCCGTGTTGCGAAATCACGCCTCCGGTGAACACTTGCGAATTCGTCTGGGTCACCGACGCCTCGAGGCTGCTACCGGATTGCCCGATCGCGGCGCCCAGCGTCGAGCCGCGGTCCTGCTCGATACTGCCTGTGTTGTTCGTGCCGTTCTGGGTCACCACCGCGTTCGCGACATCGACGCTGATTTGCTTGATGGAGGCCTCGTGGTCGTTGCCTTCCTGGATGATCGTCGCGCCTACGGCTTTGCTGTCCCTCTGCAGGATGCCGGGCCTGGATTCGGCGCCCGACTTGCCGGCATCGTTGGCGTTGCCGGTTTGCGTGATCTTCGCTTTTACGTCGATCCCGCCCTCCTGCTCGATGTTGGCATCGTTGTTGAAGCCGCTCTGATTGATCGATGCGCTGATCGATGCGCTGAATAATGCGTCACTTGCCGCCGCCGGCAAGGTCAGGCAAGCCAGGGAGACGGCCAGTGCCGTTACCGAGAGTCTCAATTTCATGCTGCTTTACTCCTTTAGTTTTACGGGGGCGTGGCGTAGGAAGACCTATCCAGCGCCCCTGCGAACTGGATAAATCGTGCCCAATGCCCCCCGCTTTGCTGCGGAGTGCAATCGGAAAAAAGTGAACGTGATAGGCGTGCTATGCGCTGTGCGGATGCGAGGTCATGCGACGCGGCCTCCAGGTGCGGTACGCACCGGGGAAGGCAGGAATGCGATTGGGAGTAGGCTTAACGATACCGCGGATGATTTCGGCGGAGCTTGCCTCGGCACCGCAGCGGCCCCGTCAGGGTCAACCAGCATCGCGTCCTTGCTGGCTTTAAGGTAGGACTGGATCACCGGAGCATTCCAGTCCTTTTCATTCTTCAGCGCCCAGATGCCGTCCTTGAGGCCCTGGACTGTCAGGTGCACGACGGCGGCTTCGATCGCTTCCCGCACGCACAGCTGCGCCGGCTCGTTGCGCGTGTAGCCCGCTTCCAGTTCCAGTAGCTCCTTGAAATTGACGAAGCGGAACACGCCGGTATGCAACTGGTAGGAATAGACCGTCTTGCTCGTCGACACGCTGTTGAGGATTTGGCCGCTGCGAATATCCACCGCTCGCAAATTGACCGTCACCTGGTCGACGCGGTACTGGTTGTCGGCGCCGACGCCGAGATAGCGCGCGCCAGCACCGCCGGTGCGGACATTGGTTTCATAGCCGATAATGCCGCCTTCGATCAGCACGGTCGCCGGCAGCAAGGGCGGCAGCTGGATCATCGGCGCATTCTTCTCCTGCGGCGTCTCCAGCGCGCGCACGATCTTGCGTTCGGTGAGCAGATTTTGCAGGTTCTCGCGCTCGACCGGGGTAAACCAGCCTGAATCGCGCAGGGCCTTGACCAGCATCGAGGCGGCACCCTGCGTCACCGTGGTCGAGAACGAGCTGTCCGGTGCGGGCTTGTACTGTCCGGTCTGGTCGCGGAAGGCATAGACGGCCGCCACCACCTTGCCCTTCGGCGGCGGCAGGCTGACCAGGTCGCGCGTGATGTTCGTGACCGGCGTCAGCTGCGCGCTCGCCCCGCCCGCGGTGTCGGAAGGCCCGCCGCGGGACGCGCAACCGGCCAGCAGCGTGCCGGCGGCGAGCAGCGCGACGGCGAATGCATGGGCATGCCTTGCACTACTCATTGGGACACCTGGAACGTGGTGGACGCGCCGGTGATCGTGTCGGTCGTCGTGATCTGCAGCATGCCGTTGCCCATGTCGGCGATTGCGATCTTGAAGTCCCCGGCCTGAACAATACCCGGGATCAGTTTGCCGTTCGACATGATGCCGGACATCGCCGCCGACGCCAGCTGGCTCAGCACGGAACGCTGCAGGCTTTCATTGAACTGCTGCAGCGCCGTCTTTTCCCTCAGGCGGCTAGACAGGTCGTCCGGGTCCTTGGTCTTGTTCTGCGCTTGCGCAGTGCCCATCAACACCGAACCATTCAGCGGACTGCCGCCAAAGGAAGGATTGACGTGGTTGTAAACAAGTTCGGTTGCACCGGCACTGCCGGCGAGCAGCGCCGCGACCGGGAGCCAGCCGCAGGCGGCCAAAGCAATGCAGTTTTTGCTGTACATTCCTTTCTTCCTTAAGACATGTCTTTGCATAAACATAAGTAGCAATCCGCTAGATTTCATCGGTACCGAGGTCTGTTTCGTGAAAGAGCAGTTGTTGCACCTCCGCTTCCATCACGTTTTCCAGCACCGTCTCGGCCGCCTGCTCACATAGCCCCAGCAGGTCGGAACGCGCAGCGGGCAAGGCGGTCTGAAAAACGCGGCGTTGCGCATACTCCACCCAGATGCTGCCGCCGCGCGCCGACGGTCGTTCGTGCACTGAAATCGCATACCGTTGCGCCATTTCCCGGTCCCGCCAAAAGGCGGAGAAGTGCCGGTAGAACTCGTGCCCGGCGGCGGACACCGTCCGGTCCACGACGATCCCCGGGTACGCTTCGCGTTTGATACGAACGCCCCCCGCCTGAGAGATTTGCCCTTCTGCGCCCCCGGCATATGCAGCGTGCAGCGGGCCCGTGAGTAGAAAAGCGAGCGCATACTGCGCGCGAAAACAAACAGCGAAAAGGCTTTTCATTTTTCGTTGCAAAGTTTACATGCAAAAAACACAATACCGGACTATACCTTGCGATTGTCAGTTTGCAAACTTAATTGATGGTTCTCCACGCACTTTAACGTTCCCTCGAGTCGTGCTCGCGTCTCGATCGCGAAGAAGAAAAAGGAGGGTCTTTGCATGGTTGTACCGGTCGACACTCCGTGAATTACCAGCAGACAGAAATTGCAAACCTGCTATTTGCTTTGATCTAAATCGGCGCTGCATTTGATGTGTTTTTTGAAAGCTTCCGCGCATCGTGCTCGTGCGCCGGTTGCCATCCGATGCCGGAACGTCAGGGGACGTACTAGCGTGCTATACTCGGCGCCTCTTCCGACGGAACCGGCCGATAGCCGGCAGGCCCTTGCCGCCGTGTTTGCGCGCACGTTTCCGCTTTCTTCACTGCGCCCAGCTTGGGCTTGGATTGACCGGGGTGTGACGATGCGGCGCCGACCTCTTCTCGCGGTCTTGATGACCTTATTGCTGGCCGGCGCGGCCGCGTATGGCGCGGACCGTCCGTTCCCGGCGCCGACCAAGCGCGGCACGATGACGCCCGCGCCCTTCCCGGAAATCGTGATTGACGGCAAATTGCGCCGCCTGTCGCCCGGCGCGCGGATCTGGAACCAGGACAACCTGATCGAAATGGCGACTGCGATCCGCGGCAGCAACCTGGCGGTGAACTATACGGAGAACTTCCAGGGCGACATCGACCGCGTCTGGCTCCTGACGCCGGAAGAGGCGCGCGTGCCGGTCGCCAAGCAGATCAACACCTTGCAACAGTAATTCCATGCCGAAAAAAGTATTCATCAAAACCTTCGGCTGCCAGATGAACGAGTACGACTCGGACAAGATGGCAGACGTACTGAACGTGTCCGAAGGACTGGTCAAGGCGGACACGCCCGAGGAAGCCGACGTCATCCTGCTCAACACCTGCTCGGTGCGCGAGAAGGCGCAGGAAAAGGTGTTTTCCGACCTCGGCCGCCTGCGCGAGCTGAAGCTGACCAGGCCCGATCTCGTGATCGGCGTCGGCGGCTGCGTCGCCTCGCAAGAGGGCGAGGCGATCATCAAGCGCGCGCCGTATGTGGACGTGGTGTTCGGTCCGCAGACGCTGCACCGCCTGCCCGACCTGATCAGCAAGCGCCGCCAGACCGGGCGCTCGCAGGTCGACATCAGCTTCCCGGAGATCGAGAAGTTCGACCACCTGCCGCCGGCGAAAGTCGAAGGCGGCGTCGCCTACGTGTCCATCATGGAAGGCTGCAGCAAATACTGCAGCTACTGCGTGGTGCCGTACACGCGCGGCGAGGAAGTGTCGCGCCGCTTCGACGATGTGCTGGCGGAAGTGGCGCTGCTGGCCGACCAGGGCGTAAAGGAAATCACGCTGCTCGGGCAGAACGTCAATGCCTACCGCGGCGAGATGGCCGACGGCGAGATCGCGGACTTCGCGCTCCTGATCGAATACATCGCGGAGCTGCCCGGCATCGAGCGCATCCGCTTCGTCACCAGCCATCCGAAGGAATTTACGCAGCGCCTGATCGACACCTATGCGAAGGTGCCGAAGCTGGTCAACCATCTCTACCTGCCGGCGCAGCACGGCGCCGACCGCATCCTGATGGCGATGAAGCGCGGCTATACCGCGCTCGAGTACAAGTCGGTGATCCGCCGCATGCGCGAGGTCCGTCCGGGGATATCGGTGTCGAGCGACTTCATTGTCGGCTTCCCCGGCGAGACCGATGCGGATTTCGAGCAGCTGATGAAGTTCATCGAGGACATTGGCTTCGACAGCAGCTTCAGCTTCCTGTACAGCCCGCGTCCGGGAACGCCGGCGGCCAACCTGCATGACGACACGCCGCACGACGTGAAGATGAAGCGCCTGATGCGCCTGCAATCGACGATCGAGGCAAACACCCGCAGCATCAGCGCAAGCATGGTCGGCAGCGTGCAGCGCATCGTGGTCGAAGGCCCGACCAAGAAGAATCCGGAAGAGCTGCAGGGCCGCACCGAGAACAACCGTGTCGTCAACTTCCCGGGCGGGCCGAATGCCGCGCGCCTGATCGGCCAGATGATCGACGTCAATATTGTGCATGCCTATCCGCACTCGCTGCGCGGAGAACTTGTCATCAAAGAGTGAATCTCAAGCGATAAGATCAACCTATTTTGAAAACAAAAATTCCTGCCCAACCGCAACATTTCATTCCGGACCCGCTCGATAACAAGCGGCTTGCGCACCTTTGCGGGCCGATGGATGAAAACCTCCGCCAGATTTCCGCTGCCCTCGATGTGACGGTATTCCGCCGCGGCGAGAAGTTCGTCGTGAGCGGCAACAACGCGGCACGAGCGGTCGAATTGCTGGAGAATTTCTACCAGCTCGCCGACAACGCCATTTCGGTCGAGGACATCCAGCTTGCGCTGGTCGAGCAGCGCGCGGTCAACCAGGGCAACGGCGCGGAAGCGAAGGAAGACGCCGGCGACGAGGCAGAGGAAGCGATTCCGGTCTTGAAGACGCGCCGCAACGACCTTCGCGGACGCACGCCGCACCAGACCCAGTACATCAAGTCCATCCTCGAGCACGACGTCACCTTCGGCGTCGGCCCGGCCGGCACCGGCAAGACCTACCTCGCGGTTGCCTGCGCAGTGGATGCCCTCGAGCGCGACGCGGTCAAGCGCCTCGTGCTGACCCGTCCGGCCGTCGAAGCGGGCGAGCGCCTGGGCTTCCTGCCGGGCGACCTCGCGCAGAAGGTCGACCCCTACCTGCGTCCGCTGTACGATGCGCTGTACGACCTGCTCGGCTTCGACCGCGTGCAGAAGCTGTTCGAGAAGCAGGTGATCGAAATCGCGCCGCTGGCCTACATGCGCGGCCGCACGCTGAACCATTCCTTCATCATCCTCGACGAGGCGCAGAACACCACGCCGGAGCAGATGAAGATGTTCCTGACCCGTATCGGCTTCGGCAGCAAGGCGGTGGTCACCGGCGACGTGACCCAGATCGACTTGCAGCGCACGCAGAAGAGCGGCCTGGTCGATGCGGTGCAGATCCTCAAGCAGGTGCGCGGCATCGCCTTCACCAATTTCACCAGTGCCGACGTGGTGCGCCATCCGCTGGTCGCGCGCATCGTCGATGCGTATGATGCAGCCGCCCCCAAGAACGCGGCCTTGAGAAATGCCCTCAGAAAATAAACTCTCGCTCTCCGTCCAGTATCCGGATCCACGCCTCAAGGAAATCATTACACGCAGCAAGCTGCGCCGCTGGGTGCAGGCCGCGCTGTTCGCCCCGGCCGAGCTGACCATCCGTTTCGTCGATGCCGAGGAGGGCCGCGCACTCAACCATGCGTACCGCGGCAAGGATTACGCCACCAATGTGCTTACCTTTGCCTATACCGAGGACGAGGACAGCGAAGTCACGCAGGCCGACATCATCCTGTGCACAGACGTACTGCAGCGGGAAGCGGCCGAGCAAGGCAAGACGGTGGAGTCGCATTCGATCCATCTTGTGGTGCACGGCGTGCTGCATGCGCAGGGCTACGACCATGAAACCGACCACGAGGCAGCGGAAATGGAACAGCTGGAAATTGAAATACTGGCAAGCCTGGGCGAACCGAACCCGTACGCCGAGGCTTAGAGTCTGTTCAGGATCTGTTCGGCATGCGTGTTCGAGGCGGAAAGGATGCACCACCAGCCCTTTCCGGGTCGAACCCTGCGGGCAGACTCGCACTCCAGACACTGAACAGGCATTAGATTTCGGACAAGATGCCTGCCGGGTTTTTTTGAGCCCACGCACGCATTTGTTGTATGCTTATATCCACGTCAACAACGGCTTCCCGCCATATGCAAGATCACCCTAGTGGTGCCAAACTCCTTGACACCAAACCTCAGCGTTCCCTGTTCGAGCGCCTGACCGCACTGATATCCCCTGAGCCCGAAAACCGCGCCGAACTGCTCAAGATCCTGCAGGAGGCGCACGAGCGCAACCTGATCGACGCCGATGCGCTGTCGATGATCGAAGGCGTGTTCCAGGTATCCGACCTCTCCGCGCGCGACATCATGGTGCCGCGCCCGCAAATGGACGTGATCGACATCAACAAGCCGATCGACGAATGGATGCCGCTCGTGCTCAAGACCGCGCACTCGCGCTTCCCCGCGGTCGACGGCGACCGTGACAAGGTGGTCGGCATCCTGCTCGCGAAGGACTTGCTGCGCTATTACGCGGATGAATCCTTCGACGTGCGCGACATGCTGCGTCCCGCCGTCTTCATCCCGGAGTCGAAGCAGCTCAACGTGCTTCTTCGCGATTTCCGCGCCAACCGCAACCACATGGCGATCGTCGTCGACGAATACGGCGGCGTCGCCGGCCTCCTGACGATCGAGGATGTGCTGGAACAGATCGTCGGCGATATCGAGGATGAATACGATTACGACGAGGAAGAGGACAATATCCTGCCGGTCAACGACGGCGCGCTCGGCCTGCGCTGGCGCGTGAAGGCGCTGACCGAGATCGGGCAGTTCAATGAAACGCTCGGCACCGACTTCTCGAACGACGATGTCGACACGATAGGCGGACTGGTCGCCAACCACCTCGGGCGCGTACCGCGCAAGGGGGATGTGTTCGACATCGGCACGATCCGTTTCGAAGTGCTGCGCGCCGACGCGCGCCAGGTGCACATGCTGCTGGTGCAGAAGCTGGCCGAGCCGCGCGTGGCGACGGCGTCGTGAGCGGCGCCGATGCGTTCCGCTCCCCTGATACGGCCCGCGCGCGGGCCGGCATAACGATAAACGACGCCGCCGCGTGAACATCCGCCTGTCCTCCCGCCCCGATTCGCCGCTCCCCTACCTCGCCGCGCTGCTTGCCGGCGCGGCGAACGTGTTCGCCTTCGCGCCCTTCGGCTGGTGGCCGCTGCAGATCCTGATGCTGGCGCTGCTGTTCGCGCTGCTGCGCCGCGAAACCTCGGTCCGGCGCAGCGCGCTGCTCGGCTGGGTGTACAACGCCGCCTGGATCGTGTCCGGCACCCACTGGCTGTATATCAGCATGCACCGTTACGGCGGGTTGCCCGGGTGGATGGCGGCCACGGCCGTGGTCCTGCTCGGCACCGGGCTCGCCACCTACGCGGCGTTCGGCTTCGGCGCATCGGCCTGGCTGCGCAAGCGGCGCGCGCTGGGAGACGCCGCCTACCTGCTGCTGGTGCTGCCGGCCGCCTGGACGCTGGTGGAATGGACGCGCGGCTGGGCCTTCACCGGCTTTCCCTGGGTCAGCTCCGGTTATGCGCATACCGCCGGCCCGCTCGCGGGCTATGCCCCGCTGGTCGGCGTGTACGGTATCGCGCTGCTGTCGGCCATCATAGCCGGCTGCCTCGCGCTGCTGCCGGCGCGCCGGCTCCCGCTCGCGCTCGCCGCCGCGCTGCTCGCGGCCGGCATCGGGCTGCGCGCGGTGGAGTGGACGCACCCGCATGGGCAAGCCCTGTCGGTGCGCCTGTTGCAGGGCAACGTGCCGCAGGAAATGAAGTTCCAGCCGGAGCAGATCGAAGATACGCTGGCGCTGTACCACCGCATGATCACCGACACCCCGGCCGACCTGATCGCGACGCCGGAGACGGCGATCCCGCTGCTGTCGCGCCAGCTGCCGCCCGATTACCTGCCGCGCCTGGCCGACTTCGCCGGCAAGTCCAACAGCCACCTGGTGGTCGGCATCCCTGTCAGCGACGGCCCCGGCCGCTACGCCAACAGCGCGCTGGGCATCGCGCCCGGCGCGGCGCCGGCCTACCGCTACGACAAGCATCACCTGGTCCCGTTCGGCGAATTCATCCCGCCCGGCGCCCGCTGGTTCGTCGAGATGATGCGCATCCCGCTCGGCGATTTTTCGCGCGGCGCGCCGCTGCAGGCGCCATTCCGGGTGCGCGACCAGACAGTGCTGCCGAACGTCTGCTACGAAGACCTGTTCGGCGAGGAAATCGCCGCGCAGCTTGCCGCCGGCAACGGCATTCCCGAAGCCACCATCCTGTTGAACGTGTCGAACATTGCCTGGTTCGGCGACTCGATCGCGCTGCCGCAGCATCTGCAGATTTCGCAAATGCGCGCGCTGGAAACCGGGCGGCCGATGCTGCGCGCCACCAATACCGGCGCCACCGCGGTCGTCGGCCCGAAGGGGGAAGTGCAGGCGCAATTGCCGCCGTTCGAGCGCGGCGTATTGGCGGCAAAGGTGCAGGGCTATGCCGGCCTCACCCCTTACAGCCGGGCCGGCAATGCCACCGTCCTCGCCGCGGTGTTGCTGATGCTTTCCGGTGCCTGGATTTTGCGGCACGGCAAGCCTGACAATCCGCAAAACGCCGCCGAAACCCGTTAAAATCTAAGGCTTTAGAGAATTTCCATCATTCATCCTCAGTCCGAGCGGGGTCGTTCCTGCCGGCGAAGGAATCCTACGATGCTCACATTTCAACAAGTCATCCTGAAGCTGCAGGAGTACTGGGACGCGCAAGGCTGCGCCCTGCTCCAGCCCTACGACATGGAAGTCGGCGCCGGGACCTCGCATACCGCGACCTTCCTGCGCGCGATCGGCCCGGAGCCCTGGCGCGCCGCCTACGTGCAGCCGTCGCGCCGTCCCAAGGACGGCCGCTACGGCGAGAATCCGAACCGCATGCAGCACTACTACCAGTACCAGGTGGTGTTGAAGCCGGCACCGGAAAACATCCTCGACCTCTACCTCGGCTCGCTGGAAGCGTTGGGTCTGAACCTGAAGCAGAACGATGTGCGCTTCGTCGAGGATGACTGGGAAAACCCGACGCTGGGCGCCTGGGGCCTGGGCTGGGAAGTGTGGCTCAACGGCATGGAAGTCACGCAGTTCACCTACTTCCAGCAGGTCGGCGGCCTCGACTGCAAGCCGGTGCTGGGCGAGATCACCTACGGCATCGAGCGCCTCGCGATGTACCTGCAGGGCGTGGAAAACGTGTATGACCTGGTATGGACCGAATGGGAAGAACACGGCGCGGCCGGCGCTCCGGTGACCAAGCGCCTGACTTACGGCGACGTGTTCCACCAGAATGAAGTCGAGCAGTCGACCTTCAACTTCGAGCATTCGAATACCGAATTCCTGTTCTCGCTGTTCGGCAGCTACGAAGCCGAAGCAAAGCGCCTGATGGAAGTGCCGCTGGCGCTGCCCGCCTACGAAATGATCCTGAAGGCGGCGCACACCTTCAACCTGCTCGATGCGCGCGGCGCGATTTCCGTCACCGAGCGAGCCGCCTACATCGGGCGCATCCGCAACCTGTCGCGCGCGGTCGCGCAGGCCTATTACGATTCGCGCGAGAAGCTCGGCTTCCCGATGTGCGGGGATGCGCGCAAGGCAGCCTGACCGGACAACCACGATAGAAGAACATGAACCAGACACTGCTAGTCGAACTTCTCACCGAAGAACTCCCGCCGAAGGCGCTGGCCCGGCTCGGCGACGCCTTCGCCGCCGGTATCTTCAACGGCCTGAAATCGCGCGACTTCGTCGACGCGAATGCGGTCGCGACCGCATTCGCGTCGCCGCGCCGCCTGGCCGTCGCAATCAGCAACGTGCGCGCGACCTCGCCCGACAAGTCCATCCGTGAAAAGGTGCTGCCGGTGTCGGTCGCGCTTGACAAGGAAGGCAACCCGACGCCGCCGCTGGCCAAGAAGCTGGCAGCGCTCGGCTTCCCCGACCTGAAGGTGGCCGATCTGGAGCGCGCGGCCGACGGCAAGGCGGAAAGCTTCTTCTACACCTACACCGCGCCGGGCTCGACGCTGCACGCGGGCTTGCAGGCGGTGCTGGAAGAGACGATCGCCAGGCTGCCGATCCCGAAGCTGATGAGCTACCAGCGTCCGGACGGCTCCACCGTGCAGTTCGTGCGCCCGGCGCACAAGCTGATCGCGCTGCACGGCGCCGACGTGGTGCCGCTCGCGATCCTCGGCCTGTCGGCCGGCCGCAGCACGCTCGGCCACCGCTTCCTGGCACCAGGCGAAATCGCGATTGCGAACGCCGAATCCTATGCGGCGACCCTGGAAGTGCAGGGCAAGGTGATCGCCTCGGTCACGGCGCGCAAGGAGCGCATTCGCGCATCGCTGCTGGAACAGGCCGGCCACGACAAGGTGCTGATGCCGGAGAGCCTGCTTGACGAGGTGACCGCGCTGGTCGAATGGCCGGTGGTCTATCCCTGCCAGTTCGAGGAAAGCTTCCTGTCGGTGCCGCAGGAATGCCTGATCCTGACGATGCAGACCAACCAGAAATACTTCGCGCTGACCGATTCCCACGGCAAGCTGCGTTCGCGCTTCCTGATCGTGTCCAACCTGGAGACGACCGATCCGCAGCACATCATCGGCGGCAACGAGCGCGTGGTGCGCCCGCGTCTGTCGGACGCGAAGTTCTTCTTCGAGCAGGACAAGAAGAAGAAACTCGCCGACCGCCTGCCGGGCCTGGCCAACGTGGTCTACCACAACAAGCTGGGAACCCAGGCGCAGCGCACCGAGCGCGTGACGGCGCTGGCCGGGAAGATTGCGGCCTCGCTCGGCGCCGATGCCGCGCTGGCGGAACGCGGCGCGCTGCTGGCCAAGACCGACCTGCTGACCGACATGGTCGGCGAATTCCCGGAACTGCAGGGCATCATGGGCACCTACTACGCACGCCACGACGGCGAGCATGACGAGGTGGCGCTGGCCGCATCCGAACACTACCAGCCGCGCTTCGCCGGCGACGCGCTGCCGTCCACGCAGACCGGCACCGTCGTCGCGCTGGCCGACAAGCTGGAAACGCTGGTGGGCATCTGGGGCATCGGCCTGCAGCCGACCGGCGACAAGGATCCGTTCGCGCTGCGCCGCCACGCGCTGGGCGTGCTGCGCATGCTGGTGGAAAAGCGCCTGCCGCTGTCGCTCAAGACGCTGCTGCAGGATGCGGCACAACTGTTTGCCGGCAATGCCAACTTCAAGGATGCCACCGGCGAGGTCAAGGATTTCATGCTCGACCGCCTGCGCGGCCTGCTGCGCGAGCGCGGCTTCGCGCC
>Ga0196971_1000661_pt1 | contig 22459 bp, 18 predicted proteins | sample S1v_1013CmetaG_FD_148660 | JGI IMG/M metagenome (GOLD analysis project Ga0196971, IMG submission 148660) | Soil microbial communities from Anza Borrego desert, Southern California, United States - S1+v_10-13C | ecosystem: Environmental > Terrestrial > Soil > Desert | place: USA: California...
TGGAGCGGCTGATGAGCACCGAGATGGGGCGGACCATCGTCAAGACCAGCGACCTCAAGGTGCTGTTCGATCAAGGCGAGGCGCTCCCGGAGATCCAGCAGCACTGCCAGTTGTCCGATGCGGAGGCTTCCTTTGTCAGGGGAAGCGCCCCCGGGCATGGGCTGTACGTGGTGGGGCCGTACCGGCTGCCGTTCTACCTCTTGCTCTCGGCCTACCAGTACGAGTACTTCACCACCAAGCCGGGCGAGATGAAGGAGGTCGATGATTGAGGGTAGAGGGTGCGCTGGCCGGGGTTCTCGCGATTGGGTTTATCTTGGTCGGGGGCGTGGTGGCGGGGTTCAGCGCCTTGACGGTGGGGCTGGCCATCGACACGCAGGAGCGAGGGCCGACCGTGCCGCCGGAGCTTGAGGCCTTCTACCGGCAAGGCGGGCACGACCGGGGCGTGGACTGGGCCCTGCTGGCCGCCTGGGATGGGGCGTCGAATGGGTTCGAGCTGCCGGTGTCATCTCGGGAGACGATCTTCGCCTCGCTGGTGGACCAGGAGCTGGCCACCATGCGGGAGCTGGCGGAACTGCGGTGCAGGCAAAGTCCTGGGGACCCGGACTTCTGCCCGCCGCCCCCGCCGGTACTTTCGCCGGAGCAGCGGGATCAACTGTACTCGGAGGCCGATCGGCAGTGGCGGGGCCAGGTCGTTAGCCATGTGGGTGGCCACGCCGAACAGGCGCTGGCTGTCGCGGGGGATCCCTGGCGGGTCTTCTCGCTGGTGCTGGCGCCCGAGGAGGCTGGCCGAGCCGCTGAGCTCTACGAGGGGTATCTGCTGCTGGACCTCCTGGACCAGCATGACGACCACGTCTCGGAGGTGGTGGACGCTGGGCCGCCGGCGGATTGGCATCCGGTGGATGGCTTCGCCTGGCCGGCGGTTGGGCCGATCACGAGCCGGTACGGCATGCGGGTCAGCCCAATCGACGGGCGGCGACGGCTCCATGCCGGCATCGACATGGGCCTGGACAGCGGGACGCCGGTGCGGGCCAGCAAGGCTGGCGTCGTGATCCGGGCTGAGTGGGATGACGTGTATGGGTTCGTGGTCGTGGTGGACCACGGGGATGGCTACCGGAGCCTGTACGCACACAACTCCACCCTGCTGGTTCGGGTGGGGAGCCAGGTGAGCCAGGGTCAGGCGGTATCTCTGTCGGGGTCCACGGGGTGGTCAACCGGACCGCACTTGCACTTTGAGATCCACTACCAGGGCAGTCCGGTTGATCTGCTGCTGCTGGTGGGTCGCACATCATGAGGAGGGGGCAGTGACGATCGAGGATCAGGTCACGCAGAATGCACGGGTTGAAGAGGCCGAACGGGTCTGGGCGGAGCTTTCGGAACGGGAGAAGGGGGCTGCGTTGCTCGGGCTGTCGCAGCATCTGCGGCATCGACCGGACACAGTGGGCTTTGGCGCCTGGGTGTACGCCTATGCCGTCGGCTGGAAGCTGGCCAGCGGGCGGGAGTACACGCCGCCGCTCTCGTGGGAAGGGGTCCCCGACCGGGAGCTGGACTACCGGCTGCGGGAGATCGGGGCGTGGGCGAAGACCGAGTGCGAGCTGGCCCCGGACATGCCACGGCTCGGGGATAGCTGCTTCGACCTGGCCGATCATCTGGAGCGGCGCCGGCAGCGCAGCCGAGAGGGGCGTGAGCGGTGACGGCTGGCCGAGTCTGGTTGGCAGCAGGGGTGGCGGGAGTGGTCCTGCTGGTGGCTTTCAGTCCAGCGTTGAGTCTCCCGGGCCTGCGGCAGGGGCTCCCGAAGGCGGTGGCTGGGGCGCTCGGGGTGGGTGGGCTGGTCGCCTTGTGCAAGATGTAGACAAACAGTCATGCGTGGAAGAGGAGGAAGCGAGTGATCGAAGTGACGGGGGTGAAGGTGGTGCCCATCCGGGGGGAAGGGGCCACCAGGGCGATGGCGTCGGTGATGTTGGCCGAGTCGTTCGTGGTGCACGGGGTTCGGGTGGTCGAGGGTGAGAAGGGGCTCTTCGTGGCCATGCCGCAGCGGAAGGACGCGGAGGGCAACTTCCGGGACATCGCTCACCCGGTGACGCCGGAGGCCCGGGCGCTGGTGGCGAGCTTCGTGCTGGAGGAGTACGAGCGGGTCATGGAACGCGGCGAGCGGCCGAGGCAAGTGCCCAGCCGCTCGCGGGGGTAGGTTGTCGGCAAGTCTGTCCAACACCAAGCATAGCTTTTCGTAAACATAGACTTGGGGGCAGGAGCTTGCGAGTGACCATCGCTGTCCAGCTTCCGGACGGGAGAATCGAGGACCGGCCTCCGACGGAGGAGGAACTACAGAGTCTTGCTGAGCGATATGTAGTAGCCATCCTGCAAGGGTCACTACCCGGAGCGAAAGTCTGCATCACCAACCGAGCCAGGCTACACAAAACGACCATGGCGGTCGGGCGCTGAAGCGTCCGACCGCCATGGTCGTTTTGTGAGACGGAGGGTTCCAGGCATCGATGCTTGTTGAGCACTGCTAGATGTCGTTTTCTTCCCAGTCCTTCTGCATTCGGTCAATGCTGTCTTCGGCCGACTTCCTAAGGTTGGTGTAGAACTCATGAGCGACTGTTCCCGGCTGTAGCTGGAGGAGCGCTTTCTGGGCTCTATCCCGGAGGTCTACGTCGTGGGGCATGGGCTCTCCCGGAGTCCCTGAACCTCCGCGATTGAGTGCGGAACTGTAAAGAGGTGAGAGCACCGCCTTCGTTGTATCTGGCCCGAAGCGTTCAGAGGCCGCGATGATGCGTTCCACGGACTCCTGATGGGAAAACACGAAATTCTCGTCAGCCTCGCGAAGTAGCTCTGCGGCTTTGATCAACTTGCCAGGATCATTCGACTCCACCCATTCACCTATTACTGATAGGCTAACAGTGTTCATTCCACCGCACATGACTGCGAAGAGATCGCCAAGTTCACTTTCCTGCCAATCATCTGCCTGAAGGGTAGCATCCCTAATAGTGATCAGGGCCTGTTTGAGCATTTCGGGATCCGCTAGGTTGGTTTCGAATGTGGTGAAGTCCGGATAGGGTACAGGTCTCGTGTACCTATGGCCCTTTCGGGTCGTCGCGGCCAGGATTCTGGCCGTGAAGAACTCAGTCAGCCGGACCGGGTTTGTTCTTGCCAGGACATTCAGGAACCGCAAGACGTGATAGGAGCGGTCGGAAATCTCGGTTAGCTTGGAGAGTCGTTCCGCAATCTCATCTATTAGGGTCGCCGAGAGATCCTTGTATCCCCCTCCAGTGAGATGCTCCAGTGCCATCATAAAGTCATCAGCCTGATCGGGACTATCCCCGAAGTCTAGCTGCATGAGCAGTCGTAGACCAGCCTGAGTGAGATTTGAAGGGTATCTCATGGCGGCCCAGATAAGCGTCCTCATGATGCTTTCATCTGCAAGGGAAGCAAGCCGCAGATGTAGACCCTGCTCGGCTTCGGATGGATCGTCGATCCAGGACGCCGATGTGGCCAGTGCCTGTTTTAGCTCGCCATCTTCACCCGCCAAGACAAGGTCGGCCAACTCCAGGAATGCCCCTGGATTAGCCTTCCTAATTGGGTAAAGGAGATTTGGTAAGTACTTGGCCAGTCCTGAAGACGGCTCGGCAAGAATGATGTGACACATTCGTTGCGCAAGGGCAGGGTGCCGTTCCGAGAGTCGGGACACGACGAAGCCACCCTCCGGAGTCTGTCCGTGGGCGATGACGACGGCAAGGGTTGTCTCCAGATAGTGCTTGAGCTTCTCGGGGCTATCATATTGGCCCACGAGGTAGTCAACTATCTGATCGCACTCCGCCATTAATGCTTTGGACCTCTCCTCGTACTCGCCTTCGCCGTGGAAGAAACGCCACTGGTTTCGACCATACCAAAGATATCGCAGAACATGGTAATCCCTGTCTCTGGGAAATGTCTCCACAAGCCGTTGGACTGCGGGCGTAAGATGAGGGACTCGCCCTGTAAGCTGGAGGGCCGATTCGGCCTGTAAGTAGAGTACCAGGTGACCAGAACGACTGAGCAGGTCTCGGATAACCTCAAGGATGTGAAGGTCGATGTCTGCCCAACGCGCAATCTCTTCGTCGCTAATCTGTCGGCCAAAAAGCCCAACAGGGCGCCTAAGGGCATCGAGAAGCGTGCTCAGGACCTGGAAACGAAGATTGGGTGGCCCTTGTAGAAAGGCTTCTTCAAGGAGGTTAGCAGCCCTGATCCTTATGGCCCTTGTATTCTGGGCATGAACAGCGAACGGATAGAATGTGATGCTCCCAGAGCGATAGGAACTGTCCTCCCCTTCTTTGGCGAAAAGGGGCTCAAGAATCTGGAAGGGGGAGTGAATGCCCTCGGACGGATCCTTTATCCACTTCTGGACACAGTCGAGGATGGCTTCGTTGTATGCCAGGGGCTTTCCCGTCTCATAGTCCGCCAGCTCCCGCAGCATTCGCACGCCATGGTCGGGGTGCGCGTTGAGTGACCGGTCGTCGTTTCGACCGATATCCCAAAGCAGGTTCGCGGCAGGCCGAACATATGGATAGTGACGAGCTACATATTGAAGTACTGGGGGAAACGACCGAATTACATCCAGGTGAGTCGTTGCATACAACCGGGACTCGTGATCCTCACGCGAACTGGCCATTGCGATCGAAATGATGTTGAGCGTCTCCCTTGGCTGAAAAAAGGCAACCGACTTCAGCGTCGAGGTGAAGGCCAAGCGTGACGAATTGGGGGCTTCTCGATACCAACTCTCGATCTTTTTCCAGACTCCGCGCAGCAATTCTGTGCCATCTTCTCGGCCAACACGCCAATCCAGTTCTGACAGGTTGCGGAGGAGATTTTCCAAGGTAAGGTCTTTGAATGTCTGGAAAAGTTCTTCCGCGTACCCGGTAGGGATCCGATCTCTGGCAAAGCATGCCGCGCGAAGAACATGGTCGGACAGCACGTCGGGAGTGACGCGAAGAGAGAACCCCACACGGATTAAGACCCCAGCCGACTCTAGCCGCGCGAGAGCTCCTCGAATGAGGTAGGGCGGCCTCTTTAGGAAGGAGGCAATCCGGCTAATCAGTTCGTCGTTGTCCGGACGAAGGGGAGCTACGGCTGAAATCACTCTAAGGAGGTCACGTAGCAACGTGGGGTCTTCATTCGCTCCAAGTGATCCTACTACTGCGTCGGTGAACCGATTTAGCACCGTGTCCTGAAACTCATCAGCATTAATCCAGTTAGCAGGATCCACTGTTTTGTCTGCGACTAAGCGTCCCCCAATGACAGTAACGAGCGGGGAGTCCCACGTCAGATCAACGAGCCGGTCCACCACGTCTTGCGGACCGTCGCCGATAGCCTGTTTGGCCAGCTTCTCGACGTCGCCCTTAGCAAGTATGCTCAACTCCGGCAACAATTCAGTCTCTTCTGTGGAGAAGCCGGAGTTGCCCAGGTCGGTCTTCAGAGTTTCAAGACCGTAGGGGCGGGTGGAAACGATTAGTTTCACCCGGCCGGTTTCCTGTACAAGGCTGAGCAGTGCCCTCAAATCGTTAGATCTATGGGCGTCGTCGACCACGATTACTATCGGCCCCTGGGGCAGCTCCTTGGCTGCTTCCCGATCAAGACGCCCTTCCTTCAGAAACCGGATGGATGGAGCATTTTCTGAGCCGGCAATGCGACGACATGCCTCCAAGAGTATCCGGCTCTTTCCGATTCCCCCGCGTCCGCGGAGTATTGCCACCCTCTTTTCCGGATTGCCAACAAACGAAACCAAAGCCTGAACGTGCTCTTCCCGTGCCACCAGTGGGAGGTTGTGGCTAAAGAGGCGGTTCGCCTGCAGGAATGGATGGAAAAAGGTGCGATAGTCCTCAAACGCCCGACCTCTAGCACCAACGATGCCGTGTTCTTGCTGGTGAGCAAGCAGAGCATACAGCAACTCCTGCGTCAGTTCGTCAACAGTGGCAAACGCCCTTCGGTGCTTGTCGTTGTCCACTCTTTCCTTAAAGGCTTTGTGCTTGGCTCGGAGTTCTTCGGTCTCCTCGATTGAGGCCCACTGATCGCCGCCCTTTAGGAAAGCTAACACCGGTACACCGAGTTCCAGAGCGGTGTTGTACTCCATCTCGGTTGCTGAGAGGCCGGTCTCACGATTCACCCATCCATACCGCTCCCCAATTATCAGAACCATAACATCGCACTCCTGGAGAGCCTTGAGGCAGAAATCCATAGCGTGATGATCTGCTGCCGGAAACTTCTCCATTGCGCAAGCCCGTCCAGCGCGATCCGCTGCTGCAATTGCAGCGGCCCGTTCAGCCTTAAGGTCTTTGAAGGTTGAACTGATGAAGATCTTCAGAGGTATCCCTCCCGTCTAGGAATCACATAGGCCGATGGCGGTGGGAAATTCGCTATACGTAATTTCTCCATATTCAGACAAAACCCTTCGACTTTGCTTAACAAACTTAACACTGCAGATCCCCTCTTCATCTTCGGCGCTGTCGCTGTGGGCATGTTCGGCCTCCCAGCACTCGGCAAGACCATGGCCATCGCCCACTACATCGGGGCCTTCCTCGTCGGCCTGACCTTCCGCTTCTGGGGCATGGGCGACCGTTCCGCGACCCCCGAACACACCCGCACCGGCAACATCCTGGGCCGGGCCATCGACGCGCTGGCGAAGGCCCGTCAGGAAGATGGCCGCACCTTCGGCCAGATGATGGGCGACGCCGTCAACGACTCCATCAAGACCCTCTGGATGATCTGCGGCTTCATCATGCTCTTCTCCACCATGGTCAAGATCATTGACGTGGTGCACCTCTACCCGATCATCGCGGCTCCCTTCGAGGCCCTCTTCCGGCTGCTGGGCTTTGCCCCCTCGCTGGTCAGGGCCATGGTGGCCGGCCTCTTTGAGATCGACCTCGGCACCGTCGCCGCGGCCAAGACCATGGCTCCTTTGGTGGAGCAGGTCGCCATCGCCGGGGCGATTATCGCCTGGAGCGGCCTTTCCGTTCACGGCCAGGTGGCGAGCGTGCTCACCGGTACCGACATTCGCATGAAACCGTACGTCCTGGCCCGCGTGCTGCACGCCGTGCTCGCCTGCGGTGCTACCTTCCTGCTCATGCGTTCGGTTGATTCGTCGGGGTGGGGTTTTGTGCGTGTCATCCCGGTGCTGGGCGGGCTTCCACACGGTGTGGCTGAGCCTGGCTTTGTGGGAGCGCTCATGCGGGGGATTACCTGGTCCCTGGGCGTGCCCGCTGGCCTTGCTATGGTCGGCGGCGTGGCTGCACTGCTGTCCGGGGGCCTACGCTGGGCTGGTTTCGTCCACCGCCGGTAGCCGCAAGGCCTCGCCTATTCCGGGCGAGGCCTTTCCTGCGCAAAAAGCAGGTAATTACAGGCTTCTCATCAAAATCAAGACACGATCGCCAGACCTTGATCAGGGGGGGGCGGACTTGTCCTCTACGCAGCACGACTTCCCGCACCCGGGTCTGAAACTGCCCCTTACCTGGCTGTGTCATGCCCTGGCTCTCGTAACGGCCCTGCTCATGCTGTACGTGCCGTACCTCTTCCTGACCCCGGCCTATGCTGAGATCTACCCATACCTGAGGATACTGGGCGGTATCCTTCTGCTGTCCTCTGTGCTGATGGCGCTTGGTGCTGTCGGCCTCGGCAATGCGCGCCTCCTCCTTACCGTCGGGAAACTGCTCTTTGTTGTTGCGGTAGGGGTGATGGCGTTCCAGAGTGCCGTTCCGCTTGGGCTGAGCACTCGCCTTCTGACTTACTCGTTCACGCTTTCCGTGGTGCTTCTATCGGTCGCCTGGCCTCACCGGGAAGTACAGATGGCGCACTTCGTTTGCACGGCATTGCCCTTCGGTCTGGGTGTCCTCCTCCTCCTACACCCGTCGCTGGTGGCAGGGCATGACAGCCCATGGGTCATCCAGGCGGTCGGTGTCCTCTTCCTGGGGGTCGGACTGGCGCGGGCTGCGGCTGCCCCTCTGGCCCAGCGGTGGCCCTGGGCTGAGTGGGTATCCACGGCGTTGGTTTCCATTCCCGTGTTCATGCTGGGGCTGCTGTGGCTTCGTGAAGGTGACTGGTCGGCCTTTGCGGTCAACACCACGCTGACGCTGGCAGCTCTACTGTCGGCGGCCTACATGAGGAGCCCCTGGACTGTGCCCCTGCGCGGTCTGCGGCGGCGCATTATGTCCTGGGCCCTGGGGCTGACCTTGATTCCGACGGTACTGCTCGGAGCGCTCTCCGTATACGCCATGGAGCGTGCCGATGAGGCGCGGGCGTTTGATGCACTGGAGCGCACCCTGCTTCACTTCGAGCGGTTGCTGGGCCGACCGGCAACACCAGAGCCCGTGACCAGCATGCGGGGGTATCATTCTGCCGCAACGGTGATCGCGCTGGACGAAGCTCCGACGGGCTGCGGCGGCAGTGGCATCACGACCTTCGTAGAACGAGGGCCGCGGAAGCATCGCCTGGTGGCCTGCCTACTCCGGCCAGACACGGGTGTGGCCCTAGTAGCTGTTCAGGACCCACAGGCCCTGTACCGGGACACGGCGCCACTGGCGGTCATGCTGTTGTGCCTTACCATAGGGCTAGGTACAGTCGGTGCGATTATGGGCGTTGCCTTCAGTAATGGCCTGGCCCGCCGCATTGCGGAGGTGCGCGACGCCGCGGAGGCGGTCACCCTGGCACACTTCGCCGTTCCTGCAGCTGTCTTCGCCCGTGACGATGACGAGATCGCCGCCCTCAAGCGAACGCTGATCGAGATGATGAACGTGCTGGAGCGTTACCTGAGGACGCTTCAGGCGCAGAACGTATGGCTCCAGGCCCAGTCTGAAGAGATCTCCTTCCAGAACGAGAACCTCCAGGCTCAGGCGGACGAGATTGCGGCGAAGAACGCAGCCCTGCAGACACAGACGGCGCTCCTGGACTTGCTGCTCTCCGAAGCCCCCATGGGATTTGCATTTCTTGATACGAAACTACGGTATGTCCGCGTAAACGCAGCCCTTGCGGAAGTTCACCGCATTCCTGTGGAGGAGCACATTGGCAGGAGCCTGTGGGAGGTGAATCCGCGGTTTGCCGACCGGGCCGAGTCCATGTTGCGGCACACAACCACGATGAAGGAGCCTGTTTCGACCTATCACACGGGGGCGCCCGGTCCCCATGGGGAACCCCGTCACTGGCTGCAGAGCTGTTACCCCGTGCGCACCACGGATGGGGAGTTCATCGGGATCGGTACCATCGTCCTGGACGTGACCGAACGAGTGAAGATTGAGGAGACGCTGCGCCGGACCAATGACAACCTGGAGCAGAGAGTCAAGGAACGCACGGCCGAGTATCTGGACGCCATCGAAGCCCTTCGCACCGAGATTCAGGAACGGCTCCAGGCAGAGGCGGCCCTTCGCCGGAGTGAAGCGCTTTTCCGCTCACTGGTGGAAGGCGCCCGGGACTACGCCATCTACATGGCGAATCCAGAAGGCATTGTGGTTTTCTGGAACTCCGGGGCAGAGCGTACCACGGGCTTCACGGCTGACGACGTGATCGGGACCCACGTCTCCCGCTTCTATGAGGCTCCCGAGGCCGACCGGGCGGCGCAAGAACTTCGGCAGGCCGCCACGCATGGCAGCGCCGAAGTCGAAGGCCGTCGCATCCGCAAAGACGGCTCCCGTTTCTTCGCGAACGTCATCACTACACCGCTCCGAGCCGAAGATGGACGGCTGCAAGGCTTCGTGCGCGTCGTACGGGACATGACCGAGCGCAGGCAGGCCGACGAGGCTCTCCGCCAGCGGGAAGCCGCAGAGGAACGGGACCGGACCCGCATGCAGTTCCTCCAGATTGCCGCCCATGAGCTGCGCAACCCCATGGCTGCCGTAAAAGGAATGCTGTCGCTGCTCAAGCGCCGCATGCTTCAGGGCAAGCCGGTTCAGGAACAGCTTCAGTTTGTTGAGGTAGGGGAACAGGAAGTGACCCGCCTCTCGGACCTGCTCAATGAGATGCTGGAGGCATTCCGCATTCAGCAGGGACGCCTGACTCTCAAGCAGGAGCGGTGCAACCTGAGAGAGATCATTGGAGCGGCCCTCAGGCCCTTCCAGGTCGCAGCAGACACGCACCGTTTCGCCCTGAAGGGGACCGAAGGCGAGCCCATTTGGGTGACGGGAGACTTTGGACGGCTCGAAGAGGTGTTCCGCAATCTGATCAGCAACGCCGTGAAATACTCGCCGGGCGGCGGCGATGTCAGGATAACGGTCACGCAGCAGACCGAGCAGGTTCTTGCCGCCGTAAGCGACCAGGGCATGGGCATTCCGCCTGACCAGGTCGACCGGGTCTTCGAGGGGTTCTTCCGTGCGACCAACCTGACTGGTGTGGATCCGGGAGGCATGGGGCTGGGCCTCTACATATGTAGGCAGCTGGTGGAGAGCCACGGCGGGCGCATTTGGGCCGAAAGTTGCCTGGAGAGGGGCTCCACGTTCTACGTATCACTACCGCTCGCCTGACTCCACACATAGGAGCCCTCGCAGGTCTGCAAGCCTGCGAGGGCTTTTTTGCCGCCACAACCGGTCCGGGTGACGGGTATCTGAGCGAAATGTGCCCGTTTCATGCTCGTCAGGCAATTCCTTCCGCCATTTCCGCGGACTGCTTTCACGCATTACCGAAGCACATAATCGCGAAATCTAAGCCTACCGCAGGAATGCGGGTACGGGTGACGAATACCTTCCTTTGATCGAAACCGCTCAAGCTATGATCCGTTGCTACTCACACCCAATCAAGGGGGACTGCGCGTGTCCACCAAGCTGCGTTTCGGAATCGCCGGCTGCGGCGTGATCGCTCCGCACCATGCCGCCGCTATTGCTGAGCTGTCTGACCAGGCCGAACTTGTGGCCGTGTCCGACGTAGTGGCTGACAAGGCTCAGGAACTGGCCAAGACCTACGGGGCGGACTGGTACGAGAGTAGCGCCGAGATGCTCCGGCGTCCTGACATAGATGCGGTCTGCATCTGCACCCCCAGCGGCATGCACGGCGACCATGCTGTGGCAGCCCTCCTTGCGGGTAAGCACGTGATTATTGAGAAGCCCGTCGAGATCACCCTGCCGGCCATCGACCGCATTCTGGCGGCCCAGCGCGAGAGCGGCAAGAAGGCTGCCGTCATCTTCCAGCATCGTTTTGATGCCTCCTCCCGCATCGTCAAGGATGCGGCCCGTGAGAACCGCTTTGGCCGCTTGTCAGTCGCAGCCGCCCAGATCCGGTGGTGGCGCTCGCAGGCGTATTATGACTCGGGAGACTGGCGGGGCACCTGGGCGCTGGATGGTGGCGGCTGCCTCATGAACCAGGGCATTCACACCATCGATCTGATGCAGTGGGTCATGGGCCCTGTGGTGGAGGTCTCTGCTTACACGGCCCTCCGGGCTCACGAGCGCGTCGAAGTGGAAGACACGGCGGTCGCGACAGTCAAGTTTGAGAGCGGCGCCCTGGGGATCATCGAAGGAACCACAGCCGCCTATCCGGGACTCACGACCCGACTGGATGTGCACGGCGAGTTCGGCTCTGCCGTGATCGAAGGGGACAAGCTTCAGTACATCCACATGGCGGATCCGGGCGGTGAGTCCGGCGGTTCCATGCGGGGCACCGGCAATAACCCCAACCGGGCGGAAGAGCTGCTGGCGGCCCACACGGCCAAGTATGGCCGTGATCCTGCCTCCATCACGTCATATCCGTGGCGGTCGATCGCTCATATCGATCAGATCAAGGAGTTCATCACGGCAGTCCGTGCGGACCGGGAGCCCCTCGTCAACGTCGCCGAAGGCCGCAAGGCGGTCTCCATTATTCTGGCTATCTACGAATCGGCCCGCACCGGGCGCCCGGTGAAGGTCGGCTAACTACGCAGTGGAGGTGCACCGTGACTACCCCCTTCAACGTTCAGGAGTTTCTGCCGCGCCGCTGGTTTGAGGCGATCACAGCTGCCCGGGTCGAGCGGCCCGAGCTGGTCGCTCAAGTGGCGGGCGGCCGTCGTCAGCGCACCCGGCTGACCCGCAACGGCAGGTTGACCATTCTTGCCGCTGACCATCCCGGGCGCATGATCACCCGCTCCGGCAATGACCCGTTCATCATGGGCAACCGGTGGGAGTACCTGGGCCGCATCGCCCGCATTATCACCGATCCCACGGTTGACGGCCTGATGGCCACGCCGGAGATCATCGATGACGTCTTCATTCTCGAGGGGCTGGTGCGGGAAGCCGGCGGCCCGTCGTTCCTGGACGAGAAGGTGCTCATTGGCTGCATGAACCGTGGCGGCCTGGCCAATACCGCTTTCGAGCTGGATGACACCTTCACCGCCTACAGCGCACGGGCTCTCAAGGAGCGGCGCCTGGACGGCGGCAAGCTGATGTTCCGCCTGAACAACGACTCGTACGATGCTGCCAAAACTGTACTGTACTGCGCTGACGCCGTTTCGGCTCTCTCCCGTGAGGGGCTGTTCGCCTTCCTGGAGCCGCTTCCGGTCCAGCGGACGGAAAAGGGCTGGTCCATCGTCATGACGCCGGAGGCGCTGATCCCCATTGTGGGTGTGGCGCAGGCCCTGGGCGAGAGCTCGGCCTACACCTGGCTCAAGCTGCCCATGGTGCCCGAGTTCGACCGGGTCGCCCTCAGCACCACCCTGCCGATTCTGGCGCTGGGCGGCGAGGCGCACGGCAACCCGGCCAGGCTGCTGGGCGACATCGCCAACGTTATGAAGGCGGGAGCCACGGTCCGCGGCGTGCTGATGGGCCGGAACATTCTCTTCCCCGGCGACGGCGACCCGCTGACCGTAGCGAAGGCGGTGGCGGAGGTAGTGGCAGGAGCAGAGCCCGCTGAGGCTCCTGCTGCGGCCCCCGGTATGGACTTCTTCACCCGACTGTAGGGAGGGTTCGTCCGTGATTCTTAACCCGAGACAGCAGGAGATTCTGCGCCATGTGCGGACAGCAAGTGGCGAAAGCCTTCAGGAGTTGTGTGAGCGGTTTGGCGTATCCGTTGCGACCATGCGGCGGGATCTGGCCAAGCTGGAAGAGTTGGGCCTGCTGCGCCGGGTGCGGGGAGGCGCTCTACCCCCCGGTCAGGACGTGAACATTCCCCTGCCGGAAGATCGCGAGACGCAGCACCTGGAAGAGAAGCGGCGTATTGCCGAAGCCGCGGCTGCGATGGTGACCGACGGCTCCATCATTATGCTGGACGCCGGCACCACCACCAAACAGATGATTCCGTACCTCGCGGAGCGCCGGAACCTGACGGTGCTAACCCGCGATCTGCTGATCGCGAACCGCCTGACCGACTACCCACAGATCACCACGATCTTTGTGGGCGGCACGGTACAGCGCAGCGGCGCCGTGGCCGGGTCGCTGGCCCTGCGGTTCCTCGAGCAGTTCTATGTCGACCAGATGTTTCTCGGCGTGCTGGGCGTCTCGGCCTCCACCGGCATCTGGACGGCCAACGGCGAAGAGGCGCTGGTCAAGCTTGACGTCATGCGGCGGGGGCGCCTGCGGGTGATTCTGGCTGACGGCAGCAAGGTGGGGCGCACGGGCGGCACGTTGGTTGCACCCGCGGGTGAAGCCCACGTGCTGATCACCGACTCGTCGGTACCGGCCTCGGAAGCGAGCGCCTTTGAGCAGTTGGGTCTGACCGTGAAGCTGGTCTAAGAGGAGGCTCTGATCCATGCGTTTGCACAGGCGTCCTGGACGCGCCCCCGGCTATACGCAGGTCGTGGTCCCTGGCCGGGAGCTTCAGACTCTCGGGTTCGGCCTGCTCCGGCTCCAGCCGGGCGAGAGCTATTCGGGCTCTCTCGATGGCGTGGAGGCGTGTCTCGTCATCATCTCCGGCACGTGCGACATCGCCGGGCCGGGCCTCGACTGTAAGGAAATCGGCCGGCGCACCAGCGTCTTCGCCGGAAAAGCGTACTCCGTTTACCTGCCCAGCGGCTCCACCTATACGGTGACCGCCCGGACGGCTGTGGAAGTGGCTGTGGCAACGTCGCCCACCAGGGAGGCCGGTCAGCCGAAGTTGATCACCCCTGACGATGTAGTCGTCAACCAGCGTGGCAAGCCCGGCTTCGCCCGCGAGGTGCACGACATTCTCGACGCCCGCACTCCGGCGGCCCGCCTGGTGGTGGGCGAGACGTTCAACAGCGCCGGCGAGTGGTCGAGCTACCCGCCCCACAAGCATGACGAGACCATTCCCGACAAGGAAGCCCGCATGGAAGAGGTCTACTTCTTCCAGGTGGAGCCTGAGCAGGGCTTCGGCGTGCAGGTGCTCTACAGCAACGACGGCGCCCTCGACGAGGCCTACATGGTCAAGAAGGGCGATGTGACCATTCTACCGTTCGGTTACCACCCCGTGGCCGCCGCCCCCGGCTACCGGGTCTACTACCTGTGGATCATGGCCGGCGAAGGCCGGACGCTGATTCCCAACGATGACCCGGCCCACGCCTGGGTGAAGAACGTATGACCGAAGCCATTCTCACCCTCGACCTGGGGACCACGGCCTGTAAGGCTGTCGTCTTCGACCCTACGGGGAAGGTGCTCGGCGAAGGGCAGCACGAGTACCCGACCTATCACCCCCAGCCCGGTGCTGCCGAGCAGGATCCCGCCGACTGGTGGAACGCAGTCGTTACCGCCGGGCGGGCGGCTCTGGCCGCCGCAGCCGGGGTCCGAATCATCGCTGTCGGCCTCTCTTCCCAGCGCGAGACCGTGGTGCCGGTGGATGAGCAGGGCACCCCGCTCCGCCGGGCTCTGACCTGGATGGACCGGCGGTCGCAGCCTCAGGCGGCGGCCCTGGCCGCCAAGCTGGGCGTCGCTGCGGTGCACGCCCGCACGGGGATGCTGCCGGAGGCGACGTTCACCGCCACCAAGCTGCGTTACCTCTGCGAAAACGAGCCCGATACGCTTCGTAAAGCGGCGTGGCTCCTTCAGCCGAAGGACTATCTGATCATGCGCCTCACCGGTCAGCCGGCCATCGATCCCTCACTGGCCAGCCGGACGCTGCTGTGGGCCGTGAGCGACGGCTGGCTCGACGACATGATCGAGTGGGCCGGCATTCGCAAGGAGCAGCTGCCGCCGGTAGTCCCCAGCGGCGGCGTGGCGGGAGTGGTTACCGAAGCTGCCGCCGCCGAGCTGGGCGTTCCGGCGGGGATTCCCGTGGCCTGCGGCGCCGGTGATCGGTGCTGCGAAGCCCTGGGCGCCGCTGTCTGCCCGGACGGCCGCGGCATGATCTCGACCGGTACGGCCACCAACGTGTCGGGCGCCCTGGACAAGCTGCCGCCGACCCTGGTGCCCGGCATTCTCTACACCCGGGCCGCAGTGCCCGGCCAGTGGCTGGCCGAGCAGGGGATCGCCACGGGCGGCTCCGTGCTGAAGTGGCTACGGGACAGCCTGCGCCACAAGGACTACACCGAACTGGGCCAGATGGCCGCCGCCTCCCCGGCGGGCGCCAACGGGCTGGTGCTCCTGCCCTTCTTCATGGGCGCCCGGGCTACCCGCTGGAACCCCCTTGCGAAGGGCACTTGGCTAGGCCTGACCCTGGGCCACACCCAGGGCGACATGGCCCGCAGCGTCATGGAAGCCGTGGCATGCGAAGTGCGGGCCTGCGTGGATGTTCTGAACCGGGCCGGCCAGAACCCGGCCGAACTGGTGATGCTGGGCGGTGGGGCCAACTCGCCGGTCTGGTGCCAGATCAAGGCCGACGTTACCAATCGCCCGATCGTTGTGCCCCGGGTGACCGGCGCCGCCTGTCTGGGCGCCATGTTCCTGGGCGGCCAGGCGGCGGGCCTTTGGGCCGACCCCGTGGCGGCGGCCCGGGAGGCCAACCCCGTAGTCGGCCGGTATGACCCGGTTGCGACCACGGCCCGGTATTACGAGCGCCACTTCGCCCTCTACAACAAGCTGTACACCGCCGTGACACCCCTGTACGAAGACCTCGCCAGGCTGGCGGTGGAGGAGGCCTAGGACCAGATGGATACTCCAATCTTCCTGAAGGATTTCCTGAAGGCCCAGAGCCTCGATGCCCTCGTGATTACCCGCCACGCCAACTTCGCCTGGCTCGCCGGCGGCGGCCGCTCCTTCATCGGCACTGGCTCCGACTTCGGCGCCGCTCAACTGCTCGTCATGCCAGCCAAGATGGTCGTCATCGCCAACAACATTGAAGCAGCCCGACTGCAGGCCGAAGAGCTGCCGGAAGGCTGCCGGGTGATTAGCTACAACTGGTGGGAAGACGGTCAGCCGGCCAAACTGGTGGCGGACCTGGTGGGCAGCGGCGCTCTCGGCGCCGACGGCCCCTTCCCCGGCGCCAGCGACGTGGGCGGGACGCTGGCCCCGCTCCGCTGGACGCTCACCCCGGCCGAGCAGGACGCGGCCCGCCATTTCGGCCGCCTTACCGGCGAAGCGCTGGAAGAGGCCTGCCGGGCGCTCCAGCCCGGCGAGACTGAATTCGAGGTAGCGGCCCGGCTCAGCGCCGCCTGCCTCGCCCGGGGCCTCGACCCCGTCACCCGGCTGGTGGCGGCTGACGAGCGTACCCGCCAGTGGCGGCACCCGCTGCCCACACACAAGAGAATCCAGAAGTACGCCATGGTCGTGATTGGAACCCAGGCTCGGGGCCTGGTGATCAGCGCCAGCCGCCTGGTCCACTTCGGTACCCCGCCCGACGACCTGACCCACAAGGCGAACGCGTGCACCAAGGTCGACGCCGCCGTCATCAAGGCGACGGTGCCGGGCGCCACGGCTTCGCAGCTGTTCGAGCTCCTTCGCAGTACTTACGCCGAGGTGGGCTACCCCGATGAGTGGCAGTTCCACCATCAGGGCGGCCTGGCCGGCTATGCGGCTCGGGAGTGGCGGGCCACCCCGACCTCGCCCCATCAGGTGGCCGAAGGTCAGATCTACGCCTGGAACCCGACCATTCAGGGCGTCAAGAGCGAGGACACCGTAATGACCACGGCCACCGGCCCCGAGATCATCACCGCCACCGGTAACTGGCCAACCATTGACGTGGATGGCATCAAGCGGCCCGGAATCCTCATTCGGTAGCACGGGAAGGGAGGCCCATGCGTATGCAGATCGGATGCTGCGCCCCCATCGACAAGTGGGAGGTCGTCAAGGCCGCCGGCTACGACTACATGGAGTGCACCGTCACCTCGCTTGTGGGTGACCAGGACGACGAGGCTTTTGCGCCGGTCCTGGCCCAGTACCAGGCTTCGCAGGTGCCCGTGAAGGCGTTCAACGTATTCCTGCCGGGCGATCTGAAGATCACCGGGTCCGAGGTCAACTGGGAGCGCATCAAGCGGTACGTGACCCGCGCGCTGGCCCGGGTCGCCCTGGTGGGCGGTCAGACCGTGGTCTTCGGCAGTGGCGGCGCCCGCCGGGTGCCCGATGGGTTCGACCGGGCCACCGCCGAAGGGCAGATTGTGAAGTTCTTGCAGTTCGTGGGCGATGTGGCGGCCAGGCACGGCATCACCATCGCGATCGAGCCGCTCAACACCAAGGAGTCCAACGTACTTACCTCGGTGACGGAAGGCTACGCCATGGCCAAGCGGGTGAACAGGCCTGCCGTGAAGCTTCTGGCCGACTTCTACCACATGGATGAGGAGAAGGAGAGCCTGGCCCACCTGTACGAGTGCCGGGACCTGCTCTCCCACATTCACGTGGCCGATACCGGCCGCCTGGCGCCCATGGGTGTGGGCCAGTATCCCTACGCCGAATTCGTGCAGCAGCTGACAGCCGCCGGTTACGACGGCACCGTCTCGGTTGAATGCCGCTGGGGTGACTTCGAGGCCGAAGCCGGACCTGCGTGCCAGTTCCTGCGCCAGACACTGAGATTGGAGGCACGAAGCGCATGAAGCTCTCGTTCTCGACCCTCGGCTGCCCCACCTGGTCCACCGAGAAGATTGCCGACACCCTGGCCGCCAACGGCTACCACGGCGTCGAACTGCGGATTATGGAGAACGAAGTCATCGACCCCGCGAAGCTGGACCGGGGCGCCCGTCAGGCGCTGCGCCGGGTCTACCACAGCCGCGGCCTGGATGTGGTCTGCGTCGGCGCCTCCAGCCGCTTCTCCGCCATGGCTTTCGCGGACCGGCTGGCCCAGGAGAAGGGCCTGCTGGCCTACATCGAACTGGCCGCCGATCTGGACGCCCCCCTCGTACGGACCTTTGGCGGCGAGACGCCCGAAGGCGCCACCCTGGAGCAGTCCATGGCGCGGGTGGCCGAGCACATGAACCGTGTAGCCCGCCGGGCGGAAGAGCTTGGCGTCACCGTAGCCCTTGAGACCCACGACGGCTTCTCCAGGTCCACCACGGTCATGGGTGCCATGGCCCAGGTCAACAGCCCCGCCATCGGCGTGCTGTGGGATACCCACCACCCCTACCGCATGGGCGAGACCGCTGCCGAGACCTACGAGCGGGTGAAGGATCGCCTCGTCCACGTCCACATCAAGGATGCGGTCAAGAAGGCGGACGGCGGCTGGCAGTTGGTGCTCCTGGGCAAGGGCGAAGTCACCTGCAAGGAGAGCATGCAGGTGCTGAAGGCCGCCGGCTACAAGGGCTACTTCAGCGCCGAGTGGGAGAAGAAGTGGCACGCCGAGATCGAAGAGCCCGAGATCGCCATTCCGCAGTTTGCCCAGGTCATGCGCGAGTACCTCGCTTAAGCCATATAGAATACCCCTACGAAAGGCGGAACCATTACCATGGCACAGAAGATTCGGTATGGTGTTATTGGCTGCGGCGTTATTGGCGAACTGCACTCGAAAGTTGTCACCCAGGCGCTCCCCAATGAGTGCGAACTGGTGGCGGTGGCTGACATTATCCCTGAGCGGGCGAACAAGTACGCCAAGGAGTTCGGCGGCACCCCCCATTACGACTATGAGTCCCTGCTGAAGCGTGACGACGTCGACATGGTCTCCGTCTGCCTGCCCAGCGGCATGCACGTCGACTGCACCATCGCCGCACTGAACGCCGGCAAGCATGTCATCTGCGAGAAGCCCTTCGATATTACCACCGATGCCATCGACCGGGCGCTCGCCGTGGAGAAGAACGCCAAGGGCCGCCTGACCGTCATCTTCCAGAACCGCTTCCACGCCGCTTCGCAGATCGTGCAGCAGGCTGCCGTTGACGGCAAGTTCGGCCGCCTGACCTACGCCAGCGCCCAGATTCCCTGGTACCGCAGCCAGGAATACTATGACTCCGGCGACTGGCGCGGCACCTGGGAGTTGGATGGCGGCGGTGCCCTTATGAACCAGGGCGTCCACACCATCGACCTGATGCAGTGGGTCATGGGCCCCGTGGTCGAAGTGCAGGCCTACTGCGCCACCATCGCCCACCAGCGCATCGAAGTTGAGGACGTGGCCATGGCCGCCGTCAAGTTCGAGAACGGCGCCATTGGGGTCATTGAAGGCAGCACGGCGCTGTATCCCGGCCTGCCCATTCGCCTGGTGGTCGGCGGTGATGCCGGCTCTGCAGTCATCGAAGGCAGCGACCTGGCCTGGTTCCATGCCAAGGGCGAGGGCGAGAAGGGCGGCCTTTACGGCGGCGGCAAGTCCAACCAGGCCAAGGAGATGCTGGCCGCCTACGCTGACGCCCTGTCTGCCAATCCCACTCTGGCCGATGACCGGGTGCCCGGCGCCTATGCCCATGTCATCCAGATCAAGAAGATGGTCGACGCCATTCTCACGGGCGGCCCGGTGCCCGTGCCGGCCGCGGACTCCCGGAACGCCGTGGCGATCATTTTGGCCGTGTACGAGTCGGCTCGCCTTGGTAAGGCCGTCAAGGTCAAGTAAGTCCCGCCTGAGGAGGACAAGATTTCACAATGTGGACGCTGAGCGGTTTTGCTGACGAGATCTCGCCGGAACTGAGCGAGCAGCTCGAGGTCCTTGCGGCCGAGAAGATCAAGTATATGGAGCTGCGGGGCGTCTGGAATATCAACGTGGTGAAGTTCACCGACGAGCAGCTGAAGAGCATCAAGGAAGCCCTGGATGCCGCCGGCGTGAAGGTCTCGTCCATCGGCTCGCCGATCGGCAAGATCAAGATCACCGACCCCATGGCGCCCCACCTCGACGACATGCAGCGCGCCATACACGCCGCCCAGTACCTGGGCTCGCCTTACATTCGCATCTTCTCGTTCTTCCTGCCCGAAGGGGAGAACCCCGCCAAGTACCGCGGCGAGGTGATGGACAGGCTGTTCCAGGTCGTGAAGGCCGCCGAGGGTACGGGCGTCACGCTGCTGCACGAGAATGAGAAGCACATTTACGGCGACATTCCGGAGCGCTGCCATGACATTCTCACGACCATTGGCTCGCCCAGCCTGCGGGCGGTGTGGGATCCGGCCAACTTTGTGCAGGTAGGCGTGAGGCCCTTCACCGAGGGCTTCAAACTGCTCCGGCCGTACATCGAGTACGTGCACGTGAAGGATGCCGTTCTGGAGACCGGTGGTGTAGTGCCGGCCGGCGAGGGTGACGGCGAAATCCGCCAGCTGGTGGCGGCGCTCAAGGCCGACGGTTTCGACGGCTTCTTCTCCATTGAGCCTCACCTGGCCTCGGCCGGCGTCTTCTCGGGCTTCAGCGGCCCGCAGCTGTGGCGAACGGCCTCCCAGGCCTTCAAGGCGATCCTCGCCGAGAACGGCGTCACCTGGGCGTAGGCGGAAAACCGGAGCCGAATTTTGCCGCGGATTACGCTGATTACGCGGATTTCCGAACCGAACGCGGATTAATAAACATCGTTTATAAATCCGCACTTTCTCCCCGCAAATCCGCGCAATCCGCGTAATCCGCGGCAGTACAATGTATTGCGAGGGAGGACTACCATATGCGTGAACCTCTGCACCATTATATGAAGGTGGGTATTATCCACTTCATGGCTTACCCGGCCTGCATGAAGGGCGAAGGCCCCGTGCTTGAGTCGCTTCAGACTTTCATTGAAGATGAGTTCTTCCAGCTCGTCGAAATGGCTCCCATTACGGATCCCGCCGTCCGCAAGGAAGCCATGGCCCGCGCCAAGGCTGCCAAGCTTACCGTCGGTATGGCCGGCCAGCCCGTGGTGCTCGTCAACAAGCTGAACCTCAACAGCCTGGACGAAGCCGAGCGGCAGCGCGCTGTCGACATGATCAAGGGCGCCATCGACGAGGCTGCTGAAGGCGGCATGAAGCGCATCGCCGTGCTGAGCGGCCGCGACCCCGGCCCCGAGCACCGGCAGGCGGCCATGGCGGCCCTCGCCACGAGCCTGAAGGCCCTGTGCAACTACGCGGCCGGCTTCGGCATGGAGTTTGCCCTGGAAGTCTTCGACCAGGTCGTGGACAAGTGTGCCCTCGTGGGTCCGGTGGAGACCGCCGTGCAGATCGCCGGAATGGTCAAGCCCGAGTGCCCGAACTTCGGCCTCATGGTCGACCTGAGCCACCTGCCGCTGCTGGGCGAGACCCCGCGTCAGGCCCTGCTCCCCGTCAAGGACTATCTCATGCACATTCACATCGGCAACGCGGCGTTCCGCGACAAGGCTCACCCCGCCTGGGGCGACCAGCACCCTCGCTTCGGCGTGGAGGGCGGCGAGAACGACGTGGCCGAGCTGGTTGAGTTCCTGCGGGTTCTCCTTGAGATCGGCTACCTCTCCGCCGACAAGCAGGACCTGCCCGCGGTCTCCTTCGAAGTCAAGCCCATGCCCGGCGAAGACGTGAAGATCGTCATTGCCAACGCCAAGCGGACCCTGATGGAGGCCTGGCGCCTCGCCTAGAACGCCGAACCGCGAACCCATATAGAGAGGATGAGCGTAGACATGGCCAAGCCGAAGGTTTACATCACCCGTAAGCTGCCCCAGGCTGCAATCGACATCATCGCCGCCGAGTGCGACTACCGCATTTGGGACGTGGAAGAGCAGGCCGTTCCCCGTGACCTTCTGCTCAAGGAAATCGCCGACGTGGACGGCGTGCTGACCCTGCTGACCGAGAAGGTCGACGAGGAGTTCCTCGCCGCCGGCTCCAAGGTCAAGGCTGTCTGCAACCTGGCTGTGGGCTACGACAACATCAACGTTCCGCTGATGACCAGCCGCAAGGTGCTGGTCACCAACACCCCCGGCGTTCTGACCGAGACCACCGCCGACCTGACCTGGACCCTGCTCATGGCCGCCGCCCGCCGGGTCGTTGAAGGCCACAAGCTGATCGATGCCGGCAAGTGGGGCACCTGGTCGCCCATGATGATGGTCGGCCAGGACATCTACGGCGCCACCCTGGGCGTGGTGGGCCCGGGCCGCATCGGCTCCGCCGTCATGCGGCGGGCTAAGGGCTTCAACATGAAGGTTTTGTACTCCAACCCGGTCCCCGTGCCCGAGCTCGAAGCCGAGACCGGCGCCCAGTACAGCTCCTTCGAGAACCTGCTCAAGGAGTCCGACTTCATCGTCGCCATGGTGCCCCTGCTGCCCGAGACCCGGGGCATGTTCGGCGCCGAGCAGTTCGCGATGATGAAGGAGACCGCCGTCTTCATCAACACC
>Ga0196971_1000662_pt1 | contig 22426 bp, 24 predicted proteins | sample S1v_1013CmetaG_FD_148660 | JGI IMG/M metagenome (GOLD analysis project Ga0196971, IMG submission 148660) | Soil microbial communities from Anza Borrego desert, Southern California, United States - S1+v_10-13C | ecosystem: Environmental > Terrestrial > Soil > Desert | place: USA: California...
CTTTCTGATCAACACCGAGATCCGCGAGGAAGCAATCAGCATCGCCGCGCAGTGCCCTGCCGCGGAATGGTGCACGGTGGAAGTTCGCAGCCTTGCTCCGTGTTACGAAGACTGAATCTGGGCCAACCAGAAATTTTTCCGCCTGCCTGTCGATTTTGCCGCGATTCGTTCGTCGTGGAGTCAGGAGCCAGGTTTAACCGGGGCATGCCGTCCCGAACCAGTTCCTTGTCCAATGCGAAGAAGGACCCATCATGCGATTCATGATCCTGGTAAAGGCTACAGCGGAATCGGAAGCGGGCGTCATGCCTGAAGAGAGCCTGATTGGCGCAATGGCGGAGTACCACGACCAGCTGGCCAAGGCCGGCGTGCTGCTTGATGCCTCCGGCCTGCAGCCAACATCGAAAGGATGGCGCATCCGCTATTCAGGAGATGGGCGCCGCGCCGTGACTGACGGCCCGTTCACCGAATCCAAGGAGTTGGTGGCCGGATACACCGTCATCCAGGTCCGCTCACGCCAGGAAGCCCTGGAATGGTCACGCCGCTTTCCTGCGCCGCACGGAGAAGGCGTGGCGGCCGAGATCGAGGTGCGTCAGATGTTCGAACTGGAAGACTTTGACCCAAATGCGGCCGTCGAGAAGTTCCGCGCCATCGGTGTCGGCACCCAGCCGGTGCAGTAATGCCATGGACTGGATGATCGGCCATGACTTCTAAAATGGACTGGGCAGGCTCGAAGGCCCGGCGGTGCGGGCATGGGCCATTTGCATCCCAATCCTCCGATCCCATTGCAAACGCATCAAAACAAGCGCATCAAAAGGCCATTCGACCAAATTGAGAGAAAAGGAATCCCATGGGCAAGCAAATCTTCGTCAATCTCCCCGTCAAGGACCTGGAGCGTTCAAAAGCTTTCTTCAGCAGCCTTGGCTTTACTTTCAATGCGCAGTTCACCAACGAGCAAGGCGCGTGCATGATCGTTTCCGATGACATCTACGTGATGCTGCTGGTGGAAAAGTTTTTCCAGACTTTCACCAACAAGCGTGTCGCCGATGCCCGTGAAGTCACAGAGGTGCTGACCTGCCTGTCCTGCGACAGTCGTGCACAAGTCGATGAGCTTGTCGCCAAGGCGCTATCCGCCGGCGGCAAGGCGCCACGGCCGCCGCAAGACCACGGCTTCATGTATGGCCATGGGTTCGAAGACCCCGATGGGCACATCTGGGAGCTGGTGCATATGAGCTCCGAGGTGCCGACGGACACCAAAGCCTGATGCATTCGTCAGTCCATCAGGCCATCGACGCGGTCTGGCGGATCGAGTCCGCCAAGATCGTCGCCGGCGTCGCTCGACTGGTGCGCGACATCGGCCTGGCAGAAGAACTGGCGCAGGATGCGCTGGTTGCGGCACTCGAACACTGGCCGAGGCAAGGCATACCGGACAATCCCGGTGCCTGGCTGATGAGAACAGCGAAGAACCGCGCGCTCGACCGGCTGCGCCATCACAAGCTTGTTGATGGCAAGCTGGAGCAGCTTGGCCATGAGCTCGACGCACAGGAAGCGCTGGTCGTGCCCGACTTCGTGGACGAGCTGGATGCGGCGCGCGCGGACGAGATTGGCGACGACCTCCTGCGGCTGATTTTCACGGCCTGCCATCCGGTGCTCACGATGGAGGCGCGGGTGGCGTTGACACTGAAATTGCTGGGCGGCCTGACGACGCACGAGATTGCACGCGCCTTCCTCGTACCCGAGGTGACGATCGCGCAGCGCATCGTGCGTGCGAAGCGCAGCTTGCGCGAGGCCCGTGTGCCCTTCGAAGTACCGCGCGGCGACGTACTCGCGGACCGGCTGGCGTCGGTTCTGGAGGTGGTTTATCTCGTGTACAACGAAGGCTATACGGCGACAGCCGGTGACGACTGGATGCGTCCCGCGTTGATTGACGAATCGTTGCGCTTGGGTCGTATCCTCGCCGAGCTGGCACCGGCGGAACCGGAAGTGCATGGACTGGTAGCACTGATGGAGTTGCAAGCATCACGCGCCAGGGCGCGGGTGGATGCAAACGGCCAGCCGGTGCTCCTGCTCGATCAGGATCGCAGGCGATGGGATCATCTTCTCATCCGGCGCGGACTTGCAGCATTACAGCGGGCCGATGCGCTTGGCGAGCCGCCAGGTCCCTACCAGCTTCAAGCAGCAATTGCTGCGTGCCACGCCAGGGCAACGACGCCCGAAGAAACGGATTGGGCAGAGATTGCGCACCTCTATGCGAGGCTGGCGCAGGCCGCTCCATCCCCGGTTGTCGAGCTGAATCGCGCCGTGGCCGTCGCGATGGCTGACGGCGCAGCCGCAGGCCTGCGGATCGTCGACGGACTCCGTGACGAACGCACGCTGAAAGGCTACCAATGGCTACCGAGCGTGCGCGGCGACTTGCTCGCAAAACTGGGGCGTCATCAGGAGGCGCAAGCGGAGTTCGAATATGCAGCGACACTCGCGGAAAATACGCGGGAACGGGAGCTTTTGCAAAAGCGCGCGGAAGAAATGCGTACGCTCGTCACATCCAAGGCCGTTAATTCGTAATGCGGCCGCGCGTTGTTTGCGTCGCATAATATCGGGCGCGGCCGTTTCTCGCATTGAACCAGAGCGCAACAGCTCCTTGATGCAACTCGGATATGCAAATTTGAGCGTAAGCACAATGCTCGATCCGCCGTTTTGTTGGTGTTCTGTCCACATTTCGCCAAATGGCGTGCAAAACTCGCGAAAAGTTCCCCAAAACGTGTAACAGAGTTTTACAAAAATTGATCTAAGGCAATATTGCGAGTAACTTCACAACCGGCTTATCCCCAAGGGCCACCGTCGTCAGCTAAGCGACATAGCGATATTTTCTCCTTGAAGTTCTATGAAAAAACTTTTGTTTGCTGTTACTGCGCTCAGCCTTGCACTTTCCGGCTGTGTCGTCGTTCCGGACACACCTTCCGCCCACGTCGTCGTTTCCAGCGGCAAAGCGGTTGTTGTCGAACCGGGCCACTGCCCTCCTGGTCAAGCCAAGAAAGGCCGTTGCTAAACCGACATCGGGCGCGTGTGGTTACCCCGACCGCACGCGCCCGACGCATTTCCGGCGCTCGATGCACCAGCGCTGCTCCAACTCCCCTTCTGCCTCCTGCGCATCGCTCTTGCACCTCCGGCTTGATCTTTCCTGCCTCCCCCTCTAGTAGATTCTGATCTGCTTGCCACTGCTTCCCGCGTTTAGGCTCCAGTACAAGCGGTTGCATCGAAACGGATGTGCACTTGCGCGTTGCCCCCTCCAGTTCAGTCGCGGGCCAATCATGTAACGACAAGGGGGCGACTGCCCGGGTACACGCCACCATTTGCCGGCATGCCCCGGCCGCTCTGATCGAAGTCAATACAACGGACCTTGTCAAAACGATGATGTGAACTTGATGTCTTTCATCCAGCCGTCACGTTATTCGTCGTGCTGCCAGTTAGCCATTAGCGCTTCGCCCGCCAGCCAAATGAGGAATGGAAGCATGCGTGCTTGCCTCGTTGTCTATTTTTCGCGTACCGGCATGACACGCAAGGCTGCCGAGGAAATCGCAGCAGCCTGCAGGTGCAAACTAGAGCCGATTCTGGAAAAAACCGATCGAAGCGGCCTCAAGGGCTATATCTTTTCCGGTTACCAGGCGGTGATGAAAAAACTTCCTGAAATCAATCCGTCATCCGAGGATCCCGGCGATTACGAAACGCTGATCCTGGGCACGCCGGTGTGGGCGTCCAGCGTTTCCGCACCGACGAGAAGCTACATCGCCCAGAACGCCGGCCACTTCAACAAGATTGCCGTGTTCTGCACCATGATGCGTTCGGGCGGGGACAAGGCATTGGACGAAATTGAGGCCCTCGCGGGAAAAACGCCGGTCGCTCGACTCGTCCTGACCGATGCGGAAATCGTTAAAAACAGCATCCGGGAAAAGGTGCGCGCGTTTTCGCGAAGGGTGCTTGTCGAACAGGACTGATCTCTTTCCGCCGAACCTACTTGTCAATCAATGTCACTGTCCTGCGCCCGTCTGCTCCGGCTCCCGCGCAGCTCGTATCCCGCGCTCGGCATTCACACCCGAAAGCAATAACAGGCCGACGACAAAGTAGCTGCCCGTAATCAGCATTGCCAACCGGTGATCTCCGTCCGATAGCCAGCTGACGAATCCATAGGTCAGCGGACCGACGATCGACGCAAGCCGCACTGCCATGCCCCACAGGCCGAAGAATTCCCCGCGCCGCGCGGGAGGACTGAGTACGCCGACGAATGCCCTTGCCGCAGACTGGCTCGCACCAAGGCACAGCCCCGCGATATTGGCGGCGATCCAGAACAGCAAGGGCCCGCGCGCCATCCATGCGAACGCAATCATCACAATCCATCCCATCAGGGTGCCGGAAATCGTGGCTACGTGGCCAAAACGGTCCTGCACATAGCCAAAGGCGAACGCCCCGACAGCGGCAGTAATATTGACGATGATGATCAGCATCACCGTGTCCTGTGTCGAAAAGCCCATTGCCTGTTGTGCGTAAATGGCGGCCAGTGCAATAACTGCCTGTATGCCGGCCTGGTAGATAACGATGCAGATGAGAAAACGTCGCAAGTCCGTGTAATGCCGTGCGCGGCGCAATGTTTCCCGCAGCCGGGAGCCTGCCTGGCGAACAACGCCCTCGACGGGCCCCTGCCCTTGCGGCCTTGCACGCTCCCGCAGAAACAGGAAAGTGGGGAGGCTCGCCATGCCAAACATCGCTGCGGTAATCAGCATTGTCACAGGCACGAATTCCTGCGCGTGCTGTCCCGCAGCACTTGCCCAATTCACATAGAGAAGGCAAAGCCCCAGCGACAACAGGCCGCCGACATAGCCGACACTCCATCCCCAACCGGAAAGCTTGCCCTGATGTTGTGGCAGGGCGAGTTCGGGAAGAAATGCGGCGGCAAGGCTTTCGCCAATGCCGAAAAAAGTGCTCGACAGAACAAGCAGGAGCATCGTCAGCCATAATGTCTGCGGCCCGCCAAGGGATAAGGAAGCCGTAGCCGCCACGCAGCCGACAGTGGAAACAAGAAGCAGGCGTTTCTTGTTGGCGCGCAGGTCGGCGTACGCGCCGATCACCGGACCGAGCACCATCAGCAATACATTGGCGAGCGCCAGGGATACCGTCCATGCCAGCGTTGCCCAGGATTTTCCCTCTGCCACCACGGCAACGAAGTAGGTATTGAAAATCGCGGTGACGACGACGGTGGTGTAGCTCGAGTTTGCGAAGTCATACATCGTCCATCCCCACACCTCTCGCCAGGAGACCCCGGGCGCAAGCGGACTCGACCTCTCTGAAACAGCACTGCCTCGCGGTGTGGCCATGTGTATGTTGGATATTGGTGCGACAACCAGTGCGATTGACCGGCTATAAAGAAGCGGCCCTGGAACAACTACGGTGAATCCATACCAATTCAGCCGCGGTCGCCGCGAACGAACCACTCGTCATTGCAAGAGAGCCCGCTATCGAAGGGCTGTTGTCAATCGTACAGCAACTCGCCGCCGAAACCCATCCCGGTCAAACCTGCAACGTACACCTCCATACCGTCTTGCGATCGCGCTGGCGGCGGTGCTCACGCCCGCCCCGGCTACGTCTTTGCGGCAAAGGGCGAATTCATGCACCAGCTATTGAGGCGGGAACTTCAGGAGGGGCTCGGCGCGATATTTATCGTGCGCATCGATGCAACATGCGGTGCCGAGGATGTGGAAAAACTGGTTGCTGCGTTGAGGAAGGGAGAAAACCTACTGGTCATCCCGGAAGGCACCGTCACGAGGGATGCGTGACTGAGATTCTTCCACTCGGCGCTTGCATTCGAAGTCAGCGCGCTGCACCCCGCTTCAGGTCAAGAATGGCGCGATATCGTGTTCGCAAGTTCGACTGCACGTGCCACAATGACACAACTGTCCGGGGAGTTCGCATGGCCGGAGTAAATCATTCCTCGGAACATTTGCTTGACGACTCAATCGAAACAATGCGGTTTTTCACCACCGAAGGACACGTGAATCATGAGCGCCCCAATCGAGACTGGCAACAAAGGCCACACAGCGCAGCACCAGGACTTCAGCATGGAGCGGATCAGCCGTCTCGTCGCCGACCTGGAACAGGAGCTCTCCCGCGCAGACATTCCGCAGGCAAACGACTTGCGCGAGGAAATCGAGCGGCTCAAGCAACTATTGGCATCGCCACGGCGAGAAGAAGGTTGGGTCCGGGAAAGACTGCATTCGCTGCATAACGGCTTGCAGGATGTGACGGCCAAAGTCGAGGGCGAAGTGTTGCGCGACAGTCCCTACATCGCCGAAATCGGGCGGATTCTTGGCCTGGTGTAGGCGACGAATCTCCCACCGTGCTGAGGCTGCGCTGTGCAGCCTTGAGCTTGCTCAACCCGGCCCGAGTTACGGTGAACACACGGGTACCTCTTTCGTCGCACCATATGGAGCTGAGGTATGGGAGAAAAACTGGCTATCGCTGAAATCTGCGAACGAAGACATGCCCTAAGAATTGGGGTCGAGAAAATGCAGAACTTCGTTCAGGCGATCGCCGGCGAAAGCTGGTGCGAGGCTCGCCCCCACGTTTAAGCGTTGCGACGGCCTTGCGGACGCGACGATATACGTGACAACCTACGTGACAATTGTGGGGGGCGCAATGCAGGGTGACGCCCGGCCAATGTTGACATTCAGTTGATCAGGGTGACACTCATGAGCAAACCGATATCCTCGATCATGCATCGCATCGTCACCCCCGTGAGCATGGACGACACGGTGGAAGCAGTGGAGACATTGATGAAAACCCACCGGGTTTCATCGACACCTGTTTACGACGCCGACGGAGCGATCCTCGGCATCATCACCTCCACCGATCTGGTGAAGTTCCATTCCACAGGCAAGGATCCCAGGAACGTCAAGGCATGGGAGATATGCACCTATCGCCCGGTCGAAGTCCGGCCGGACACACCGATCACCGAAGTCGCCGACCTGATGCTGACCCACCGTATACACCATGTGGTCGTGATGGAAAACGAACGCATGGAAGGTATTGTTTCGGCGCTGGACTTTGTAAAGCTCTTTCTTGAGCAAGACGGGAAGTGAAGAGGTAAAGCGATTGCCCCGGCGGTGATACCGGGGTGCTCCGTGCCTGATGGCGGTCGCTGTGTTGTTTGACTGTTTAGCGAGCCTACGTGCGGGTCGGCCGTCCGAGCCGCTTTTCAACCTCCAGCACATGCCGCGTAGTCTTCAGCAGCGTGTCCGGATTCAGGCTGATTGAATCGATTCCCAGTTCCACCAGGTACTCCGCGACTTCCGGATAATCCGACGGCGCCTGGCCGCAGATACCGGAATGCCGCTGGTTGCGCCGCGCGCCCTCCACCGTCATGCGGATCATCGTCTTCACACCCTCGTCCCGCTCGTCGAAGTCGAAGGCCACGATTTCGGAATCCCGATCCACGCCCAGCACCAGCTGCGTCAGGTCGTTGGAGCCGATCGAAAATCCATCGAACAATTGCGAGAATCCATCGATCTGGATCACGTTGTTCGGTATTTCGCACATCACGTAGATTTCCAGGCCGTTCTCGCCGCGCCGCAGCCCGTTCTTCGCCATGCAATCGAGCACCGTCTGCGCCTCCTGGATACGGCGGCAGAACGGGATCATCAGCTTGACGTTGGTCAGGCCCATCTCGTCACGCACGCGCTTCATCGCCTCGCATTCGAGCGCAAATCCCTCCGCATAGGCGGGATGCGCGTAGCGCGACGCGCCGCGGAAACCAATCATCGGATTTTCTTCCTTCGGCTCGAACCAGCGGCCGCCCAGCAGGCTGGCGTACTCATTGGTCTTGAAGTCCGACATGCGCACGATGACTGGCCGCGGGTAGAACGCTGCCGCAATCGTTGCGACGCCTTCCGACAGCTGCCGCACGAAGAAGTCTCCCGGGCGCGGGAAACCGCGCGTCAGGCGCGCAATTTCTTCGCGCACCTTCTCGTCGTCGATCCGTTCCGGATGGATCAATGCCATCGGATGCGCCTTGATGTGCTCGGCAACGATGAACTCCATGCGTGCCAACCCGACGCCATCCGCCGGCAGGAAACTCGTCTTGAAGGCAACGTCGGGATTGCCAAGGTTGACCATCAGGTGCGTCTGCGGACGCGGCAACGTCGACAGGTCGGTGCGGATGGTCTTGAACGGAATCGTGCCTTCGTACACGCGCCCGGTGTCGCCCTCCGCGCAGGATATAGTCACGATGTCGCCGGTCTTGATGCTTTCCGTCGCCGTATCGCAGCCCACGACGGCCGGCATGCCGATCTCGCGTGCGACGATCGCCGCATGGCAGGTGCGCCCGCCCCGGTTGGTTACCAGCGCGGCCGCAGTCTTCATCACCGTGCCCCAGTCCGGCGTAGTGGTATCGGCCACCAGCACTTCGCCAGGACGGAACTGGTTCAGTTGTGAAAGGTCAGTGATGACACGCGCCACGCCGGTGCACACCTTGCCGCCGACGGCGCGGCCGCGCGCGAGCACCTTGCCCTTCCCTTCCAGCACATACTCTTCCAGCATGCCGGATTCCTTCCGGGACGCAACGGTCTCCGGTCGGGCCTGCACGATGTACAGCTTGCCGTCGAGGCCGTCCTTGGCCCATTCCATGTCCATCGGCACTGGATGTCCTGCCTTTTCGCTGTAGTGCTCCTCGATCGTCATCGCTGCCTGCGCGAGCTGAAGCACTTCATCGTCCTCAATACAGAAGCGCCGCTGCAGGTCCTTGGGCGTCGGCACATTGCGTGTCGTTTCGCGCCCGGCAGCACTCGCATAGACCATGCGGATCTTCTTCGCGCCGAGCGTGCGGCGCAGCACCGCGGGCTTTCCTGCCTTGAAGGTCGGCTTGAATACATAGAATTCGTCCGGATCGACGGTGCCCTGCACCACGTTTTCCCCGAGCCCGTAGGCGCCCGTGATGAAGACCGCATCGCGGAAGCCGCTCTCGGTATCGAGCGAAAAAATCACACCGCTAGCGGACAGGTCGGCGCGCACCATCTTCATGATGCCGACGGAAAGAAGCACCTTGAAATGGTCGAACCCGTTGTCCACACGGTAACGGATCGCACGATCCTTGAAGAGACTGGCGAAGCAGTGCTTGACCGAGTCCAGCAGCCTTGCCTCACCGGAAACGTTAAGGAAAGTCTCGTGCTGGCCGGCGAAGCTGGCGGTCGGCAGGTCTTCTGCGGTCGCAGAACTGCGCACGGCGACAGTAAGTTCGGGTCCATATTCCTGCCGAAGCGCCGCATAGGCATCGAGGATCTGTGACACCAGGTCATCCGGAAGCGGCGCGGCGTAAATGATCTCGCGCGCCCGTTGCGCCCGCCGCGCCAGGTCATCGACATTGTCGATGTCCAGTCCCTCCAACGCCTCGCGCAGCTTGCCCCAGGCACCTGCCTTGTCCAGCACATACCGATATGCCTCGGCAGTCACCGCGAAGCCATTTGGCACTTTCACGCCTTTGGGAGTCAGCTCGCGGTACATCTCCCCCAGCGAGGCGTTCTTTCCACCGACCAGGGGCACATCAGCGATGCCCAGTTCGGAGAACCAGCGGACATAGGGTGCGGGACTGTTTGCCATGGAAGCTCCATAAGTATCGAGCGCGCTGACAGCAACGCGCCAAGGGTTGCGTACTGGGTAAGGAGATCAGCGTCTAGATTACTCCACGCGCTAGAGTTTTTGCTTAACCGGCTGCAAATAACTTGATCCGCATACCGACATCCGGAACTCATCTAGCTTTACCGCCACAGCTCCGTCCTGCTGGGAATGTTGCAGCTGCTGTGACCGTTTTTCCAGGGGGCTCGAAAGCAGCCCCGTACTACGTTAAGATGGTCGGGCTTGAAGACTATAAAAAAAGGAGCATCAATGACTTACAAAACCATCCTGGTACATGTCGACGACGCTGCAAATGTCGAGGCCCGTATCGAACTCGCCGCCAATCTCGCAAAGGCCGAAGATGCGCACCTGATCGGCACGGCAATGACCGGCGTATCCCGATTCCTGTTTGAAACCATGTCCGCAGATGCGGGCACCGCCGGCATCGCGCCGTTCCTCGATACGATACGGCAGCGCACCGAGCGCCAGCTCACGCCTTTCGAGAACATCGCCCGCCGAGCCGGTGTGGGCTCGTTTGAAAAGCGCATGACGGACGATGAAGCGGCCGGCGGCCTCAGCTTGCAGGCGCGCTATAGCGACCTCGTGATCGTTGGACAGTACGATCCGGAGGGCAACGCCCCGTCCACCTACGCCGACCTGCCCGAATATGTAACGATCAATGGCGGCAGCCCGGTGCTGATCGTGCCTTATACCGGCGCATTCAAAGACACCGGCGAGCGCGCGTTGATTGCGTGGGACGCAAGCATGGAAGCGACGAAAGCCGTGCACAGCGCGATCCCACTGCTGCGCCGCGCGAAGAACGTTGATGTCGTGGTCTTTAACGCGCGCAAGGATGCGGGCGTACATGGCGAACAACCGGGTGCCGATATCGGACTCTATCTGGCACGCCACAACATCAAGGTGAATGTGATCGACCAAAGCACCGAGGTCGATGTCGGCAACGCGTTGCTGTCGCTGGCGGCGAACCAGAACTCCGACCTGCTGGTGATGGGCTGCTACGGACATTCGCGCTTCCGCGAAGTATTGCTCGGCGGTCCGACCCGGACGGTGCTGCAGACCATGACGATCCCGGTGCTGACAGCACACTGAAACTGACACAGGCGCCGGATCCTTGCATCCTGCGCCAATGTCAAAAGGGCGTCTTACGACGCCCTTTTTCCTTGATGCTGACCGCCCGTTTGTAAGCATGCAGCGGCTATTAAAGGAGTTTCTAAGCCGCCCGCCTCGAAGTGGCGTCTGGAAAAAACACTGAAACGACCGTCCCCTGCCCGTCTTTCTTTCTGTGCACGCTGACCCTCGCCTTGTGCTGTTCCGCGATTTCCTTCACGATGGCCAGACCGAGGCCTGAACCGGTTGTTTCCTTGCCGGACAACTCCCTGCGCGGAATGCGGTAATACGGCGTAAAGATCTTGTCTATTTCCTCTTCCGGGACCGGATCGCCGTCGTTACAGACACGCAGCGTCACGCCATCGGCTTCGTTGACGATCTCCACCTGGATTTCCCCTTGCGGCGAGCCATACCGCGACGCATTGTCGACCAGGTTCTGCACCAGCCGTTGCAGCTTGTACGGTTCGCCGCGCACATGGCACTCGCCCTGCGCATCGAGCCCGATGTTCTGCCCTCGCCGCGCGAGGAGCGGCTCCTGCGCCGCGATGACTTCCCGGCACACCTCATTGAGCGATACCAGTCGGAACTCCACGTCATCAACATTGGCCGTAATGCGGCTGAACGCAAGCAGCTGTTCGGCCAGCTTGGTGGTGCGGCGCAGGCCGACTAGTGCCTCGGCGAGCGAATTCTGGCGCTCCTCCGCCGTCTGTGCGCGGATTGCATTCTCGATGTGGACCTGTAAGGCTGCAATCGGCGTGCGGATCTCATGCGCCGCCGCGTCGATGAATCTTTTCTCGCGCTCGAACGCCGCCTTCACGCGGTCGAGCAGGTCGTTAAGTTCGTGGACGATGGGAGCAAGTTCTGCCGGTGTGTCAGGCAGTTCAATCTTTGCCAACGACTGCGGCTCCCGCTTGGAAATGCGATCCGCAAGCTCACGCAGCGAACGCGTGTTAAAGGACAGCACGATGTTCACTGCCAGCAGCATCAGCAGGCCGCCGGCCGCCAGCGGAACGAGGATGGAGGTGCCGAGTTCACTCGCCAGTTCATGGCGAACCTCTTCCTTCTCTGCCGCCAACACCCACACCTTGCCGGAACGTAGCGCAAAAACCTCCCAGAATTCGGATCCGATCGTGTTGCTGCTGAATCCTGCCCGCAGCGGGCCCAGTGCCGTAGCCGGCGCCAGTGCGGACTTCACCAGCAAACGGCCTTCGTCGTCCCATACCTGGAATGCGATCTTTGTCTCATAGGGATGGCCGTAATCTTCGGGTTCATCGTCTTCGGCGCTCTCCAGTTCCTTCGGCAGGCTGATCACAATCGGCTGTGAGATGCTTGCCATCTCGATCTGGCGTGCCACGAGCGCCTCAAGCACCCGCGCCGACGTGGCCAGCCGGGCACTGAAAATCTCTTCTGATTCGTGCCGGGCCGCGTCGTTTACTGCATAGCCGATGCCGCCCAGAATGAGGACCATGCAGGCCAGCGTGCCGGTGACCAGCCTGCGGCGGACCGAATACTGGGCTGTCGTCATGCCTCCACCTGCCCGATGCGATAACCCACGCCGCGTATCGTGCGGATTACCGAGGGCGAGATTTTCTTCCTGATGTGGTGCACATGCACGTCGATCGCGTTGCTCTCGACGCCTTCACCCCAGCCGTAAAGGGATTCTTCCAGCTGAGTACGGCTGAAGATCTGTTGCGGGTTTTCGATCAGGCGCTTGAGCAGCATGAACTCGCGCCGCTGCAACTCGACCGGCTCGCCTCTCCAGATGACGGAGGAATTGGCCAGGTCGAGCACCAGCCCGCCGATTTGCAGCTGGTTGACCGGAAGGCCGCTGCGGCGCCGTTCCAGCACGCGGATTCGCGCGAGCAGTTCATCCAGTTCGAAGGGTTTGACCAGGTAATCGTCAGCCCCAAGGTCGAGGCCAAGGATGCGGTCCCGCGTAGCGTCGCGCGCCGACAGGATAAGGACGGGAACGGTACTTCCGCCCGCACGCACTGCCTTGAGCACCTCGGTGCCATCGAGCTTGGGAAGGCCGAGGTCGAGGATCACGAGGTCGAAGGAATTGTCAGCCATTGCCCGGACAGCGGTCGGGCCATCCTGCACATGCTCGACAATGTAATGCGCCCTTTGCAGCGCCACCAGCAGGCCTGAAGCCAGCAGCGCGTCGTCTTCTACGAGAAGTATTCGCAATTTTCTATTCCCGTTCCCCTGGTCTGCACGTAACGGGCATTATCGGCGCTTCTCTGCGATCTTTTCAAGAAGCTGGTTGATTTCCTTGCGGCGGCCTTCGTCGGCCAGTTTGCGGCCGGGCCGTGCGGGAGCGGCGAGTGCCTTGCGCAGCGCTTTCTCCGCGTTGTCGAGGTCGCCGGAACGGTAGAGGAAATCACCGTAGAAATAGTTGGGATCAATACCGTCCGGATTGACTGTCAGGCCTTTCTTCAGCAATTCCTGTGCTTTCTTGTCATCGCCGAAGCCAAGCGGCCAGCCGGGCACCTGGTAGTACAACGAACCAAGGCTGGTATAGGCGGAGCCGGCCAGCGCATCGGGATTGATCTCCAGCGCGCGCTCAAAGGACTTCTTCGCATCCTTGACCAGCGACAGCGCGCCCAGGCCGCCTTTTGCGCCTGCCTGGCTGGCTTCGATGATGCCGTGCCAGATCAGCACTTCCGCGCGGTTGGGATTGCGGGCAATTGCCTTCTCGGCTTCACCGACGAGGCGACCGAATTCCCTCTCTTGGTCGGCGGCCGGCATCTGGTATTTCACGCGCTCCCACTCGTGCTGGAGCTTGGCGACATCCTCGTCCACCGAAGCAAATGCAGGATTCACGGCGAGTGATGCTGCGGCAAGGAGTGTCGCAAAGAGTCTTGTCATTACATTCATAAGGACCTCTGGTTGGTTTGAATCGTTTGTTTATCTGGGCAGGTATTTCCGGATCACCGGGAGCTGGGAAAAGATGGCCTTGTCCGGCATCTTCGGCAGCAGGTGGTTAACCAGCACAAAGAAGGATTCCTTCGCGCCGAGCTTCGTCTCCCATGCGGAGCCACGCAGGAACTGCATGAACTGGCTTGCGACATGCTCCGGCGTATCCTGCGCATTCTTCAGTTCGCGGTTCATTGCCTCGACCGGCGCGCTATTGATCGCCGTAGACGTTGCACGCGGGGCGAAATGGCGCACGTTGATTGCCGTGTCGGACAGTTCACGTCGCAGCGCCTGTGTAAATCCGCGCAAGCCGGACTTGCTGGCGCAGTAGGCAGCAAAACCGGGGTAACCGACGTAGCCGAAAATGGATCCGATATTAATGATCTGTGCCGCCGGTGCGCGCCGCAGCAAGGGCAGCAACTGGCGCGTCAGCAGCATCGGCGACAACAGGTTGGTGTTGAGCAGTTTCCGGATCTCGTCCACGCCCTGCGTCTCGAAGGCATGAAAATCGCTTGCTCCCGCGTTGTTGACCAACAGGTTCATCCCGCCGAGTTGGTGTGCCCTGTCCTCGATCGCCAGCAGTGTCGACTGCTCGGTCAGGTCGCCTGCAACGACGTGCACATGTGGCCCGAGCTCTTTCTTCAGTGCGCTGAGTGCTTCGACATTGCGGCCGACGAGGATCAGCCACTCGGCATGCGGCGCCAGCTGGCGCGCAATTGCCTTTCCAATGCCGCCGCTCGCGCCGGTCAGCACGGCGCGCAGCCGCGTATCTGCAAGATCGGCGTACATCTCAGGCCTCCAGCTCAAAGAATTTTTCCTTGGCCGGCAGGCTGCGGAAAATGTCTCCGTACAGCCGGTAGAACATGCGGGCGCAATGGATCACCGTTTCCTTGTCGTCCGTATCGCTCAGCTGGTTCATCAGGCTTTCAAAGAAGCGCACATGCTCGAGGTCCAGCGTCCCGTGCGACGTGAGGTAACTGAATGCATTGGCAGGCAGGCCGAGCGCGCTCTGGATCGTTCCTGCTGCGTTGGTCGCCAGCGCCGTGCTCGTGCCTTCCAGTACGTGCACCATGCCGAAGAATCCGACCGGATTGCCGCGGTCGATCTGGTGATAGGCATAGGCGACCATCAGTTCGGTGGAGGCATGCGGGCGCGATGCGCGCACCTTGTCGGCGTCACCGCCGCAGGCAGCGATGTCGGACAGGATCCATTCCTCATGGCCGATCTCTTCCTCGATGTATTCGGCAATCGCCTTGCGCAGCCACTCATGCCGGCCAGTCAGCCTGCTGCCACAGGCCATCAGCAATGGCACGGTGTGCTTCACATGATGGTAGGCCTGCCCCAGGAAGGCGATGTATTGCCCGGTCACGATGTCGCCGCGAAGCGCATCGCGTATCACCGGTACACTGAAGAGCTCCTGACGGCTGTCCTCGGTGCGTTGTTGCAGTTGCTGAAAAAAGCTCATTTCATTCTCCACGGGTGTCGTACAGGGATTCGATTTGTTGCTGGTACCGCTGCCAGATCGCATCGCGCCGGGGGCGGCCGTTCGCGGTGGCGAGCCCGTTGACCGGAGCGAATGGCTCGACGGCGATCCAGCGCCGGATCTGTGCGTAGTCCGGCAGGTTCTCATTGACTCGGTCAACTGCTGCGTGCAGTGCTGCCGGGGGGACTTGCGCTGACATGGGGACGATCGCCGCCACGAGATACGGACGCGCATCGCCGAAGACCACCGCCTGCGCGACCAGACCAGTGCCGATCAGCGCGGACTCCGGCCATTCCGGCGACACGTTGCGGCCGAAAGCCGTGATCAGGATGTTTTTTTTGCGCCCGCTGATGTGCAGGAAACCAGCTGCATCAAGGCGGCCGATATCGCCTGTCGGCAGCCATTCGATCTGTTTTCTCGTTTCGCCGAGGTAGTGCGCAATGCCCTTCCCTCCGACCTCGATTTCGCCGCCAGCGGCAATTCGCACGAGACGGTTCGGCAGCGGCTTGCCCGCGCTGCCGGGAAGATCCGCGCCGGGAAGGTTGAGCGAGACGACCGAGCCGCACTCCGACAGGCCATAACCTTCATACACCGGAAAACCTTTGTCGCGCGCAGCCTTGATCAGGGCCGCGGGAGTCTTTGCACCGCCTACCGCGACAAACTTCAGGCTGCGAATGCGCTCGTCATTCGACGCGGCGACTGCCACCAGCGCCTGCAGCATCTGCGGCAGCAGGATGATGCTTTCGGCTTCATACCGCTGGATGGCATCGAGGCATACGCGCGGATCGAATTGCGACGCTCCGCTCAGTCCGGTTTCCGCCAACGGCGGACAGATCGTGGTGGCGCCGGCGAGCAGCGCGGTGTAGACGCCGGCGATGTTCTCCAGCAGCACGGGCAATGGCAGCAAACAGAGATGCCGCTTGATTCCGAGGCTGCCGAGGCTGGCATGCAGCGCCTGGGCAACATCCCACTGTTGTTCGCTGCTCAGGCATACGCCTTTCGGCTCGGACGTAGTGCCGGAAGTAAAGGTGATTTTCTGGACGCTCTCCAGGTCGAGCCTTGCCTTTTCCTGCACATTCTCTTGGGCATTTCCCTGCGGCCTTTGGCACAACAGCAGAGTGCTGTCGCATGGGACCACGTCGCTGAAACCAAGCGCAGCACCATGGCTGGCCTGTGCGCAAAAGACGGCCTGAACGCCGCTTGCTGCGATGGCATGCATCCACTGCGCAGGCGTGAAGAACGACGGCAGCGGGATGAACGTGATGCCCAGTGCCTGTGTCGCGAGGTCGACGGCAATCCACTCCGGTGAATTGTCGGCAAGGATGGCGACCGGCGCCTTCGGCTGGCGGCGGGATTGCAGCGCTTCGCAAAGGTGGCGTACGCGCTGCTCCAGCACGGCGCGATTCCACGGCGCGCCGGTGCCGTCCGTCAGGGAAGCGGAATCGGGAATATTACTTGGATAGTTGTGCATAGCCTGCGCGGATGTCTCCAAACATCACTTGTGGTTTGGTGTCGTAATAGCTGCCCCAGCTTTCGCCACCGTCAGGGAGCCGCCGGGGATCGGCGACGGCCAGCGCGGTCGGCTTGAGGCGCAGCCGGGTAAATGAATTGAGCAATGCACGCGTTGCGGTAAAGGCAACCCAGACCATGCCCTGCTGGTGCAGATAGCGCGTCATGCATATGATCAGTTCGCGTGCGGCACCCGCGTGCGTTGCAGCCAGATTGCCAACCTCGACGATCTGATCGCGGCTCACGGGTGTGTTGGTGCGGCCCGCGATCTCGCACTCGAGCGGCGCGTCGAGGTATTGCTCAAGAAAGGTCTTGCCGTCGCGGGCCAGCGAGAAGCCGAGCGCAGCCACCCATTGACCAGTGCTGTCCTTGCAGCCGACCAGCATGCGGGAGAACTGACGTACCTGTGCCCCGTACATCTTGAAGAAAGTCTCGGCGATAAACTGTTGCAGGGACGCGCGCTCCGGATGTTCGGCGCCGACCCATTCCAGTTGATAGTCCGGGCTGTCAAAGGTGTCAGGCACCTCCGCGCCTGCCGCCGAGGGCGGAAAGCTGTGACGGAGTACTGCGGGTGGCTTGGCCATTCAGACCTCCCAACGTTGTTGCGATGGGAGAAGGCTATGCGGCGAAGATTAAGGCGAAATTAAGTGTTGGCAGGCATACTCGTGACCTTTGTCACAAATTGCAACCGGGAAAGATGATGCACTGGCAATAACGTGCCGCGTTTGCAACTGTTTGCGCCTACGTGCCTTGCCATTTGAAGGGCTCGGATATATATTCCCCCAAATACATTTAAACAGGGAAAGTCTTTCTCGAGGCGAGGCATTACATCAATCGCACCACTTGCCGACACGCAGAATCGACAACCGCGACACGATTGCGGACTGTTCATTTCACGAATATGCGGTGTCCTCAGTGCAGTTTTCATCTCTTGTGACGCCTCATGCCGCCACCCGGCAGCGTTACGGAAAATTCATGAATCATGAAAGGAACTATGGATCGGGTCCCCATTCCCGACGACGTATCGCGCTTCATCCTGCTGGCCATTCCCTCCGTGCCGTACCTGGAGGCGATACTCCTGCTGCGTCGCGACACGTCCCAAACATGGGACTACAAGCAGATCGCACGACATCTTTACCTCGGCGACAAGGCGGCACAGGCGCTGCTCGCCGAACTGCATGCCGGCGGCATCGTCACTGCCGCCGACCCGGAGCTGCTGCGCTATCGCTACCACCCGCAATCTGCTGAACTCGAACAGATGATCTCCCGCGTCGCGGAGGTCTATTCACAAGACCTGATCGGCGTAACCAACCTGATCCACGCCAAGGCCAATAAAAAAGCGCAGCTCTTCGCTGACGCCTTCATCTGGCGAAAGGAATCCTGATATGGCTGCCGTTGTATACATTCTTTGCGCACTCACCGCCTTCGCGTGCGCCTGGCTACTCCTGCGCAGCTACTTCAGGCAGAGGCACCGCCTGCTGCTCTGGAGCGGACTCTGCTTCTCGGGGATGTTTCTCAACAACCTGTTACTGGTCTTCGACAGGCTCATTTTTGCCGCAGGCGATCTTGCGACATGGCGCATGGCGACTGCGCTGGTTGCCCTCCTCCCGCTGCTGTATGGGCTGATCCTGGAGGAAGGAGAATGAACCTTAACCTGCTCCTCGCCGGCGCCATTGCAATGGCCTCCGCCACGGCGAGCCTGTTTTTCCTTGGTTTCTGGCGTGCGACACAGGACCGTTTTTTCCTTTACTTCGCCATTTCATTCGGGCTTGAAGCGGCGAACCGTGTAGCGCTTGCAATGAGTGTTTCGCCCAGCGAGGACGAACCGGTCTATTACATGGTCAGGCTCGTTGCGTATGCGCTGATCCTGTTCGCCATTATCGAGAAAAACCGCCGACCAAAGGAATGAGTCACGTGACACAATCAACTTCCATCAGCAGCATCAGGCAACTTACTGCCCGCTTTGTGATTGCATCAGGAGCACTGATCCTGAGTGCCTGCGCCACGTTACCATCGTCCGTCACCTCATCACCTGCATCAGCGGCACCTGCGCCGTCCACCGCGCGAGGTCCGGGTCCAGCTTCGGCTCCTGCTGCAATCGCAGAAAGGACCGCCCCTGCAGCCCCTGTCGTCCCTGACCCCGCTGCAACGGCAACCATACCGGCCGCGCCACCGGAGCAGACCGAGATAGCTGTTGAAACACCGGCGTCACCACCACCTTTCGATAAGGCCGCCGCGCTGCGCACGTGGGTTGAACAGCAGGACCGGCTCTATCGCGTCGTGGCGCCGCTGCTGGTCAAGAACACCGAACTCTGCCCCGGACATGCCCGCAACCTGCTGGGCTTCACTGCGAAAACGAAGTATTCCTATTCGGATGACTTCATCGACGTCGCCCAGGAAGTGCTCGGGCTGGACGAACGCCTGAAGGTTATGAGTGTGCTGCCCGGAAGCGGTGCCGCGCAGGCCGGTGTGCAGCCAAGGGACATCCTGCTGGTAGCCGGGATCGAACCGTTGCCGGAAGGCCGCGATGCGGAGCGCAATGCGGCCGCACTCATTGCTTCCGAGGTCCAGGGAAGCACGCAGTTGAATCTGACCGTACTGCGCAACGACGAGCGCATCGCACTGGACATCCCATTGACACCTGCCTGCGCAATGGTCGTCGATCTCGGCAATACCGATGGCGTCAGCAGCTATGCCGACGGCCACCGTTTGATGATTACACGCGGCATGCTTGCATTTGCACGCACGGATGAAGAACTGGCTTATGCCCTGGCAAGGGAAATTGCGCACAACGTGCTGACCGCAGCGCCGCGTGCGGATATGGGGGCAGTAATCGACGGCCTGCGCACGCTGGATGCGCGCACCGCATCGCCACCGCTTCTCGGTGGCATCACGCCCTTTACACCGGTGCTCGATGCGACCGTCGACAAGCTTGCGCTGTACCTGCTCGTGCGTGCCGGATACGAGATCGACAATGTGCCTGGTTTCTGGAAACGCCTCGCCGCAGAGCACCCGGCCCAGGTTCCGAACAGCCATACCGCGCTGCATCCTTCCACCGCTTACCGCCTGTCCGTCATCGCCCAAGTCACCAAGGCCATCGGGATGAAGCGCAAGCACCGGTTGCCGCTCGTTCCCTGAGCCCAGCGGTGTTACCCGGGAGTGCGGGGCAGTACGTCGCGTATCCTGCGCCGGCGATGCATGAAGCAAGGTAAGATCGCTCTATGGATAACCTCACTCACTCGGTAGCCGGCCTTGCCGTCGGCGAACTTGTTCATCGCAGCCTTCGGCAGGAAACCGACAGCGACCACCAGAAAACCCGCCATCGCTTGCTGCTCGTGACGTGTTGGGCGGCAAGCAGCTTCCCGGACCTCGACCTTGTCCTCACCTCGTTACTCCCCGCGCCGCTCGGCTATCTGCTTCACCATCGCGGGCACACGCATACGCTCCTGTACGCGATTCCGCAGGCACTCTTCCTGTGGGCATTGATATGGGTGTTGTGGCCAGCGGCACGCAGGCTGCTGAAGGAAAGCGCCAGCGCGCGCAGCGGTTTCCTGCTGGCCGGGATAATCGGCTTCACGCTGCACATGCTGATGGATTATCTGAACTCTTACGGCATCCATCCATTCCATCCCTTCGATTCCCGCTGGCTGTATGGCGACATGGTGTTCATCATCGAACCGATGTTCTGGATACTGCTAGGCGTACCGCTGGCAATGATGGTACCGAGCGTCCTATTGCGGGCACTGATTCTCGTGTCGCTTGTCGGCGCACAGGTGTTCTTTTCCCTCAAAGGCTTCCTGGCGCCCGGCTCGCTGGCAGTATTGATTGCGGCAGCTGTCCTGCTGGCTGTGCTCCAGCACAAGGCAGGCCCATCCAGCCGGCGCGGCCTGTTTGTCGCGCTCATGCTGAGCGTTGGCTTCGTCGGCGTACAAGGCGCGGCGTCGCGGCATGGCAGCAATGTCATTGCCGCCACCTTGCACAAGCTCGATCCGGACAGTCGCGTCCTCGACTCTGCGATGACATCGTTCCCGACCAACCCCTTGTGCTGGTCCTTCGTTTCCGTCGAGAGCAATGAAGGTGCGGGAACTTACCGGCTGCGCCGCGGGATACTGAGCATCGCTCCGCGCGTTGTTCCAGCGTCCGGGTGCCCGGCGACGTTAGCCGAACATGTGCAACAGGACGCCACCTCGCCTGCAATTGCATTCGTGCTGGAGGAGCAAGGCAGCCTGGCACAGTTGCGCAGGTTGAAAGACGAGAATTGTCATTTCGCTGCATGGATGCGCTTTGCGCGCGCGCCTTCGGTCACTGAAAACGAGGCCTCGGATATCCGCTTCCGTTCCACCTTGCGGAAGAACTTCACGACGATTACTTTCGCCGAATTCAGCGACCGCGAATGCCCGCAACAAGTGCCGCAATGGGACTTCCCTCGCTCCGATCTGCTCACGCCGCAAGGCTCCGCTTCGCATTAATTGGCAAACCAGAGCCGTGCCTCAAGGGAAAACGAAACAATCAGACACACTTTTCAGCAAACTTTTGGTCGCAGCCTGCTATCGAACTGGAAAGCGTCCGTACGGAAATGCGCAGCTCACCTGCAGCGGCGTACGGATCGACGAAAGTCATTGTGATCTGATTCCCTGAGGAGGTCTGCATGAATACGTCGAAGAAGAAACCGTCGAACAAGAAGCGCAGCGCAGCCGTTCTTGCCCTTGCCTGCTGCCTCGGCGCATCTGCCTGGGCCCATGAACCTTCCGGCAAGCCGGGTTCGGCCCAGGCCGCCAGCCAGACATTGAAAAAGCCGCCGCTCGATCGCAGCGGCGCGGCACGCACCGGGAAAGCGTCTTTCTACGGCAAGCAATTCCATGGAAAGAAAATGGCGGATGGCACGCCGATGAATCCCGACGCCAATATCGCCGCAAGCCGCACCTTGCCTCTCGGTACAAAGGCAGAGGTGACCAACCTGGCAAACGGCAAGAGTGAGGTCGTCGAGATCCGTGACCGTGGTCCCTATGTCGATGGGCGTATCGTCGACGTATCGCCGAGAGTGGCCGAAAAACTGGACATGAAAGAAGTCGGCGTCGCGCCGGTCGTCGTCAGACCGATCGAAGTGCCGCAACCGGATGGCAGCATCAAGCTCGGCGCAGGTGCACCGACGGCAGAAACCAGCTCCGGTCAATAGCCTCCACGACTTTCGCATCCGATGCTGCAACCGTTGAGCCGGCATGCATTGCGTGTGTTCCAGGTGCTCGCGATATAACTCGATCGAACGTTCAGCACGCAATAGCGAGCATCACTTCAAGGCTGCGAGGCCGTGCAAGCACGCCTCGTATCGCACCATATCGCTTCGACAACGGAAAACATGATGTCTTTGCCAAGAGGAACCCATCTCTTGGCACGCTATCGCTCGCAGGCTTCTAAGCACCTATTGCGGTTGGAAACCGCCTGCATCCGGGTTTTCCAACCCCATCGCCCCTCACGCGCCGTCTCCTTTTTCCACCATCCTGTCTTGACCCGAGTCAACAGATTCGAAACTCCCATCCAGCGCAAAAACTTTCCGTGGTTAAATTCTTTCCCGACGAATACATGTTTTGCACTGGAGGTTTCCCAATGTCCAATTCACTGATGCCGCAGCAGATGGATATGCAGTTTTTCTCTTGGTCGGAGGCGCTTGCGATTGGCCACGATGAGATTGATGCGGATCACCAGGATATTTTCGAAATTGCAAACCGGCTGCAGGAAGAA